>ENA-UOXV01005407-UOXV01005407.1-marine-metagenome-genome-assembly--contig:-NODE-5407-length-14031-cov-6.438251_pt1 | contig 14031 bp, 2 predicted proteins | sample MGYA00238165_ERZ766961 | MGnify/ENA primary metagenome ERZ766961 (study PRJEB28924, sample SAMN03173240) | marine metagenome | biome: Marine; feature: Water; material: Subsurface seawater | place: North... | reverse complement strand
ACTAATCAGGCCCCCTCCCAAACCACGGTGTTTCGCTGAGTACTACAATCGTGCAGAGAAGGGGACGATGCCGCCCATCTATCCGTAGCGCCGCGATCGCGCGGCGCTGCGTGCCTCGCAGCATGAGCGATTGGGGGATCGCCTCCGATTTCCGCAATCCCGCGCCGTAAGCCCTCGGAGATTGCCGGGCGCGTCCCACTTTGTACCATATTTACCGCACGTGAGGCTGGGGCGACCCGACCCGGCTGGGGCAGACGTTGCATTTATTTGTTGAGAGGGGCAGACGTTTATTTGAACCTTTTATCGGTACAACTTTATACCGATTTTACAGAAGTGTTTTTTTGTTTGGCAAGCGTGACCCTCAGAGAGTGAAAAGTATTCAGAGTCCAGTCTCAAGTGGAGAAACTGCGCAGGAGCAGACAATGCGGGGCACCGAGTGGCGCGCGCTGTCGCGGTTCGGCCTGAAGATGGCACGCGTGGCATTAGCGAGGCCTGAAGCGGCAGCGCGATGCGTATCTGCGGCGGTGCCGGGCGCACTTCACAGGCCGTGCGCATTTGCGAGGGCCGGCGCAGCATGCCGCGCCGGCTGGGGCTGGGGGGGCGCGGTGCACTGTCGGGGGATGGCCATGACGGACGCGGCAATCAACGCCAGCATGAACACTGTTAATGACATGTTTGTCGAGGCGCGCGAGCTTATCGCTGACGCGCTCGACTCCCAGGGTTCAACTTACTTCGAAGACGACCTCAAGGTGCCTTGCTCGCCCCGGCGCCTGCACCGTCCGCCCCCGCGGGCGCATGCGCGCCGGCCGACCCCAGTTTCCAGCCCCATCAGTGCCCGCCAGGCTGCTGCGCAGGGTCAGGCCACCACCGCGGGGTGGCGAGCGAGAGCTTCCTGTGCAGCAGTGTGGCAGCAGTGCAGCAGCGTGGCGTGGCTCCATGGGCACACCAGAGAGTGTAAGATGGTGGAACAATGTGCTAAAATGTCACGTGTGCCCTGTGGCAGGATGCGGAGGACATGGTACGTTCAACAGTAACCGCGTACGAGGATTTGCTGGGGAAGCTGGAGGAGCCCAAGAGGGGCGAGATCTCGCGACTGATGGGGATGAAGATGGAGCAGCTGAAAGGGGAGCTTGGCCAGATCATGAACTCGCTGACGCACGACGAGGACCTCCCGGAGAGCAGCCGGCGAGACTGAATTTAGTGAGAGCTCCTCGGCGCAAAATTCGTGGAAGTCCTCCTTGGGAACCGTGCGCCATCGAAAATAGTAGTTGTGACGTGGCATATGAACGTGGATTAGCCAGGCGCCGAGCCACCGCAGAGTCGCCTGCATGGTGTGCAAGCAGCAGGGGGATGGAAACGGTGAGATTTTGTTCTAAAGAAATTTATTATATTAACATGTGTGCATGGCACTCAGTGGTGTCTGAATCAAGACACCGCTGGTTACCAAAACTCTCAGGTGAGTGTTCGCACACGCTGTGGCACTAGATAATGTCGTCCTGATCGTCAAGCACTCCCGCGTGCATCGACGGTTTCAGGACCGTAGGCATGTCGTCGTCCTCGCCGTCGCTCGTCGCCGTGTGACTTGTTGCCGCAAAGCTCGGCGCCGGCGAATACCGTTCCGGCTCTGCCTCGCCAAACATCACCATGTCCGCTTGCAGCGCAACCCCGTGTGCTTCAAGGCTCGGCTGCACGGCAGGCGCCGCCGGGTACCCCACAGAAACCTTTGTGCGCAGCCGTTCGGCCTCATGCACCATCTTTCGCGCGGAGGTTGTGGCGACCGGCGCCTTGCTCGAGGCGGCGGAGGACGGGAAGTCCCTGCCGGGGTCGACAACAGCAGCCTTGGGCGGCTGGGGCGGGTACAGGTCCGTGCGCGGAGAGGGATCGGCGGTCTCATACGGCGAGGAGTCCGTGGTGATGGAGGCGGCGCCGTACTGCCCCATCAGGATCATCTCCTCCGCGTCCTCGCGCGCTATCTCCGAGTTAGCGTAGCTCGGCGGAGCAGAGCCGTCCGCCATGACCAGGTCAGACTGGATCAGCAGTGAAGGTTCCACCTCGTAGAACTGCGGCTGCAGGTTCCGCAGGCCCGACTGCCGCGCCCGGACCGACGCAAGAAGTTGCGACGCACGGTCTGAAATGGAGCCGACGCGCGACGGCGCCTTCGGTGCCTTCTGCGTCAGTAGGTTCTCGATCTTGCTCGTGTCTTGCACCTTGTACTTGAGCGCCGCCAGGCGCTGGTGCGCGCTGCGACGCCGCACAAACACCACGACGACGCAGCAGAGCACGAGCGTTACACCCACAAGCGCCCCGGCGATGATGCCGGTCGACGCTGCGATCGTGAATGGCTCCACGTACGGTGTGGTTCCGATCACGGGTGCGGGGAGCGTTCCCTCTGGCGGGGCCTGGATCGGCTCAGGTGTAGTCGTCACAACCGGCGCAGCTGTGGTGGTAGTGTTGGCCTGGACGACCACGGCCACCTCGAAGACTGCATACTGTGAGAAGGAAAGTGTCTTGCATGAGAGCTCCCCGGTGGCAGGGTCAACGGCTGGCTTGAACGGGTGCAGCTTCCACTCGCCCTGGACCAGCTTGAAGACGCGCAGCTCGACATCGGGGCTCCCACTGCTCTCGAAGGGCAGAGCGAGCTGCACGCCCGGCTCCGGGAAAACAGTGCCCGTGGGCCCAAAGAACACGGCCGGTCCAGCTGGCTTGGACCCGTCCTTGGCCGGCTCAGGTGGCTCCTCAACCATGGTAATGGTGGCGGGCCCGGCGCTGGGCGGCCAGACGCCAGCCGGCACCGTGATCCCGGAGCCGGACGCCGTGCGCGCCGAGCCGCCTTGCGCGGGGTCGATGCGCGCCGAGACGAATGCAAAGGGGTAGCCGTAGCACCCCGACACGGCGTCGTCGGCGGCGCAGACCCCCACGGCCGCGTCGCAGTACTGGAGGCCGGCCTCGTCCGGCGCGCCGCTGCAGAACGCCTGGTCGCCTGCGAGGTCGAAGAGCCCCGCGCAGTACGAGCAGCACTGCTGCTCCACCTTGACGACCTGCGTATCCTGCAAGTACCCCTGCCCCGAGTCGACGAGGCAGTCGTCGTCACTGCGGCACATGGCAAAGTCGTTCACACCCAGCGTGCGGCAGCACCGGTTGGCGTTGGCGCCCATGAACGTCGAGCCGTCACCACCCTTGGCGCAGAGCTCGGCGCCCGCGGCCGTGCAGCCTTCCTTCGTGATGGCCTCCATCTCTTCGCGCGCGCGGGTCTCCGCGAACTCGCGAGCCGTCGCTCGGTTCCGTGCGCACACCCGCACCGTATGGTTTCCAGCACAGTAAGCGTCTCCCGTGACAGACAGCTTCTCCTTGAAGCACCTGAACGAGGACGTTCCCTGTGAAGCCTGGACAGGCTGCCACTCCACGGGGCCCGACTGCGCATCTGTGCGCAAAAGAAGCTCTGGACTGTCCGCCGGCATGTCCGTTTGAGGCAGCGAGATGCCTTTGCTTTCGGGCACCGTCACGGCCACCTCGGTGCCGGATGGAACTCTGACCGTCGGCGCGTCGACAGTGAGGTACAGAGTAGTCACGTCGAGGTTCCAGCTTCCACGAAGGGTCGCGGTCGGCGTGGACGACACTATCCCATCCACAGAGGCGCCCCCGAAGCCGCTCAGGAAGATCTCGACGGAGTCGCCCGCCACAAGCTCTGATGCAAGCTTGAAGAAGAGGGTAACTGCTGTCGGCGCCCCGACCACTTTGGGGTGGAATTGGAGCGCAGACGACATGAAGATGCCCACGGGCGGAGACGCACTGACCGGAACCTGGTAGAGTACGCCATCGTACACAGAAGCGACCATGATATCTTTCTGATTGCGGGATAGACCATTCTGCGGGAGGCTGATCTTCCCCGTCGAGGGAATCACGATTTCTTGCGGGACAGATGCATTTGATGCGTTCGTCGAAATGAGTTCTACACGCTCTTCGTCATTGAACCAGGTGCCTTTGAAGTTTCCTGATGAGAAATCGACCACTGTGCCCGGAGATGCATCGCGGACGTAGAAGTTCGGCAGCCAAAGCGTCACATTCATATTCGGCAGCAGTGGGAACGCAAATGTCACATGCAGCGTGATTTGCGACACCTGCCCTGCGACACGCGGTTCGTATGCGAGCTCGGAGGAAAAGATCATTTCGTCGGATGTCGGAGCAGGGCAGAAGAGGGGCGCAGTGCTGACGGGCATCGGGCACACATCACCAGCGGCCGCTCGCACGGACGCAAAGATGACGGGAACCTCGATTCTGTTCGGAAGAAGTACACCGAGGGGTAGAAGTCCAGTGTCGATCTCGGTATGCCGCGGGATCTCGCGCCCCACGATGAGGTGCAGCGTTCCAGTGCTTGAGTCCCAGATTGCGTCGCGCATTGGTGAGACACGCGCAGCCAGGAAGGCACTTGCCGTGACGAGCTCGCCAGTTCCCGGTAACGCGAAGTTCTGGAAATGAATGTCGATCTTGTCACCTGGCATAAGTGTAATCTCGGCAGTAATGACTGCGCGCACTTCTGCACGCTTTCCAGGGCACGGTTTCCAGAAGGAGACTTGGGTAGACTTCAGAGCACCGACCGTCTGCACAGAGTAAAGTGGGGTCGCCGGGACGGGGCCGTTCCGTGCGTTGGTGGAAAGCGTCATTCCAGACGCAGCGGGGTCAATTCCGGCAGCAGGGACCATGAAGCCGGCCTCGGTCGGCACAGTCACTCGAACTGTTGTCTGCGCCGGCACTTCCACTGCGACAAAGAGCTCAAGAAGGCTCGAGGTCTTCTCCCACGAAGCGCGGCTCACTGAGCCAGCTGTGCCACTTGCAACGACTACAGAAGATACTGAGATATCGGAAACGACTGTTCCTTGAAAGCCGAAATTCGGCAGGTGAAGCACCAGTGTCTCATCTTTCAGAATCTTAGTAATGAGACGGAAGGTGAGCACAAGCCCCGTGCGGCGGTCACCGTCGCACACTTGCTGGAAGCTGAGAGCAGCTTCTGCAAACAATCCAACAGCTGGTGATGTCGTAATGGAAGTTGCCGGCGCAGGCCCAAGCAGCGCATCAGATTCAATCGTCAGGTCTTTCTGATTCGCCATCATTCCCACCTTCGGTAGTCGCACGCCAATCTCGGTGGGGACAAGAACGATCACAGAGTTGTCCGCTGGGACGTTTTGATTGAACGTGAGGGTGAGCGATGTGTCGAGCCGCGCCCATGACACGTCGACTGCATTCGTCTCAAGATTATGGGACTGAGGCCGGACAGCGGAAGTCCAGGGACCCTGGAAGCCCGGAAGGCGAATGGTGACCGTTTCGCCAGGCCGCAAGGGCATCTTGGCCTCAAAGCTGACGAGAATCGAGACAGTCTCGTTGATACGCCCGACTCCCGTGCCCTCGACGCCATACTTGAGCATCGGAGAATCACCAAACGCCCCAACAGGCTGCACGCGAGTCGCGGATGTGGGCGGCACGGGGCCATCGACGCATTGTGATGAAATGGTCAGCCCTGGGAAATCGTTGCGGACTCCAAGGAACGGTAGAGATAGGCCCGTCTCGATTTGCAGACGGAGGCGCGTAAGCGATCCGGGTGCGATATCTTCAATCATGTAGATCACGAGATCCTCTGACTCCTCGATCCATTCTCCTCGCCCGAAGACGCGCGAGGAGCGCCAGTAGATGTCCACGGCTCCTAGCGGAAGGGTGAAATCGGGCAGACGAAGGACGATGCTTTCATTGAAGAGGATCTTCATCGCTGCACTGAACTCAAAGTCCAGTACTGAGCGATTCCCGGCCTTCGGAAGTGGCTGTGCGTCCAGGAATGGCGAGAAGGTGAATTTCGTGGTGGGGAAGTAACCCACGGCCTGCACCGTCTGTACGTTCGTTGGCACGACAGGGCCGGACACTGCGTTGGATGCGATCCCAACGCCAGTGTTTGAGGAACGTGTGCCAATAACAGGAATGCGGATCCCATTGGACGCGTCCACGCTCACGGTCACAGCGTGTCCCTCAGGAATAGTATCGTTGGCTATGAAAACTAGCTTCGATGACGCCGCGAACCATCCAGCCCGGTCAAACATTCGCCCGCGAAACTCGAGGTCTACAACATCCTCTTCCTTTGTAAATCCTGGCAGAAGAAGAGTGACACTCTCACCAGGCGCGATTTCCATCAGTGCCTTGAACGAAATCGTAAGTGACGAGGGCGCGCCGGCTTGTACGAAATTGTCGAAGATGAGCTCAGTCTCATTGAAAGCACCAACGGGTTGGCTCGCAATGCTCGTCGGCAGCACCGGCCCCGATGCCGCGTCGGATTCGATCAGGAGGCTCGTGGCATTCGCGCGGATGCCCTGCATCGGCAAGACAATCCCGGCCTCGGGGCCTAACGTCAGTCTGACGCTCTCGTCGCGGGCCAGACCGCTTGCGACAGTGAGCACAATACGCGAACCAGTGCCTCCGGGCATTGGAGAGAGGCTCGCCGGAAGAAACAGCCCGGGAGTGGGCGTTGAAGCGACATCTGCTTTACCCGCAAGTGAAATCGCAGGGAACCCTGGCAGGGTGAGCGAAATTTTCTCCCCGGCCATAACCGACATCTTGGGTCTGACGACCAAACTGAGTGAGTTTATCTCGTTCGCCTTACCCGGATGGTACTCGACGAAGGGAACATTTGCCCCGTCAGAAAACGATCCCACAGGCTCTCCGATCACCATGACATATTTGTCAACACGGCCAGCAGCAGCGTTTGTCGAAATGGTAAGAGCCTGCTGATCTGCACGGATTCCCGCAAGAGGAAGACGAATACCGGCCTCAGAGCTGATGGAAACGATGTTCGTCTCGTTTCCAGTAACGTTCACTGCAAGGGTAAGAGTCAGCTTCTTGGTGTCGTCGTCCCACTCTGCAAGCTCAACAAATTCCCGCGGCGACACCGCATCTGCAAACCGCATGATTGCGCCGTTGAAATCTGGAAGGTCGAGCACAATCTCCTCGCCCTCCTCGATGTACATCGATGGAGTGATATGCAACGTCATGTTGGTCACCTCGTCTGCCATTCGGATACCGAAGGAAATGAAGGGCGAAAAGAAGGCGCCCACCGCCGGGCTCTCCATGATGCTAGCTGGGGCTGCTGGACCAGAGACGGCTTCGCACGCTATGACCAGATCTGGGCTGTTCGGGGGAAGTCCGAGCACGGGAAGGTACACCCCCGCTTCCAAGGGGATCTTGACGACTGCAGGAACGTCGCCCGGTACAAGCCCTCGCGCACTCATCACGACCACGACTTGATCGCTTGTGGCGTTCACCGTGATGTTCCAGCTCTCGGTCACGATAGTTTTCGTGCCAGAGCTGGTAAAACCAGGCAAGGAAAGCGAAATCGCCGCTCCCTTGTATAGGGTCATAATCGCCTTGAACTGAAGCGATATCTCAGAATTGGCACCCGCAGATGCCGGTTCGTAGCGAAGCTGCGTCTCTGTGAATCTTCCCACCGAAAATACTCCCGGTGACGAGATGTTGGCACGCAGTACAGGCCCTGCCTCCGCCCGTGTAATGATTCCAAATAAGGGGTTGTTTGCCTGCGTGCCATTAGTCGGCAGCTGAAAAGCTCCGTGGATCACCTCGTCTACCTTCGATCTTTCGGAAATTGGCGAGTCCACAGACAACACCAAATGCCCAACACCCGACTGAGTAGTGTTTGGTTCCCATCGTGCCGTGAGAGGTCCGCTGGAAAAAGTCATGATGGCCGAACCGTTCAAAAGGGACCCAAAACAATCATCGCACACGAAGTTTGGCAGCGATAGCGCAACCTCATCGCCGACCGCAAGAGCCATTTGAGGAGAGAAAGCCACGCGGATGGACACGCGTTCGCCGATTTTTGGTGGCGAGTAGTCCAAGGAAACTGTGCCGAGGAATGAGCCGACCTTTTGCACGGTCGTGACGGGGAGCGCGAGCACGTTACCTTCGATGGACTGAGCAGATATGCGCACACAGCATTTTGCCAATCCTGAACAACAGCGATCGTTGCCTGTACCAACTGGAGGCAGCCTGATTCCAAAGAGCGACGGAATTGTGATGCTCTGCGGTGTCTGCGTGTTCAATTCAACCTCTGCTCGCAAAACAAGCGTGGAGACTCCGGATACCGAGAAACTGAAATCGGAATAGTTGTGCGCCGGCAGCACGCCAGGGAATGAGAAACCCGCCAGCTCAAGGGCTACACGGTCCCCAGGTTTCAGACCCATTTCAGCTGTAAAGCTGAGGGTCATTTCAGAGTGCTCCGAGGCGACTGGGTTTGAAAACGAGAGTGCTGGCGAATCCGTAAACGAGCCCACTGGAGCGACAGTTGTAATGCTGATCGGTGGGATCGGTCCAAGTGGCGACTGCAGCTCAATTGTAACATCCGGCTGATTTCGGCGGACACCTACGATCGGGATCTGGATTCCCGCCTGCGCACTGAGAACAACAGTGAGGGACGCCTTGCGAATTTCAGTCACCTCAGGCTCACCAGGCCGCCTGACCACCACTTCCTCCCATGCGGGAACGAGCATATCTAGTGGCAAGCGAAGGGTCTCGGCCTGCGCGTCCCAGAAGCCTGTGTTGACCGCAAGGTCAGGGACAGACGAGACTTGTCCTACAATAAGCCCGCCGGGAACAGTGAAGCCGCGGAGGCTTAGAGTCACGTTGTCGCCTTGCAACAGATCCGCCTCAGACGACAGCTCGATTTTCAAGCCCACTCTTTGCCCGGCAACAGTCGAACCGACGAACGAGAGTTCAGGCGAATCGAGTAGCGAACCGACAGGCGCGATTCGCACGATCGGAGTCGGCAGGACAGGTCCTTCTGATGCCGTCGACTCGATGCTGAGACCCGGCTGGTCAAGTCGGACACCGTCTACCGGGAGTGCGATGCCGACCTCGGAGGCAACCAAATCAATGCGACAGGCGGTTCCTGCCTCGATTCGCAGCGCCTCAACGAAGACGAGGATCGACGTATTCACAGCATTCCAGTACAGGATTGATTGCGCAGTCTGGAAGCGTCCCAGTGCGGGGTCCCACGAGGTAAGTGATCCAGCCGAGACCGGCAATGACTCGCTGACTGGCAGTGATGTGGAATTGGGCCCAGTAAATTTGCTGAGTGTCACAGTGATGAAGTCGCCACGTACAAGCGCCATTGTTGGGCGGAATTCCACATAGATCGTACAGCCCGAGCCGGGTGCACACGCGGGTGAGTAATACAGCTGGACCGAGTCCTTGAAAGAGCCGACTGGTGGAGAGTTGGCGATTGTCGTTGGTAGTACGGGCCCCGCAATGGCACTGGACGCGATAGTGAGGGACAAGTCGTTTTCTTTTACACCCCCGGGCGGCAGTCGGAAACCGAGTGCTGATTCGAGGGCAACATCCACAAGTTCCCTTGCTGGAATCGCATCGCGGAACTTGAATGTTAGAGACTGTGCCGCCTCGCTCCAGGTCACTTCAAAGCTCTGGTGAGTAGAAGCATCGATGTAGTCTCCGCCCGCCCGCGAGAAGCCAGCAAGACGCAGCGTCACCGTGTCCTGCGCACTCAGTGGCATCTTCGCTGCAAACGTCACTGCGATCGATGTGTCAACCTGCACTTTTGGCGGATCGTAGGCAATTGTTGGCGTATTTGTGAACGTTCCCACTCCCTTCGTGGACGAAATAGTCGTGGGCGGCACGCGACCTTCCAGAGAGTCACTTTCGACCAGAAGAGTTGCAAGATTCGTGCCCACACCGTTGTCCGGAATCCACAGACCAGAAGAACCACCAGGAACGATAATTTCTACGCGAGTTTGTGCGCGCACAACATTTTGCACTGAGAGTTGTAGCGTCTTGGTATCCTCATTCCATGCCGCCATCGTGAACTTGCCAGATGGAGTGCACTGTACTTCAAAATCCGAAATATCACCAGATCGACGCTCGAAACCCGGGAGCGTTAGCGTGATAGCTGACGACACGGTAAGGTCCATTTGAGGCACATAGGAGAAGTTCAGCGATGTGGGAACTCCTGCGCGAGGTGGTACGAAGACAAGACGTGTCGTTCCGGCGAAGGACCCAACACTCTGAGCTTCGATTGCCTGACCCCTGACACCGCCCCCAGACGAGAGAATCGTAAGCGTGATACCGTGTTGGCGTGTCCGCACTCCAATGACGGGAAGTCGCAGCCCAAGCTTCGCTGGTACTGTGATGTCAACTAGCTCCATGACCTGGATGTCATCGGCCAGTACAAGATTTAGCATCTCGCTGGACGAATTCCATGACAGGTACTGAACCTTGTTGAACGAGTATTTGAAGAGCGCTTCGCGCTGAATGTCGGGCCCCGTAAAACCAGGAAGGGATACTTCAATCACATTGTTCTGCTCCATCTTCATCAACGCTGAAAGTCTGAATCGCATTGAGGTGATGGCACCTGCCTTAGCAGGACTAAACGTCAGATTTCGATCAATGAAGGCACCAATCGTCGGAGAAATATCGACACTCGTAGCAGGGACTGAGCCCATGTTGCTGAAGATCTCCAACTTCAGGTTTGGATCATTTTGATTGAATCCGGTAGCGGGCACACGGAAGTTGTACAAAATCAGTGTCATAGTCGTAGAATCCACTTCCTCGTACGGGGGAATGTCATTCTGGACCGGAACCGTTGCCTTGAGTGACATGCTGCCACCCCCGGTCGCGACTCGTTCGAGTGTTAGGTCTGACGGGGTTTCTGTAGCCTCGACGACGTCGTCTACGACAACAGTCTCACTTACTTCATAGGTTTCGTTTCGAGTCACATTTAAGATCACCTCTACGCACTGTCCTCCACGATTCTCCAGCACAGGCTGCTCCACCACTGCTGTGCGCCATCTCTGCACAACAACTTCTTCAGAGTACCCTCGAACAGTTCGGCTGACTTTAATGGCAGCGCGGGACATGTCATCGGGCGCCTCGAGAAACTCTGGGAGGAACACAGTCAAAGTGTCTCCTCTCCGAAGAGGCATGAGCGTCCGGAACTGAAGGGCGAGCGTAGAGATTGCCGCCGCCGTTGCGGGATCAACGTCGAATTCCATTGCCCCAAAAATTGCGCCGATGGGTTGCACATCGTCAATAATCACTTCCTGGACTGGGCCTGCAGATGCATTTGACGAAATAGTAATGTCTGTTTGATTCATCCGTACCCCCACCGCAGGCAGAGTGATCCCGAGGTCAACAAACACACTCAGTTCCGTGAAGCTTGCGACACTTGCACCGAGTACAAGCACCAGCTGCTCTGAACTCGGAGACCAGAACATGTCAGAGAAGTAACCCCCGTCCAACGTCACATTAGTATATGTTGAATTGGCTTGGCCTGCAAAACCAGGAAGGAAAAGCGTGAAGGCATCGGTCGGGACAAGCGGCATGTGCGATTTGACTTTAAGGTTGATGATAGTCGCCTCCTTCGCCTTCGCGGGAGTGAAGGACAACGATGCCGCTGTTCGCCCGTCGAAAAACAGAGAGCCCACACGCTGTACATTATCGACAGGCGTGACAGGCACAGGTCCCAATGCAATATCAGCCTCGAGCACCATGCCGGACTCGACCTGGACGCCATCCGGTGGCAGATAGAACCCCAGATCAGATGGCAGAACCAGTGTGATGTTGGCAATAGGCGAGATAAACCCGGGCGCAGTCACACTAAGTGTTCCAGCGGCTGCCGACCACGACGCATCCCACAATACGGGCGACGCGTTGCTGAGCTCCTCTGTGTAGTTAACCGCTACCCTGAAAGGCTCAGCTGGACCGGTAAAACCAGGAAGGACCCACGTGACGATTTCGCCCTGCGCAAGAGGCATCCATGGCTGCATACGAAGAGTGATTGTCGCAGGTGCGTGAATCAATGCGTACTCGAAAACGACCGAGGTTGAACCAAGGTAGCCGACGGCTTGCACAGCGTCGAATTGCCGCTGGACATCGCCTTTCACGGCGGTCACGCTGACGCGGAAGCTTGGATCGTTCTGCCGCACGCCGGAGCGCACCAATTTGAAACCGGCACTCATGTCGATGATCACGCGAAGCGTTCGCGCGCGGGGAAGACCTGTTGGGATGACAAGGGAAATGCTAGAATCCGACTGCGTCCAGATTGCGTTCATGGCAATTGACTCCGGTTTGGTGACTGTGACCGTAAAGCTCGTCAGGCCATCGGCACTTGCTATGCCTGGAAGGAAAAAGATCAGCGTGTCACCGGCCTCCAGCTCCATCGCCGTGACAAATGAAATAACCACCGAAGTGACATTCCCTGCCTGCGCTGGCGAGAAGGACACCTCCAGCTCGTTGACTGCACCGACGGATTGAACTTCATGCACCAACTCGGGTAGGACAGCTCCAGCGGAAGCATTAATTGCAAGCATGATCTCCTCCTGCGTGGACAAGATGCCGCGTTGCGGGAGCTTAATCCCTTTGCTCGCCGGCACCGTCGCCGTAAGGGACGTCCCAGCGGCAATGTTGTCAGCCTCTACATATAGCGATAGGTAGATTCCTACACCATTTTCAAAGACCCGAGCGTGCAGTGTGAATTTGCCCGCATCACGCCCAACCATCGCAAGCGTCTGGGAAGTTGGAACCCACGCGAAGTCTGGCAAATAAAATTCAACCACGTCAAAGCGCTGCAGCGCCATGCTCAGGGTGAACTCGATAGTAATGGCAGTCGGCGACCCCGCTAGGGTAGGTTCGAAGGCTAGCGTTGAGGAGGAAACGCCCCCAATCAAGCTAGCTTCAGCAACGACTGTTCCTGACCCACTCTCTGCCTGCACACTGACGTACAGTTTGGTGCCACGCGGTATTCCCTCACTCGGAATAGTCATATCTGGCACAGAGATGTCAAGTACGGTGCCTGGTTCGACCCGCTGCCCCTCGTTTACCGCAACTACAAGAGTCTCGGCTGGGCAGTATTGCGTCCAAGTCGATATGTAGGTGGAGCCAATTGGCACAGGGCCTTGCTCATTGCCGCTGAATCCCGGGAGCGACACCGTGATTAGGTCGAACTCCTGAAGCTCCTGCGTGAACGTCATGCCCTGAAGTCGAAGTGTCGCAGATCCACCCGCAATAGGAGGTTCGAATGATAGATATGGTGTAGCACTGAGAACACCAACAGCCTGCGTTCGCATCACCGATGTCGGTAGCACAGGTCCTTCAGTCGCGGTGGCAGCAATGGTAATCGTCTTCTGGTTTTCAGCAACGCCGTCGACCGGGAGCCGCAGCTCCCCCGAAGCGGCAAACTCACTCAGTTCACCAAAGACGAGAGTGGCAGATGAGCGCGCGATAAGATCACGTCCAAGAATAGTGATGTTGACTCTCGACGTGATGCTATCCCAGGTCGCCTCGCCACAAACCTCATACCAAAGCTCGGGGGAATCGGCATACATTTCTTCCGGCCACACATTGTCATAGTATCCGTCATCACAAAAAACTTCGAATGGTTGGCCCTTGATCCCGCCAAAACCAGGAAGGCCTAAGCTGATGCTCTCACCGTCAGCGATCATCATCATGGGGGTCAACTCGAGCCGGACATTCGTCACCCCAAACACGACCGGATTCGTAAATGTGATGGCCGTGTCGAGAAATCCTCCAACTGCCGGCGAAGTGCGAACGTGGCTTGGCTTCAAACTCGAAGTGAACAGCAAAATATCCGTCCATGATGAAGCCGAAAGGCCACCGTCTGGTAGGTAAATCGCGGACGAGCTAGTCACCGTGAATCGGAAATTGCTCTCCAAATTAAGATCCTTTCCAAGGAGCACACTCAGCATTTCATCGTCTTCATTCCACTGTGCATCCATAATAACCTCGGGAGGGTCCGATACAACCCGAGGATCCTGCGGCCCACCTCGGCGCGAAAAACCGGGAAGTCGGACAAAGATGTACTCTCCAGCCCGAACAGGGATTTTCGGCACAAACGAAAGTGAGATTGATACGGGTTCGTCGATTCTAGCTGGAAGATACTGCAGCGAGGAGCCTGAGAGAAGAGAGTCAATGGCTGGCGAGGCAGCGATCGAGACAGGGTCGACAAAACCTGTG
>ENA-UOXV01005402-UOXV01005402.1-marine-metagenome-genome-assembly--contig:-NODE-5402-length-14040-cov-6.022596_pt1 | contig 14040 bp, 8 predicted proteins | sample MGYA00238165_ERZ766961 | MGnify/ENA primary metagenome ERZ766961 (study PRJEB28924, sample SAMN03173240) | marine metagenome | biome: Marine; feature: Water; material: Subsurface seawater | place: North... | reverse complement strand
TATCATAAAACCTGAACCGAGCTCAAATTCTTTTCATAAGGACGGAGTGCCCAAAGAGTGCTACATATCTAGTCTATAATGCTACCCGTAGCTCCCCTCTCGCCCGTCGAACACCTGAAAGCTTCAGGCAGTGCAGGCGGTCGTCCCGGCATCCCACGTAAATGCGCACGTCACCGAGAGGAAGACGTGCCGGACTTTTCGAAAGGCCAAAGAAAAAACGATCATCATATCCAAACGCGGGAGTTCCAAAGATGGGAGCAGGGAGTCGCCCTGTCGATAGATGCCTGGGAAGACGATCGTTCTTGACGTCGCTGTAACTGAATACACTGATCTCACTGGAGTCCCACGCAGCGACGAAAACTCCAATGTTGTCCACCTGTCTTCTGCCGGTATTGATGAAAACAGGTCCCGCGCGGAGGCCGCCACGTCCCTTCCAGCGCCAAACTTCCGTCATGTAAAATTCATCATCAGCAACTTCGCGTTTTTCTTCCCCGAGGTTCGGGTTTGGGAGGCCATATTGCTGCCTTCTCAACAGAACGAGTTCACCATCTGCGGTGCCGATGAGTACCTTCGCAGCAAAGTCGTTCATGATCTCTTCTATGTCCGAATATATCGGTGCATAGATTTTGCAGCCCAAGTCAACTGTCCAAACCTTTTGGCCGTTGTCTCGATCCAATCCAAAGACCAAACCATCGACATTCGCCACGATAATTGGAAACGTCATGCCCTGTACCGTCGTGCCCTGGAAATTCACAGACGGAGTTGAAAACACCGGTGCGCCAACGTTTGTACTCCACCTGACGTACTCCTTGGCCTCCTTAATCACATCCGGCACGTGTTCCATCCAGTCTTCGGTGACGGCGTCAGCCTCGACAACAAATACGTCCCCTTTCAAGTTGGCGAAGAAAACATCTTGTTGCGTGTCATACGTATCATCTACCACAGGTTCCACAACACCAGGCCCTGAGTTTTCATATCGCCAAATAGCTTTACCTGCGTGCGGGCCTGATGCAGCGATTGCAAATGCCGAACCACCGTGCGATTGACCCCATAATAGTCTATACCCAGGGACATGAACTGCTCGGGGACGCTGATCCAAGCTGGTACTGGTTTCGAGTCGTGAACCACAATCAGTCAGCGCCAGTCCGCATTTGACTTCACCTCCCGTGTCGTATTGCCAGAGGATCTCGCCGGTGTTTTCGTCCAGGCAATACACTTTTCCATCCAGGCACGGGACAATCAGTTGACTACCTTCATCGCCTAGTCTACATCTGCCGACAACACCCTTACCAAAGACTATCATCGCCTCGATTCTGCCAGGTAGCTCCTTCTTCCACACAACCTGACCATCAGGGTCCAAGCAACAAACCTCTTGACTGTGCGAACCGATGTAAGTTCGGCTCTTTGAGACGGTATATCTATTGCTCAGCAAAGGCGCGGCGTCGACACATCTCCCAAGGTGCGCACTCCACATCCTCACCAGCGTTCCCTGAGGAGCCTGTTGTTCCGTCTCATCTTGAATTAGAGGAGCTGGGGTGTCATCCACAGCTTTGCGCCAAGACTTGCACACCAGACGCATGACGCTGAGCTGCTCCTTTAGAGGCACAAAGGCAAGAATGCGGTGCAAGACCTCAGCTGGAAGCACATCTATTTCACCAGAACTCGAGGGCATCACTTCAGCACTCGGCTCAGCGATAGCGGCGGCGATGGCGGCCGCGGTCCGGTGTCGCACCACAACTTCTGCAGGTACTCCGAGAGTCTGAGCCAGAACGATGACATCGGGAGATGCGCCGCCGGCGAAGAAAAAATCGTCTGACTGCTTCATCCACTCCGAGCCAGAACCGAGTATTTTTTGCATCTCCGCCAGGATATCGGCTCCCGCATCTGAGGATGACGCCATCGTTTTCCTCTTACCGGTCCCACCTTTGAAGTTGAGAGCTCGCGGAAGAGGAAGAGCGGAGCGGTCAATCTTACCGTTCGCGTTGAGCGGCATCTCTGGGAGAATCATCACGGCATCCTCCATCGGCACCGCTACCCGAGGAATTCCCTGCTGCCGACACGATTTAACCACGCTCTGATGTACCACGCTGGGATGATGCATGTTCCCGTTCACGACCACATACACCGCGATAGCCCCTCCCGTGCCCGCCGTGCCATCGGCGTGACTAATCTCGTTTATCGACCAAAATCGAGCCACGGCTTGTGTAACGTAAGCCAGCTTCATAGCCGCCGCCGAAATCTCGTTCAGGTTCACTCGTTCCCCGAATGGCTTGACGATGTCGTCCACGCGCCCCTCCAGATGGAGAAGACCCTTCTGGTCCCATCTTCCGAGATCTCCAGTCAGGTGATAAGGCATGGGGTCGCCCTTGAACAGCTCATCCATTGCGCCCGAGCCGAACCCTTGAATCTCTCCACCGGCGTCGCGGTATCCACTGGCGACTCCGAGACCCCGAACCACAACCTCGCCAACCTCGCCAACCTCCTTCACGACGCTGAATTTTTCATCCGCACCCTCCCCTTCTCGTTTGACGATGATGGTCTGCGCGAATGGCAAATCAAATCCCGCGGGCGCAAACGCGAGTGATTTGTCCAGCGGTACCAGCTGCGACGATTTGTTCCGGTACACAACCTCGTATCGACGCTGGTCTGAATCAACCCCGACCTCGCTGGGGATCAATCTCCGCTTGATCTGGAGTTCCGTCGCGTCTCCCGCCACCTCCGTCGAACCGTACAGGTTGATCAAAGTGAAATTTTTGATGATGTTTTCACGATCAAAGCCTTCGTAGACGCCGCCCGCGTTGCGGATGATTCTATTCATCAGAGGTACCGGCATGGGTTCTCCGCTACATACTGCAGTGGTGAGATTGATCTCGGCAAGCCAATCGTTAGTGAGCCGCTCCCAGAAGGATGGAACGGCGCTGAAGTGCGTCACTTCCTCTTCCAACATCGCATAAGTGATATGGCTGGAGTCATACTTCTGCGGTACCACCGACGGTGCTCCCTGCAGCAGCGGGCAGAGCGTCTCAGTCACAGAGTCCACGAAACCGACGCGAGTGTGCAGGCATCCACGGGTCCGAGCAACAAACCTGCACACGGGTGCATCTCCGGCGTCTTCGAGTTCAGACTCTTCACCGTCGTCTCTTTCCGGAGGGGAGGGATTCATCCTCATCGGACCCTCAGCCGCCCATCGCGCGCGGGCCAACAGTCCCGTGTGCGTGCCCACCACGCCCTTCGGCTCACCCGTCGACCCCGACGTGTACACGACGTACAGCGCATCCTCGGCCCACGGCGGCGGGTCGGGTAGTGTCGGGGTTGAAGTTGCCGCCGCGCCCGTGACTCTGGGCACGTGCTCCGGCGCATCGATCAACCGACCCTTCCAGCGGGCCGTACGTATCAACGGGGGTCTCGGTCCGACGAACACGATCGCCGCGGGGTTGGCGTGCTCCAGAACCCTCCGCTGTCTCACCTCGGACCACTCTCTGTCGACGGGTATAAATGCACATCCACACAAGAGCACTGCACACAGAGCCGCGGCGTATCCATCCCCCGGGTTGGCGACGATAGCCACGAACCGGTTCTCCGCGTTCACGATGGGTCTGAGGCTGTCCGCGAGCTTCGATACGTGATTGAAAAAGGCGCACGACAGTTTCGCGTCCTCATCCTCATCCTCATCCTCATCCACATCATCGGCACCGTACATGAAGAAGAGGGGCGTTCTCGCATCCAACGTTTTGGCTATCGTCCTCAGCGCCTCGTCCACCCTCCTGTACGGCTCACGCCCATCGCTCTCGCCGTATAGCGACATACCGATCGAACCTCACACCCTCGCACCGAGCCGGTCCGCACCGCGCTCCCCTGTGTGCGGAACGGACGCGACGAAGCGCGCGAGCAGCTCGGAAGTTGACATTTTTCGGCCGGACAAATCCATCGGTCGGTTTCAATTTCGCCCGTTGACCCGCGAAGGGGCAGCACCTTACGGGGCGCCCACAGCTGTCCTCGCGCGGCCACGACCCGGGGGTATCCGAGCGATAGGCACCATGGGCAACGAGGACGGCGACTCGAGCGGCGATGAGCTCGTCGAGCTCGACGCGCTCGACGAGTCCGACGACGACTTCGCGTACGAGGAGATCGACATCGACGAGGATGACCCGCTCCTGCTGGCGGAGGAGGACGACTTCGACTCGGCGCTCAGGTCCCTCGCGGGTCTGGGCGGGAGCCTGGTCGGTGCCAAGGATACCGGCCCGCCGGACGTCGCCCCGGGAGAGGTTATCAAGAAGCCGGAGGTAAGTCGCGCCCGCCCCACGCCCGACCCATTTCGACGCCATTTTAGGATTCTTACCCGCCCGCGAGAACCCCCGGCGTGAAACACCCCCCTGACCGCGCGCCTTCACCGCGATCGCAGGTGATGGACGACTTCGTTCGCAATTTCCTGGTCAAGATGGGCATGACGTCGACGCTGGAGAAGTTCGAGGCGGAGTGGTACGAGCTGGAGGCCACCGGCAGGCTCAACATGGAGGGCATGCCCCAGGTCCCCGACGTGTACAACACGAACCAGGAGCTGAACGGCACGGTGATGTCGCTCAAGCGCGAGCTCCAGAACGCCAAGCAGGTGGCGCACAAGGCTCAGTCCACGTGGGACAAGTTCCGCAAGGAGCGAGACTTCCACAGGCTGCACCACAAGCGCATCGGGCAGGAGAAGAACAAGCTCCTGGACGACATCAAGAAGCTCCGCAAGCACTACTCGCAGTACGAGCCAACCATCAAGGAGCTCAAGCGAAAGTACGAGCTGGCGATGAAGGAGAAGATGCTGGTGCGGATAGACCGCGATCGCATGGCGGACAAGCTCGAGCAGTTCGAGGTTGAGCAGGAGAAGAAGGACAAGGAGGCGAAGAAGGCTGAACGGGCCAGGCAGAAAGCCGCGGAGAAGGCGGAGAAGGCTCGGCTCAAGAAGGAGGAGGAGGCTGCCGCCATCCAGGCGGCGGCCAAAGCCGGATCCGCCCCGGGGAAGGGCGCCGCGCAGCAAGCCGCGGTCTCCCCCGGGGTACAACTGGCGCCCAAGGGACGGGTGTTCGAGGAGGAGAAACCCGAGCCGTGCCCGGTGGAGAACTTCAACCTCAACAAGACGTTCAAGGGGCACCAGATGTCGGTGTCCAACCTCGCGCTGCACCCGCGAAAAGCCATCATCGCGACGGCGTCCGACGACGCCACCTGGAAGATGTGGGACATACCCTCCGGGGATCTCATCATGAGCGGCGACGGGCACAGGGACTGGGTCGCGGGCGTGGACTTCCACCCGGCGGGTACCCACCTCGCGTCGGCGTCGGGCGATTGCACCGTGAAGGTTTGGGATTTCGCCCAGAAGCGGTGCACGATAACCTTCGCCGAGCACACGCAGGCTGTGTGGAACGCGGCTTTCCACGAGTCCGGGGACTACATCGCGTCGTGCTCGCTGGATCACAGCGTGCGGCTGTGGGACCTGACGTCCGCCAAGTGCAGGCTGGCGTTCCGCGGGCACGTGGACAGCGTCAACGAGGTGTGCTGGCAGCCGGGGACGAACAACTTCGCCACCGGCTCCTCGGACAAGACGGTTTCCCTCTGGGACATGCGCACGGGGCTGTGCGCGCAGACGCTGTACGGACACTTGAACAGCGTGAACCACCTGAGCTTCAGCACCGACGGCGACGTCATCGTGTCGTGCGACGCCGACGGCATGGTGAAGCTCTGGGACGTTCGCATGGTTGCGGAGATTCTGTCGGTGGATTGCGGCCCGCATCCCGCGAATAAGGTTGCGTTTGACAGGGCGTCCGAGACGGTTGCCGTGGCGAGCGACGACGGGACGGTGAAGTGCTTCAACGCGGCGGACGGGGACATGGTGGCGGAGCTGAGGGGGCACGAGGATGCCGTGCAAGGGGTGCTCTTCGACCCGTTCGGAAAGTACGTCATCTCGTGCGGCTCGGACGCCACCTTTAGGCTCTGGGCGTAACTCTTTTGTCGCGACGGAATTAAAGTTTCATCTCACCTCGGTTACTTCTCAATCGCTACATCACAGACACCCCAACACTCGGTAACCTACTTCTTGGCGTTCTCCTTGTCGTCCTCCTTGCCAGTCTCCGGGCCCTCCTTCTCCTTCTTAGGGTTAGCCTTGGCAGCCGCCGCGGCATCCGCGGCTTGCTCCGCCTCCTTCATCTGCCGTTTGTTGTTGATGAGATCGTGCAGCGCGACGACGGACCTGATCAACGAGCTCAGGTACACCACCAGCATCATGTCGTTCGTCTTCACCGCGAACGCCTTGACGTAATCCTCGAGGTTGAGGTTTGGCAGGAGGTTGAACGAGTCCTGGAGCAGTCCCATGATCTCGTGGTTCACGGGTAGCGTCCCGTCCACCACGAGGTCCATGTACTTTTTGATCTCCACCAGGCGCTTCTCCAGTCCTTGCAGCGACGTGATCTTCTCGGCAACCTGCGTGGCGAGGGTGCTCACGGTGTTGTCCTTGACGTCGCGGAGTAGGTGCTCGACGCCGATCTCCTCCGCCTCGAACGCCTCGATGGACGAGGGCACGTGCACGAAGGTCTTCTCCTCCTTTTGCGTTCCGTCGTCGCGAATCTCATTCTCCAGCCGGTACGCACTCGTCGGGATGCCCACGTTGTCCGGCGACACGTCCACGATGACAAAGGCGGGGTTGGGGTGGTAGTCGGTGAAGAGCTCGTGGATGTCCACGTCGTTCGTCCGGATCTTGGGGCCCGTGCTGTACCAGCCCACGACCTTCTCCTTGGCTGCGCGTTTGATGAGGGGTCGGGGTCGGGGTCAGAAAAGATGATGCGTCTCGGCAGAAGAGTTGGCGGGGTGGGTAGGTTTGAAAAGGGTGACGATCTGGGCGCCCGGGTGGGTGGGATACGCACCGTTGATCCTGCGGAACATGCCGGACATCTTCTCCAGGTAGCTGTGATCGAGGAACCAGATGCTCGCGTCGTTCTCGTCCTCCTCGAAGGGCACTGGTGGGGTCGTGGGGCGGGATCGAGGGGTCAGCGCGCCGGTCAGTCTCGTGTTTTTTCTCAGGGGGTGCGTTCCCAGATCTGGGCGATGCGGGTGACTCGCGGGTCGTCCCCGGCGGGCATCCAAGGGACACATTCACGGGCCAGACGGCGTCAAACACTCACCCGCGAACGAGCTGGTCACGTCGAGCCGCCCCTTGCGGTACTCGCCGAGCAGCACGCCAACCACGCGCTTGTCCTCGGAGTCATCCTGGTCGCGAGAAGGGGAGGGAAAAGGTTAGCCGACGTGGTTGAGGGGACGCGGTTGAGATCGGCACGACCGGGGCGCGCGCGCACCTCCTCCACGCGACGGAAATGGTCCACCACCGAGAGGAGCACCAACGGATGCACCACCACCTCGTCGTATTGCCCGCGGGGCTTGACAACCTCGACACTCGCAACCATCGAGACCGAGTGCCTATTCACTGTGTGAACGGTCGGGTCGTCGACTGCTGAGACGATCGATCGCCAAAAAAAATGTCGCGCGCTTCCGAGAAAATAATGCAGGCGCCGATTACGCGCCTCCTCACAGTGCGAAGCGCGCGTGTACACGCCCGCGGAGCATCGAACGATATCGCAGGGTCCACGCGGTCACACTGTGGTAAGAACGTGGCGCGCGCGATACTCCCCACCCTCCCTCGGCGACCCGCTTCGTGAGGCGTGAGGAGGATCAAAGGTTCGGCACTTTCTGCGGCGGCGGGGACGATCTCTCCTAGGTTGTCGACATGGGAGTTCCCGCCTTCTACCGCTGGCTCAGCGAGAAGTACCCGCTGATCATCAAGGATGTCGTCGAGGACGAGCCGTGGGACCATAACGGCAACGTCATCCCGGTGGACTGCACCGGGCCCAACCCCAACGGCACCGAGTTCGATAACCTCTACCTCGACATGAACGGCATCATCCACCCGTGCTTCCACCCCGAGGACCGCCCGGCGCCAACCACCGAGGAAGAAGTGTTCGAGTGCATCTTCGACTACATCGACAGGCTCTTCGCCATGGTCCGCCCCCGCAAGCTGCTGTACATGGCCATCGACGGCGTCGCGCCGAGGGCGAAGATGAACCAGCAACGCTCGCGTCGATTCCGAGCCGCGCAAGAGGCCCAGGAGAAGGAGGAAGAAGACGAGAAGCTCCGCGCGAAACTGCGACGGGAAGGGGTCAACGTCCCGCCGAGGCAAAAGTCCAACGTCGTCGACAGCAACGTCATCACGCCGGGTACCCCGTTCATGGGCCGGCTCAGCGCCGCGCTTCAGTACTACGTGCATCAGAGGATGAACACGGATCCCGCGTGGCGAGGCGTCAAGGTGATCATGTCCGACGCGTCCGTCCCGGGAGAAGGCGAGCACAAGGCCATGCACTACATCAGGCAACAGAGGGGTCTCAAGGGATTCGACCCGAACACCAAGCACGTGGTGTACGGCCTCGACGCGGATCTCATCATGCTCGCGCTCGCGACGCACGAGCCAAACTTTTGGATCTTGCGCGAGGTCGTCTTTCAGAAGAACGCGCCAGAGCCCGATCTCCCGTCCGATCGCGACAGGCTTCTGGGCCAGGTCCCCAAGGCCAAGCCATCCATCGCACGCAAGCCCTATCAGCTCCTGTCCGTCGCGGTGCTGCGCGAGTACCTCGCCATGGACCTGCACCCGACATCCGCGGGTGGACACCGGGCTGATTTGCCGTTCACTTACGACGAGGAGCGCGTGTTCGACGACTTTGTGTTCATGTGCTTCTTCGTGGGTAACGATTTCTTGCCGCACTCGCCCACGCTGGAGATCAGGGAGGGCGCGATCGACCTGATCATGACGGTGTACCGGCAGCAGCTGCCGGCCTTGGGCGGGTACCTGTGCTGCGACGGCAAGCCGGATCTGCGAAGAGTCGAGCAATTCGTGCAGATCGTCGGGACGCACGAGGAGGCCATCTTCCAGAAGCGCGCGCGGACCGAGCAGCGCATGAGGCAGCGGCAGAAGCAGCAGAAGGAACGGAAGGCGCGCGGGCAGAACGAGGTGTGCCGTCAGTTCCTCCGCGGGCAGTGCACCAGGGGCGACTCGTGCATGTACAAGCACGAGGACCAAGCCGGGAAACGGTTCGCGGGGTCCATCAACGCCTCCGACCGTCACATCCAGGCGGGCGCGATGGCCGGGCAGACCTTCACCGCCGTGGGACGTGGCGCGCCCCCGCCGCCTGCGCCGCCGCCCGCGCCGCCCAAGCCCGCGGTGCCGGCGACGGGCGCGGCGAACAAGAGCGCCGCCGAGTTGCTCCGCGCGAAGCTCCTCGGGAAAAACGCCCCGTCGCAGAAGAGACCGGCGCCGGATTCGGAGGCGAAGACACAGGACGGCGACGGCGCCAAGCGCGCCAAGGATGCCGGCGCCAAGGACGTCGCCGATGGCGCCAAGAAGGAGGACGAGGCTGAGTACTGGAAGAAGCTGGCGGAGACGCCGGCGCCCGAGAAGAAGGATGACGTCGAGTTGAAGGACATCGACGCGGATTCGTTCAACAAGCAGCTCGAGGCGGTCATGAAGGAGAAGGGCGACAAGCTGGACGAGATGGAGAACGATGCGGTCCGGCTCGGCGAAGCCGGCTGGAAGGGCCGGTACTATCAGACAAAGATGAGCGCCGACGACGAAACCGCCGACGGCATCATCAGGGGCATGGTCACCGAATACGTCCGGGGCTTGTACTGGGTGTGCAGGTACTACTACGAGGGGTGCTGCTCGTGGAACTGGTATTACCCCTACCACTACGCGCCGTTCGCCACGGACCTCGTCAACCTGCACGAGATATCCGTGGACTTCGAGGAGGGCGAGCCGTTCAGGCCGTTCGAGCAGCTCATGGGGGTCTTACCCGCGGCTTCGTCGCACGCGCTGCCACCCGCGTTTCACCCGTTGATGAAAGATCCCGATTCGCCCATCATCGACTTTTACCCCGAGAAGTTCGACCTGGACATGAACGGTAAGCGGTTCACGTGGCAGGCCGTGGCGCTGTTGCCGTGGATCAACGAGAAGCGGCTGCTCGCGGAGACCCGGTCGCTGGACTGTACGCTGACCAACGAGGAGAAGAGGCGGAACACGATCAACCTCGAGACGCTCCTGTGCCACGCGAGCCACCCGCTGGCGCGAGACATTTACGAGCTCGAGGATGAGAACCCCGGCCGCGACGTCAAGAAAACGAAGCACATGAACCCCGCGGCGAGTGGCAACATGAACGGCGAGATGATCCTGGTCAACGGCGACACGTGCCCGACGTCCATGCCCTCGCCGATGAAGTCGCGCGACGACATCACCAATAACCAGGTTCTCGCGGTGTGCCTCAAGCTCCCGGGCCCGACCGAGCGGTTCGTCCCGCCGGTGCTCATGCCCGGGGTACGGCTCCCGGACCCGATCGTGAACCCGCAGGACATGCCGCCGGCGCCCAAGCTGTGGCACGTGGACCAGCCGCGCGGTCCTTACGGCGCTCAGGAGTTCAATCACCCGTCGCGCAGGGGACCCGGTCCGATGGGCCTCGGCGGCTACCAGAACGGCGGCGGCGGGAGGGGCGGCGGCGGTCATAGCGGGCACAGCGGTCCCGGGCTCAGCGCGGGGGCGCACAGGCTGCTGCAGGCGAGCGTCCACGCGGGCACGGGCGGTAACGTGATGCAGTACGGCCACGGTCCCCCGAACCACGGTCCCCCGCAGGGTAACTACTACCAGCAGCCGCAAAACTACGGGAACTATCCCCCCGCGCCGCCGACCGGAATGCCCGGAGGCTATCCCGGCCCGCCGATGGGCGGCTACCCCCAACCCCCGGGCGGGCACAATGGCGGACGGGGCTACCCGGGCCCGCCGCACGGAGGCAGGGGCGGACGGGGCGGAGGACGCGGGCCGCCTCCGCCTCAGGGGAACAGCTTCGCGGCGCTGGCGAATCCGCCCCGAAGGCCGCCCGACGAGGACCCGAGGTATAGGCGTTAACAGTGTATTGCGCGTTGAAATAAGCGAGTTGATATTGGTACACACACTGACTAGCTACGTGGACTAAGACTCTTACTTTATATCGGAACCTTCTTGGTCTCCGACGGTGAGAGCCGCGTGAACGCCGCCGACGCGGGTGGCGCTCTGTTCCTCGACGCGGTGACGAGCTCCGCCAACAGCTTTACCCGTTCCGCCCTGCACACGGACACGATGTCGATGAGGTCCACCAGCCGCTGGTTAACCTTCCGCCGGACCCGTTCCGCCGCCACGCCGGTGTTTCCCGCGTGTGAGTCAGCCACCGCGACGTGCCTGGCGCCTCCCGCGTCGCGTTCCTGCGCGAAGAGGATCGAGTCGATGAGCTCGCGCGTCTCCGTGGCGAAGTCCGGTGCGCCGCGCGTGAGTCCCACGAGGGTGTCCTCCTGGCCCACCTGTGCGACCTGCTCGGCGAGGGACGTGAGCAGGTGGAAGTCCTCGGACGCCTGGGCCTCGCTCGCGGCGACCACGTCGCGGAGGAGGCGTTTGCACTCCTCCAGCGAGCACGGGTTACCGCCCGCGATTCGCCCCTTGACGTGCTCCTTGATGCTCTGAAGCGACTCGGCCGGCTTGGCCAGGCCCGCGGTGGAGCGCGTCGGTGACGAAGGGGGGCTCCGCCCGGTGGTTCCGGCGGGGCTCCCGCGCCAGTCACCCGAAGGTCCCATGCCGGCGCGTCGTGACTGTGACGACTCACGGGTCAAAATTAGCTCCACATTTTCAGGCGACTCGAGCTTGAGATTGAGATCGTCGTGTTGTTTGTGAGAGATCGCCTCGCCTCGGCGGGGTCATAGACATCGCGCGCGGGCACGACGGCGGCGATGGTCCAACCCAGTCCCGTGAAGGCGGAGGGGAAGGCGGAGGAAATTCTCCTCCCGCCACCCCTCAAGGACATAACCTTCTACGGCGCCCTCACCCCGACCACCGCGCAGCCTTTCCTGGCCATCAGCGGCATCGGGGAGTGCAAAGGGTACTGGATCGGCGCCCTCCCTGTGCCTCCCGAGGAGCCCGAGGAGAGCGACGATGAAGACAACGGCGCGGCAGCGGAGGTGCACAAGACCCCGCAGGAGCTGGTGAGCGCCCGATACCCGCGAATCGACCGAACGACCGCCCCGATCTCACCATCCCAAAAACTCCCGCCCCGCGCGAAAGCGAAAGCCCTCGCCCCGAATGGATGTTCCCTCAGATCGCCCCCACCCACCACCGCAAACGACGACTCACCATCCCATCCCCCTCCGCGTCGCCGATCCAGGAAACCGAGGTGCACAGGATTCGCGAGGAGCGCCGCGAGATCGCCACCGAGATGGCCCGCCTGTGGAAGGAGGAGCCCGAGCAGTGGCTCCTCAAGTCTAAGATCCTCTGGGCGCAGAGGCACGAGGCGAGGCGGGGCGCGAAGCGCAGCGAGGTTCCCACCGCTAAATCCCTCGGCACAGGCAGGGGCAACACGGGTAAGGGTGAAAAGACCCGCGCGTCCGGCGGGAAGATCGTATCGGGCCTCCCCAACCGACCCGGCCGCTCCGCCGTGTCGCTCAAGATGCTCGTCGAGTCCGGACACATGCAAGCGGGCCCGGAAGCGCTCTGGATCTCCTACCTCAACAAGACCTGGTCCGCGTCCCTCGACTCCGAGGGCGTGATCAGGTTCGAGGGCAATGACTACAACTCCCCGAGCGCGTGGGCCATCTTCTGCAAGCGAATCGCCAACCCGGGGAAGAAGGCGGATGACGGGTGGAAGAGCGTGAGGTACGGAGACGTGGACGGGCCGATGCTCGATCAGCTCAAGCAGGCGTACCTCTGCGGGAACCCGGTACCGGCCGCGCTGGGTACGCCAGTCGCGACGCGCGTGTTACCGGCGAGGAACAAGAGGCCGGCGAGGGACATGGGCGAGGATAGCGAGGCGGGGACGGACACGATGGACGCGGAGAATGAGCCCAGCGCGACGAAGCGATTGAGGACTGGGGAGGACTCGGGGGCGGACACGCCGATGACGGGGACGGGGGCGGGCACGCCGGCGGACAGCGTCGGGGGAGATGATTAGGATCTACGAGTACGCACCAAAACGTTTTAATGGAGTCGACTGTTCATAGTCTACTGTACAGTTTTTGGCAGCCAAGTCTCTACTGTACTTTTGCAAATCTTCCTCGAAGGCCCTCACTCGAAGTGCGCGCGGTGGGTCGAGTGAACATGGCTCCAGGGTCGGACGATGCCGAAGCCGGGATATCGGGTGCGACTATATATGCTCTGGACGCACCCACGCTCGGGAACGTGCTCGCTCACCTCAGCCCCGCCGAGATCTTACGTTTCTCGACTACGTCCAAGCAGATGCACCAGGCGGTGGACGAGCCGCTTTGGAGGGAGCTGTTTCAGCGGAGTTGGGACGATCCCGTGTGGCCGGTGGAGTCGTACAGGGAGCTATACACGGCCAGACATCGTGCACTCGAATTCATCGACGGTTTGAAACGGATTCATCGACGGTTTGGAACGGCGAGGTTGGAGGACTTGGCCAGCTGCTGCAAAGTACTCGCGGGCGCTGTCAATGCGTCGAAAGACCTTACGAAGACCGAGGAGACCATTCGGGTGCACGGTCTACGCACGAAAGCGGTGATCGCGCTCAACATCGCCTACATGAGCACTCGGAAGAATCAGGACAAACGCGAAGACGCAGGTTTCAACGGACCGTCCATGGAGGAAAGACCGACCGACTCTGACGAGGACAAAGGCATCGAACTGGAGAGGAAAGCGTGTCGCGGGGCGACGTACGCGGTGAGTGCGCTGCTGAGTGCACTCATCGTCAGGAGCAAAGGTGTGCGCGCGGACCTGCTCCTCAAAGACTCGCGCTCATCCATACTTTTGCATCATGCTGTTAGTGTGGAGCATGAAGAGGCTGAGTATCCCGTCATCGGCTGGGCGTGGGATTTTCCCACTTTCGAGAGGGAGACCAGCGACGACGCGTTGGCGGCGGCACTCGGAGGTTTGCCGCAAACGCAGGCACCGGCTGTTCCGTTTGCAAAATGGGAAAGTGTCCCTCCGAGCATCGCTCT
>ENA-UOXV01005400-UOXV01005400.1-marine-metagenome-genome-assembly--contig:-NODE-5400-length-14042-cov-5.395939_pt1 | contig 14042 bp, 11 predicted proteins | sample MGYA00238165_ERZ766961 | MGnify/ENA primary metagenome ERZ766961 (study PRJEB28924, sample SAMN03173240) | marine metagenome | biome: Marine; feature: Water; material: Subsurface seawater | place: North... | reverse complement strand
ATTTAAAATCTAATTGTTCATCATTTTTTTGCCACTCCATAATCCCCTGAAGTAAAAAACGACTCGGGTCACCTGATTTTGAAAAAGATGAATTGTCTGAATAAATGAATTTCGATTTTTTTGACCGTTTCAGTAATCGCATAAAGTGATAGGCAAATACCGATTCACGAGTTCCTTGATCAGGAAACTGATATTGTGTTCTTAGCTCTAACGGAATATACGTAGTTAAAGGAGATTGAGGTAAATTCTCATCCGTAAAAGAAAGGAAAATTAAATTTTCGAAATCCAGACACCTCGTTTCTAACAAACTCATAATTTGGAGTCCGTTTTCCTTGCTCCCTTGAATTGGAATTGAAGCAGATCTAATTTCATTATCTAAAAGTGAACTAACCATTTCAGATGTAAACATTTTATCTTCAAACAGAAATAGTTTTTCTTTTACACTTTGAATTATATTATAAGTCGTAACCCATTCAATAAAATTTACCTCCAAACATTTAAGGGTGAAATTTAGAAGCGAAAGTTCTTTATGAAATAACTCACTTAACGAAGACAAGCTATTATTGGAAAATATATCGGCAAATTGAATTCGGTTTAAAGTCTTTAAGTTCTTTCTTAGAATAACATCCCTAAGTTTTTCCAATTCATCAATAGAAATAACCTCAAGGGGTTTTAGAATATCTAAGAACTCAAAAATTTCAACAAAAGAAACCTCGTTATTTTTATTTAAGGATTTATCTATGTCCAAAAGAGCCTGAAAGAACAACCCCTCATGGGTATTTCGGTAAGGGTTTCCTATTCCAATATTTAAATTTGAAATTTCATTCGGAATAGAGTTTAACAATAGTGGCAAATCAGAATCATTCAACAAAATGACCGCCCAGGTTCCCAGCTCTTCATTGGGGACATTATTTAAAATGTCAGCAAGCGATTTAACAGCGACCACATCATTGGCGCAATTTAAAGCTTCAAAATTCTTTGAATTGACTTCTTGTTCCCCAATAGAAATAAAGTTGGAGAAAAAAGCAGCATTTTCTATTTCAAATTTATTTGATTCGTGTGTTTTGGAAATTTCACCCCAAATTGGTGAATCTTGAATAAAATAAACTTCACACTTATTTTTTAATTCTTTTATAAGTTCTTTTTCCGCATTTGAAAAAACGGTGAACCCGCAGAAATAAACTTTTTCACTTTTTATTTTTGACTGGTTTAATTCAATTTTAGCAACAGAATATTTAAGCGCATTTGTAGTTAATTTTTTCTCTTTTGCTGTTGTATAAAACTCATTGAAAAGAGCAGGTAAAATCTCCCAAATTTTAAGGTAATTTTTTTTTGTTCCCGGCTCCAAGTTCCACTTTTCTAAAACCTTAATTATATTGAGTTGTGAAAGTACTTTTTGACCTTCTAAATCTTGTAAAACTATGCGTTCAAAATCATCAAAAACCACCTCCCCCCAATTCAAAAAAGACTCATAGTTTTCCGCGGATTTACCTACCTTTAAATAAGCCTGGTATAAAAAGCCCAATGCTAATTCCTTATCAATTACCTTCACAGGAAGCAAATCACTGACAAAATCAGACCAAGTAATGGTTTCAGGTAATTTAATGGCAGTTTTGGATTTGTTAAAAAACTCAGACTTAAACAAACTTACTGCTCGTTGTGTCGGGAAAATTAACTTGATTTCATTGTGATTTTCAGCCTGAATTAGCTGGACTACTTCTTTTAAAAATGAACTCATTTTTTAAGCTTAAATCCGTTCTTAATAAAACTCAAAAACTCTAAAAAAACATTCTTGGATGTGAATACTTTTTTTATGGTTTGAATCTCTGAAACTTCCGTCATTTTTTCCGAAATTTCCGTTTCCTTTTTTTCAATTAATGGCTGGTCATTTTGTTCAACATTTGATTGATCATTAACTTCATTATTTAGCTTGTTCTGAAAAAAATCAGGAGCCAAATTATCTGCTTTTCCAAAACTCGATTTGGCTTGTTTTTCAAACCCTTTTTTTTCAAGAAGTAGGCCCAAATTATTATGAGCAATGGCATCTTTAGGGTCTAAATGAATTGCTTTTTCATAATCTTCAATTGCACCATCAACATCCCCCAATCCATTTCTTACAAAAGCTCTACTCGCATATCTAAACGGATTGTTCGGGTCTAGCAAAAGAGCTTTAGTAAGTTGTTCTAAACATAAGTTTAATTTGCCTAAATGGAAGTAACTCATCCCCAATTTTTCATGTAAATCAGGGATTTGACTTTCAACTTCTATTATACCTAGAAGAACATCAACTGCATCTTGAAATCGTTTCTCTGAATAACAAGAGTCAGCTTTGGCTTTTAACTTTTCTAATTTAGTTGTCATTTTATTTCTTTGGCCGAAGCGTATAATTCTTCAATCATTTTAACCACCTCCACCCCATCTGCAGCGGTAGTCATAATTTGTTCTTTCCCTTGAAGAGTTCTTACTACATTATCAATAATTTTATCATGGTTAGACATTGATCCTTCGTAATAGCCATAGTTATTGGCAGGAGCAGATATTGGAATATTTTCAATTTCTACTTTATCGGATTTTAAATACTCAATGGCATTTAAATATTTCCCACCTATTTTCACAGTAGCATTTTCCGCAATTATAGTAATTGACCCTTCCATATTTTGTTGAAAGGAATTTGTACTAAAGTTTAATGAACCCAAGATAGATTCTCCTAAAACAAAATTGAAATTTCCGCTATCCTCAAACTCAGTAGAGTCTTTATGATTACAATTTCTAATAATTCCATTTGGATTTTTTAACGACCCGAATAGATAAAATACAATATCAATAAAATGACTGAATTGGTTGTAAAGTACTCCCCCATCTAGGTTCTTAGTCCCCTTCCAAGAACTGTTTTCATAATAGATTTCATTTCTGTTCCAAAAGCAATTTACTACTACTTGAAAAATTTCTCCGAAATTGCCTTTATCAAGTTCATCTTTAACTTTTTGAACCGGAGGATTATATCTGTTTTGTTTAACTACAAATAATTCTTTATTAACTTGGAGAGCCGTGTTCTGCATTTCTAAAGCATCAGAAAAACTTAATGACATGGGTTTTTCGACCAGTACATTTTTATTATTCAATAGGGATTCTATGGCATGCTCTTTATGAAGGCCACTGGGGGTACAAACAACAACAATATCTGCATCAAGTTTCGAAAATTGCTCATAATTATCAAAAGAATCAGTATTAAACTTTTCGGCAAATTTTTTGGCTACTGGTACATCTTTATCATAAACACCAATTAACTCGGCATGTTCATGATTATTTATATGTAAGGCATGGCGATTAGCGATATGTCCACAACCAATAATAGCGAATTTGATAAGCATTTTTCAGATAATAAGTAAGGATTCAAACTTAGTGTATTTAGATTATTCTGTGGGCTGGATTACCGCGCTAAAAAAAGAAAATTTGAAAAGTCTTTATTTACTTTGTTGATTGTATTTTGGCCTTCTGATTTAATGAAGCTAATTCTATGTATGAATTAACCATATTCGATTTTTTAGCGGCACTTCTATGGATAACCATCATTGGCATTTACTCCTACTTTCATGTTCATTTTAAAATCAAAAAAAAACCTCAATACAAATATTATTTATATGGGTTGTATGCTAAAATTTTTGGAGGTATTTGCTTTGGGTTTATCTATGCATTTTATTATGAATACACAGGTGATACATTCACTTACTATAGAGATATACAAAAGTTAACTACCTTTTTTTATTCCGAACCAATCAATGTTATAAAAACTATTTTTCAGGAAGTTGACACTTTTAACCCAGATACCTATCACATAACAAGTCAAATCTTTTTCTTTAGAGGAGCAGACACTTTTATGGTAGTTAGAGTCTGTACTATCATTAATTTTTTAGGTTTTAATACTTACCTAGGAACAACTGTCATTTTAAGTTATTTATCTTTTTTAGGTATTTGGAAGCTCTTTCTTCTATTTGAATCCTATTACCCAGAAATTAGATACAAATTGGCAATTGCTATTTTATATTTCCCATCAGTAATTTTTTGGGGATCCGGAATTCTTAAAGATTCAATTGTAATAGGCTGTATGGGGTTTATGCTGTATTATCTTAATGAATTAATCCTTAAAGGTCGAATATCAATTGTTTCATGGGCAATTCTTTTGTCAGCAATATTTATTACTTCCCAAACCAAGGCCTATGTAATTATTTCTCTTTTACCTGCAACGGCTCTGTGGATTGTTCCAAGTATGAGAAAAAAAATTAAAAACAAAGCCATCAAAATTTTTATTGCACCCGTACTCATTATAAGTTCCTTTTTCATCGCATTTTTAATGATCAATTATTTTAGTTCTGTATTTGAAAGGTTTTCAATCGACAATGCTTTGGATACTGCCAAAGTTTATCAAGACTGGCATTACATAGATGGAGATACTGAAAGAAGTGGAAGAGGCTCTTCATATACTTTAGGCGATTACAGCCCGACGATTATGAGTATGATATCGATGATTCCAGCAGGTATAAATGTAGCGCTGTTTCGGCCCTATATATGGGAAATCAGAAATGCAGTAATGGCTATGGCCGCTTTTGAAAGTCTTTTTGTTTTGATCTTAACACTTACGACAATAATTAAAACTGGTATTATTCAATTACTCAAGACCATAATCAGTAACCCTTTCATTCAAATGTGTGTTATTTTTTCTCTTTTCTTTGCCTTTGCTGTTGGATTTTCATCATACAATTTTGGTGCATTGGTACGTTACAAAATACCTTGTATCCCAATATATATTTCAGCATTATTTATTTTACTTCACATTAAAGAGAAGGAAAAAGATAAGTTTATCGCGACGAATAAAACCCCTTTTCAGAAATAATAATGGATTCATTATCTTGAAAAATGTTGGTGGCTTTTGTTAAATGAAAAGCTCAAAATTAAGTGACCAATTAGTTATTAAGTAATGACAAGTATTCTGACAACCTTTTTTCACTAGAAAACTCTTTAACACGATCAATTCCGTTTTTACTAATTTCCCGATAAAGAACATCATTATTAGCAAGTTCAAGGATTGCATTTTTTAAATAAAGTGGAACAATAGAACCTATTAATAACCCCAATTTTGTTTCATGTACTTCCACCAATTCCGTTGAATTACTAACTTTAAATATTTCCCTCGGCCCGCTTTTACAGTCAGTAGATATAACCGGAAGCCCATACTTCAATGCTTCTAATATCACATTCGGAAAGCCCTCAAAAACAGAGCTTAACACAAAAATATCCGCATTAAGATAAAAAGGTTTGGTTTGTTCAATTTGCCCATGAAAATGCACCTGATTTGACAATCCTAACTTATGAACTACCTTTTTAAGGTAGCTTTCGTTTTCACCTTTCCCAACCAAATCCAACTCAATTTTGATAGTTTTTATTTCTGCAATTGCCCTTATTATTAACTCTTGGTTTTTATTAGAATCTAACCTTCCAACGTTTAATAACCGAAGTACCTTTTTATCCGAAATTTCTGAACGTGGCAACTCGATATCGGAAGTATCAATTGGGTTATTCCAAACTTTGATTTGCCGCTCCATTTTAGGGAATAACTCCTTAAAATAACTGGAGCTCAAAGATGAATTACTGATGATTAAATCGGCCTTTTTGTAAAGTCTAACAATCAAATTAACGGTTATCCAATTTACCAATCCAATTTTTTCATAAGCTTTGGGCGGGTAGCTCCTCTCATTAATAATTGTCTTTACTTGCGGCATCTTCGATGAAGCCAAAACGTTTATGAAATTAGGGCGATTTAAAAAACTTATTGAATATTCTGGCTTTTTTCTTTTTAAATATTTTCTGTAGTCTTTACTGGACTTGTAAATTCCAATTAATTTGAATAAAGCGCTTCTCCTATAATCGTGTGTAAGAAAATAAAATGAAACATTTGCTGAAAGGGATTGATGAATTGTTTTATCCATTAGTACTAGCTCCACCCTTTTATTCAAAGACAAATAATTCGCGGTTAATGCAGCCACTTTTTCAGCCCCACCTTTATCTAATGATGGAATAAATATGGCAATGTCAATATAAGGGTTTATAGCATTTAAATAGTGTTTTAAATTGGCTTTTAGTGAATACTGTAGTTTAACTTTTTCGGCTCCAGCTAAATTATATTTTTTGTATTTCTCCTTATTTAAAATCAATTCCTCAATAGACGAAATCCAGCCCTTATAATCATCTGGCTTAACCAAAGTACCTGAAACACCATTTTCAACTACTCTAAAATTAGCACCAATCGCTGTTGCAATCGTTGGAATGCCAAGCGCCATGTATTGAAGTGCTTTTAGTCCGCTTTTGCCATAAACCCATTCTTCATCAGGAAGCGGATATAAACCAATGTCAAACTCTTCTAGTTCTTTAATTTCATTTTTTTCATCCCAAGAAATGGCATCTACGTTAACACCCTCAATATTAAAGTTGACATCGCCAATTACTTTTAATCTGATCTTATATTTTTTAGATAGTGTTTTTATAACATCATCAAGTAAATGAAGGTATTTGGACGTGCTATGACTCCCACTCCATCCTAAAACTATTTCTTTATGATTTATTTCTTTATTTGAACTTGCTAAATAGGTTTCGGTATTAATAGTAGAACTTATATCGGTGGTGTTTCTATTGTGTTGTTTAACAAATTCATCCAATTTTGGGGTACAGGTAATTACATGATCGCTGTACTTCATTAAATGAATCATTTTTTCCCGTCCTTTTAAAAACCCAAATACTTTATTGGCTTGACTATGGTGGCCAAGAAATACCATATCGTCAATATCATAAATGAGATGTTTTGCTCGCCAACGAACCAAGAACTCAAATAGTGGTGGACCTATTGGCGTAACCCACAAGTGAACATAAACTACATCGTATTTATGAAGCTGAAATAGGTCAATGATTCTCCTTAAATACCCGGTTAGAGTAAAAAGAATTTTCAATAAAAAATGCCCCTCTTTATAAAGAATCTTCCAAAACGATTTTGAAATAAATGAACTTGTCTTAATTTCATAACCCTCTTCTTTGAGCATTTCAAAATACTGCTCATACTTAAGCCTTTGGCTGGGCGCACATTGCTCGGGGTAAGGAGAAAGAAAAAGAACTCTTTTCAATTTAAAATTTCTTTATAAACAGAAAAGTAATTCTCAACAGCTTTTTCTAAACCAAAGAAGTCAATTGCGCCATTTCTTATTTTACTTGAGTCAAATTCACAAGTCTCAAATTCATTAGCAGCCTTTTTGTATGCCTTGGAATTAAAAGAATTGAGAACAATTCCAGAATTATATTCTTTAACAATAATAGACGTATCTCCCACCTTGTCATTTACAACAACTGGAATACCCATGCTCATTAATTCTGCTTGCTTAGTTGGAGAAGACGAAATTTTAGAATAAGCTGGTTTAATAAAAAATATTCCGGCATTACATACAGTCAAATAATTGGGAACCTGATTTCTCTGAGCCGCCCTAATTCTGACATCCAATTCCGATATTCCAATTTCTTTTAACGTTTGTTTTAAAACATCAGATTCTCGGGTTAAAAACAAAAACACCCATTCATTATTGATATTCAGCTCTTTAAAATAGCCCAACATTTCATTCAACATATACCATGTTCCTAACGAACCTAAATAAATAAGCACCCTTTTCCCTTCTATGTTCAATTCCTCTTTAATGGTTTTAATATCATCCGCCGAAATATTTGTGGGGCTAAATATTTCAGTATCAACTGCACAAGGAATAATTTCAATTCTTGGAGTTTCACTTTCTTTAAACCAAGAATTAATTTCAGTTTTCCCAGCCTGAGTCAATGAAATTGTACAATCTGCTTCTTTTAAAAACTCAAGTTCTTTTCTTTTAAAATAGTTGAATATTGAATTAAAAACAGGATTTTTTAGGTTCCATAAGCCCCCGTCAACTCTCTCATCAGCCCACAAGCCACGCATATCAAAAAGAAACTTCGTTTTTAGTTCCCTTTTCGCTGAAAGGCCAACTAATGAAGTAATATAACTTCTACAATGAACCAGTTTTATATCATTTGACCGAATTAAGCGGTAAGCCAATGTCTTTAGCCTTATAAAATCATATGCAGTAGATAATACAGGCGGGCTTTTGGTATAAGTTAATGGTTTCCAGTTAATGTTATGACTATCAACAATCTCTTGAATTAATTCTCTTGAGTAAAGTCCTTTTTCCTTTTCAAAAGAAATAACAGTGAATTTATACCCTTTTTTACTTAACCCAATGATATAAGGTAAGATTTGAGACTGACCGAGCTGATCTGTCAATCCATCATAGCTTAAATAAAGAATGTTAGTGGCTTTCAAAAGCTGATTTTATTTCACCCAAGTTATTATTAACTCTAGGGTCGATATTATAATGAATTTCTTCAAATTTTTCTTTTATGGTCTCTTTCGAACAATACTTTTCAATCCATTTTTTTTCAACTGCGCTAGTTTGTTCATTATTCACCAAATTTCGCAAAAAATCGAAATCGTCAAAACCTATAGTTTGTAAATAATAAAAGACATTCTGAATGAAGTTTTCATTACTCCCTTCCGGATATCCAATCCTATCTTTTAAGGCATAAAATTTACCGTTTTCCGGATAAAAATCATGGTACTCGGCTACATTTAGGTCCAATGCTTTTCTAAGGCCTAGTTTATTTAAGACAGGCCCCACACTTTTACTAAAAGATCTCGGAAATAGAGCTTTTAAAGAATTCATTGAACTTGGGTTTTGTTTACTCCAAAGAACAAGGGTAGAAGACATTTGAGTTGGATAAAAAACAACATGAGGCACATAAGCATCACAAAAGGTATATTGACCCTTTTTATTAGAATAAAATGTTTCTAATTCAAGATTAGTTTCATTGGTTTCTTTATCAATTTGATATCCATTTTTAAAAATAAAGGATGAATACCCTGAACCAGAAAGGCCAACCGTAGAAAGCTTTAGGCTTCCATGATGATGAATACTTTGAAAACTTATATCAGTTCTCTTATCTGGTAAAGAGGGGAAAATGTTAATAACCATATCCACAATATCATTTTTAAAGACTTCCATGGCTAAGGTCGGATAATGCCTAGTCTTTTTTAAGTACTCAGGATTTGATAAATTCTTCCGAACAATATCAAATAAGAAATCTTTGTCTTCAACCAATTCTTTTAAAACTGGCATTGACAAATCGTGCGCACTATCAAAATTTTTTGACGTTTTAAAAAAGTTTGCTATTTTATCAATTCCTTCGTGAATCATTGAATAATTTGCTGAAATGAACCTACCGCATGAGAGTGAATAAGGATGTAATTATCGTCCCAAAGAGCTCCATTAACTTTGTTTAGTTTTTCTTCTCCTTTTTTTAATGCGAAAACCTCATAACCCAGCTGCTCGGTTAATAATTTTATTAAGTCAGACTCTTCTACTCCCATTCCTTTTAGAAAAAAGGGTTGAATTTCAACTAGAATAACAGGCTTAAACTTTTCTATTGTTTTTACCATTCCTTGAAGAGCAAAATACTCCGCACCTTCAATGTCAATTTTCACAAATGATAGCCCTTTTAGTTTTGGAAAAAGAAAATCATCAATTGTAACTGATTTGCATTTTACAATTTCTTCATCTTGAAAGGAGTAATAATTCTCTTTCCCTTCCATTTCGTTATCTCTAATTGCCAAATGGCTCTGCCCGGCGCTAATGCCACCAAAATCGAGTTTAGGCACTCTAAATTCGAGGTCTTCATTTTTATTTCCAGATGCATAAGGGTAGAGTTCTACATTTTTAAAACCAAGCTTTTTTACAATTAACGCGCACACTTGGTAGGTAAAAGGAATGGGTTCAAAACCATATACTTTCCCAGCATTACCAACCAACTTAGACATTCGTTCGATGTAATATGCATAATTGGCGCCTAGGTCAATAACAGAATCTCCTTTCGAAATAAAATGAGACAATAATTTCATTTCTTTTTCCTCAACCAATCGTTGTTCTATGTCCCTGATTTTAGCCCTCGCCTGAACATATTTATAGCCTTTCCGCCCCAATAATTTATAGAAAAGTGGCTTAACGAATTTTCGAATAGGAGAATTTACTGATGCCATTTTTTACTTTCTTCTAAAAGATTAAATATTTTGAGGGCTTCACTTTCAAATTCAACGGAAAAAGAAGTCTCAAACTTTGCTTGTATTTTAGAAGAGTCCACGGTAACTACCTTGTAATTATTTGTATCATTTTCATTGATTTTAAGTAGTACTTCTTTACCATATTTTTTACGATAAGCCGAAGCTACATAGTTGGCAATTTCAATAACTTCAAAGTTTTTCTGTGAGCTCAAGTTGTAGGTTTCATTCTCGCCCAGGTTATTGTTTACCATTTTCTCGAAAACAGAACAAACATCACCCATCCATACAAAATCTCTACTTGCTTTTCCATTGGTTCGTATTACTATTTCACCAGTATCAAAAGCAGATTTTGCCATGTCATTTAGCACTAAATACCATTTGGAAGAATTCATTTCTTTAGGGCAGCCATAGCTATTTGAAAGACGAATTATAGTAAAAGGTAAGTCTTGGGTACGATTAAAATATTGCACATATTCCTCACCAAATAAATGAGTTATGGCATAATCGTTTCGAGGTAAAACAAGACTATCTTCATTTACATCTCCTTCTCCTGCTCCATACACATGAAAAGTAGATAAATAAATAAAGTTTTTTAATTCCGTCTTTTTCGAAAATGCCTCCAATAAATTCCTAGTCCCATAAGCATTCACCATTAGAGATGACTTATCATACCCTTCTTCAAAAAAATCATTTGAACTTGCAGCATGAATTACTGAATCAAACTCCAGATCTTTTAAAGCCAATTCAACGCTAGATAAGTCGGTTATATCGCAAGAAACAAACTTAAAATTAAGTGACTCAAGGACGTTTCGTTTTCTACTTGCTAATACTGTTATTTCGTGTCCAGAATTTACCAAATGATCAGTTAACCAAGAGCCGAGGTTTCCAAGACCTCCGGTAATTAAAACCCTCATCGATCTTTGATTTTCCATTCATAAGGAATATTTCCGTTGTGCGGATCTTGCCTTCTGATTTCTTCTGAATCATGCGGGAAATCAGTAACATCAACTACCAATGCTTCTTCAGTTCCAATACACATAAAGCCATTCCAAACATTAATTGGAACCGTAACTCTCACGTAATTATTCTCGCCAATACAGATTTCCATTAGGTTTCCTTTGGTAGGAGAATCTGGCCTGTCATCGTACAAAACGAATTTTATCATGCCTTTAATCACAACATAATTCAAAGTCATTTTGGTATGTAAATGCCATCCTTTTACTACTCCTGGATATGCTGTTGAACAATAAACTTCACCGAATCCATTATATCCTTGGTCAACCGATTTCATCATGTGCATTACCCGTCCTCTGTCATCGCAAATTCTACGAAGTGGGGTAACAATAACGCCTTCTATTTCACTCATATTGTTGTTTCATTGTAAACAACAAAGATGGTTAATATTACGATTATTAGAACTTGGTTAGCGATAAAATTAGCACCTTTTGAAAAAAGTTATTTAGAGCAATTTTCGGGTAAGTCTTAAGTGCTTTTAAAAGATATCGATGCGCTTTAACATTCTCTCTATTATCAAGAAGTGCAGACGCCGTGAAGGTGAAACTATATGATTTGAATAAATCGCCTTTATTAGGATAAGCCAATTTCAATTGTGGGTCTGAAATTAACTTTCTATGAATGTACATTTTCCGTTCTAATGATCGCTCTACATCAGTTTGGTTCATGGTTCTATTCTCATGCTCTTGTATTCCAGCAAAAACTTGGCTAACCCTTCCAAGATTAGGGAATTCACCTAAAACTCTAATCCAAAATTCGTGATCTTCAGAACCCGTTAAAATAGGTGAAGTATCGAATCTAATATTAGAATAAATATCTCTATGAAGAAACACTCCAATACAGGCAAGAAAATTACCCAGAAGAATTTTATCCTTTGCGTTTTTCTCAGAAGGAAAATGATATCCTTTTATTCGTTTTTGACCCTCGTTAACTAGCTCATACAAACAATGAAAAATCTTTTTATCTGAATTTAATTTACTAAAATCAAATGCATTTTTCAAACAATCGTCATACAAAAAATCATCAGAATCGAGGAATGTAACAAACTCTCCTTGAGCATTATCCATTCCCGTATTCCGTGACTTTGCACGTTCGTAATTTTTATCATGCTTGATAAATTTTATCGCTCCTTTTTCAACTAAAGGTTTTAAGACTTCTTCTGTATTGTCTGTACTGCAATTATCCACCACAATTATTTCAAAGTCTTTATATGACTGAGAGAACAATGATTCGAGAGTTGGCATTATCATATAACCTCGGTTGTAGGTCGGGATAATTATGGAAAATTGGGGACTTGTCATTTTACTTATAATTTTCGCAACCAAATTACTAATTGCATTCCAGAGTTAGTTGCTTCCATGTACGGAACTGCCAACGTGTCCAAAACTTTTGGCAAATAGGTATTACAAACATGATAAGTATGTTTGGCGACTTCATAACCATTTTTTTTGCCATGAACTTGAAAAGACTTATGGGAAAATTCGTACAAATGATAAGGTGGGTGCATAGGGCTTAAATTACTGGCATAGCCTGGGTTAAATATTTTATGGTAAGCATTACCCAACCGACTCACAAACCAGTTTGAATTTGGAACTTCGATATGCATTAGTCCTCCTTTTTTTAGCCATTTCATAGCCTGACTTATTGATTCAGAGGGAGCGGTTAAATGCTCTAATACTGCACCGAATGTAATGAAATCAAAGGATTCATTTTCATAATTAGCTTCCTCCACTCCATTATTCGACAACCTATCTGAAGGTATTTTCATCTTATCTAAAGCCATTTTGTAAAATGTAGGGGAAGGTTCTAAGCCCCAACTTTGAATAGAAACATTTTCCATAGCAATCATACATTTACCAATGCCTGCACCAATATCCAATGCTTTTAATTCTTGCTTTTCAAAATCCAATAAACCTTTTAATTCATCGAGTTCAATTTTGAAGTATTCCTTATCAATTTCAAAGTATTCTTGTGGCCAATATGAGTCTGGATCAACGCCATAATGATCATCAAAATTGACAGGTATTGGAAGTGGATTACTAAAAATCAACTCACACTTTTTACATTTTTGAATGGACGTAGATTGACCTTTTAATTTTTTAGGGAATTTGCCATGAGCCTGATCCAATCTCTTACCTAAAAGTTTAAAATTAGATTTATCTGATCCGCAAAAATCACACTGCTCTATATCAACAAATCTGTATTTTGTTTCACTCATTATTTACTTTTAGACTTAATTGAGCTTAATAAAATTTCCTCTAAAACCGGCATTTGTCTCTCTTTCTGAAATAAGTCATGGACTAAATCACTTCCCTTTTTACCCATTTGGTTCCACCAATCTCTATTATCCATCATTTCAGCCATTTTCTCATAAAGAGAATCAACATTTTCCGGAAGACAAAAAAGACCTGTTTCATTTTCGAAAACAGTAATTTCAGATCCTGGAAACTCCGTACAAACAACAGGTAATCCTGCAGCTTGAGCAGCTACTAAGGTTAGAGAGGGTCCACCTTCATCGTCGCCAGCTTTAGAACTAACGGATGGTAATACGAATATGTCGCTTTCGCTTAACTTTTCATTAAAAAAGGCAACAAAGCCATTCTTTAGTGAAGTATCAAATAATGTTGTTTTCTCATTAATCCCATTATCCAATATTTGTTGCTCTATTAACTTTTTATTATCCCCATAACCAATAATAGTTAGCTCAACATTTCTTCCTTCATCAATCAATTTTTTAAAAGCACCAAAGAGATATTCGTATCCTTTTTTTGCAACAAAACGTGCCGCAATTATAAATTTAGTTACTTCTTTAGGAGTCCTGGGTAAGTATTTATATCCTTTTAAATCAATTGGA
>ENA-UOXV01005398-UOXV01005398.1-marine-metagenome-genome-assembly--contig:-NODE-5398-length-14045-cov-5.166548_pt1 | contig 14045 bp, 18 predicted proteins | sample MGYA00238165_ERZ766961 | MGnify/ENA primary metagenome ERZ766961 (study PRJEB28924, sample SAMN03173240) | marine metagenome | biome: Marine; feature: Water; material: Subsurface seawater | place: North... | reverse complement strand
TGGACGCACGAGCACGCGGCGGGGCGCGTCGGAGTGGCGGAGTGGCGCGCGCAATTCGGCAGCAACGGGCGGGCGGGGCGTCGCACCCCGCCGCCGTACGGCGAAATCCCGAGCGGCGTGAACCCCCCAGTCGGACCGTCGACGAGCGGCACGCCAATCAGGAACGCGTTGCTCTTGGGCGTGTCGCTATCGCAGACAGGCAGCGATTCCGCATGCTCTGCCTCCTCGTTGCTCCCCAGCCGCCCGTCGGCATCCGAGTCGTCGTCGGCCGCATTGCTTGTCTGCTCGCTCGGGTCCGCTGCATGCGGTGCAGACGGCGTCTTTGCGCCCGCCCCAGTCGGCACTTTGCCTTTTCCTTCGCCGGGCCTGTCTCCCGCGGGGCTTCCGGAATGTTCCTTTCCTGCCTTTGCGGCAGCAGAAGTAATGTCATGAATCGACGCCCGGCGCTTATCTTGCTTCTTGGCTGCGTTCTGCTGCCGCACGAAGAATTTCTGCGCGTGCGACGCTACCTGCGTCGGCGTGCGCGTGACGACGCAGTGCTTGGATATGTTGCGCCAGTCGCCCTTACCAAAGCGCTCCAGCCCCTCGAGGAAGCGGCAGTGCTCCTCCTCTGACCACGACAAGCCGTGTGTTTCCAGTTTCCCCGCCGCCTTGTCCTTGCTCCGACTCCGCCCCTGCGCATCGCTGGGAACGTTCTCGCCGGCACCGCGCGAGCGCAGCAGCTTCTGCAGCCACTTGTAGTGCTCCTCGACCTCCTCTGCCGTTTTGTCCGGTATCGCGTCGGCAATCTGCTGCCAGCGAGTGTGGCTGCTTGAATCCATCTCTGTCAGTTTCTCCTCGAAAATTCGGGTCTCTTGCTCTGTCCAGATTGACCCGGCGGGGGCCTTTCCTTTTTCAGGAGCAGCTTGACCCGGCTGCGCGCCATTTTCGGACGGGACAATGAAGGCGTTGCTGCTTATACCAGGCGGCGCTCCCGGTGCACCGGGCTTGAGCACGTTCTCGGCTGGCACCTCCCGTTCCCGCTCAAGCTTCAAAAAGTATTGTTGCGCATGGATCTTGACATCAGCCTCGCTCTTGCCGACTGCCTGGGCAATCAATGTCAACTCGTTCCCGGTAGCGCTCGTCCCATGCTCCTCCAACGCCGCTACGAAGCGGGCATGCTCATCCTTGGACCATCGCGTCCCCGCCGCTCCCTGCGGCACGCTCAGCTCAGTTGGTTCTGACCACTGCATCTCTCCCTCCTGCGCCTGGCCAGGACCTCGGTAGCTCGCCCCCAGGCAACCCTAAATTATGCTACGCCAGGACTACTGCTAGAAGCCTCCTAGTGTTCTCAGGTGGAGGCACGACCTCTCCTGAAGTTTGCTGTCCGGGCTGGGTGTCGCGGCCCGCCGCAGGTTGGAGTAGCACTCCTGGGAAGCCATGCATCCAAGTCGGCGACAAGGTTGAGTTCAGTCCTGCGCTGGTCAGCGCAAGTGGAGTGAGGCCTCCGTTGTTGAGCGGGCTGTTGGCGGTTGGCACAGCGTTCGCGGCCTGGAACAGGGACATCCTCCCCACCCAGCAGACGGCGGGTGACTACTGTGCCTGGCAGGAGCCGAGTCCGACAACTTTCGCGATGAACGGCTCCAATTCCACGTTTCGTGCTTTTTCACGCTCCACATCCCTCACTCCACGAGCTGGGAGCCAAGCGAGGAGAAATGGCGCCCACCAGAATCGAAAGCGGTCAGTCTGCACCCTGTGTTGAAATAGGCTTGGGTCTGCAACAGTTTTGTCACACGCTCCCGGTGTTCCGTGGGATCTCGCTGCGTCCCCAAACTGGAACGTGTGCTCCTGCGCTGCTTTGTCACAGACGGCGATGACCGCCGTGAACGCCATGGTGACCAGCCGCCTCCGCAGCCAAGCTGGAGGAGATGGGAAAGAAGGAGCTCGTCGAGGCGCTGCAGTCCATCGCACCGCTCGCCTTCCTTCAGGTGGGGACCCTGGTGTCACCTAAGCCCACGACGAGAGAATGCCTCCGCGCTGCGTTGGCGAGCGCGGGTCTTCTTCGTCAAGACACTGGTGTTGCATTCGCAGGAAAACAAGTGCTCGGGCAATCCCACATCAGTGGGAAAGAAGGCCAACAAGGTCTACCGCATACCTTCGCTTCATTGCCCATGCTGCCCAGGGTTTCTGATGGTGACTTCTCGACAGGACAAGCTGATCGAGCTCTACAACAAGTGTTTTGACGATGGACTCTTTCAGTCCGAGGATGAGCGTGCCGCCGAGAAGCTCGCGCAAGACCTTGCGCGCCAAGCGAAGCTGGACGAGGAGAAGAAAGCCAAGGTCGGTCCCGCCGCAGATTGACGCACGCTCGAGCCAGCCAGAGGCTCCTTGAGAATCGCCTCCATGGAACGGTTGAGAACAGGGGCACCGCAACTGACCCGCACGGGCTGGCCCAGGAGGAGGCGGAAGCAACCGCTGCTGGCAGCCAAGAGGAAAAGCAGGTGCAGGTTGTGATCACGAAGCGCAATGCGCAGGGTCGCAAGCCCGCGAAGGGCGATAAGGTTGCTCCCATTCAGACATCCATCGCTTGACAAAACGCAGCAAGTGCCGCCCCTGATCATATCGACTGGGCGCTCGCGCTTTCTCGCACAGATCAAGGTCACGTACGTCGGCAAGCTCGAGGATGGCACCATCTTTGATCAGAACTCGTCTGTCAAGCACGCGCTGTGCTTCAAGGTCGGGTCGAACCAGGTCATCCGGTGCGTGGGCCACAACTCCTTGCCTGCCCTGCTATCGCTCGCCGCTGAAAGCCGGCGTGCTTGCTCCGCCTGCGGCCATGTTCGCGCACGGGAGAGTCTGAGGCCGCAGCGGTGGGCAGGGGCTGGGATGAGGGGATGCTTGAGGTTGCAACTGGGGAGACGGCGACTCTTACCATCCAGCCAGAGTGGGGCTACGGCTACAAAGGGCACCCCGAGGCCGGGATCCCAAAGAACGCTGTGGTCGCGCCCGCGCCCGCTTCGCAGTTCAATCCATCCCGATTGTCATCTTTCGCCCGCTCTGTAGGGTGCTCAGCCGCACCTGCCTTGCCGTGCTTTTTGCATGACTGCGATCGAGCGGCTGCACTGATTTCTGGTCGGGCGCGGGATGTGACAGCTGATCTTCGACGTTGAGCTCCACACGATTTTGCAGTAGACATCTTCGTTGCGTGTCCTGAACCACTGCAAGGTCTAGGGCGGGTGTCAAGGCCTCTCTGGATCTGCATGGTGTCGGCCAGGGAGGGCGAGAGAGCCTTCCACAACCGGATATATCGCTCGCGATCTATCCGGTGGCGGGCCATCGTAGGGGGCGAGAAACTTCTGTTGTGGTCAAATCTTTTAAAAAGATTTTTAATTGAGCTTTAATTTTTACGGGCGTATTGCACAACGGCGCAAGGGGTGCTCAGTGTGCAGCGCTGCACCTTCCGTCTCTGTGCCGTGCACAATGGACACTCCCAGTGTGGGTGTCGTGGGTGACGTGCAGGCCGTTGAGCGTGGATTGAACCAGGCTGTTGAGAAGTCTCCTTGGAATCCTCATCGCCATGGTAGGCAGCCCTCCATTCCTCGCGGGAGCCAGGCTCCCGCGACGATGGGGTAGGTAGGCGAGGTTTTTCGAAGAGTATGGTGACTATCATCCAATGCGGTTCACGCTCAAAGACGGGTGCACGCGGATGCGCTAGCTTGGAGGGAAGAGATCGTTGCGAGGCATCGTGACGAGTGCGACGTGGCTGTGACGCACCAGCGCGACTGCTCCAGCGTGGTTCCACAGCGTCGTGCCGTTCTTTGCGTGGTCAGCATTTTGATACAGCGCAAAGAACGGTGCTGCGGCTCACGCTCAACAGTGGGCAGGGATGACGCTGAAGCCCGCGCTGGGGAATGGGGCAGGGGGACTCAGTCCCCAACCTGGGACCGTGATGACTCCTGGGCTGGGACCGTGTGCTTGAGCAGGGGCAGCTGATCCCGCCTGATGTCTGGCAGGGGTTGCGACGGCAAGCGACGGGTGCAAGCTGTCGTACCACCTCTCCGGGTCGCCGCAAGCGGAGGACAAGGTGCCTCCTCAAACCCAAAGCCGAAAGGTTTTCGGCTTCGGCCAGCGCGCGGGCCGAGTTCTCATCGCACCGCTCGCACAGGTGCTCTTTGTCATGGGGTTTGCGTGCTGCCGCGCGTACTGGGATCCCCAGGTCGGTTTCGTTGCGCGCTGGGGCGAAGGGGGCGCCGGCACGCGCTCGCCCGCCCCGGACGGCGGCGAGGCCGTGGACATGCGCGGGGTGCCCTCGGAGGTGTGCTGCTTCGACAACCGCGGCGTCGGCGCGAGCGGCCTCACTCTCGGCGCCTACTCCACGCGCCAGCTCGCCGAGGACGCCATTGCAATACTCGAGCACACCGGCTGGGTCTCGCCGCCCGCCGCGCCCGCCCGCCGAGCTCCGCACCGCGCGCCGCGCGGCCTGGGCGGCGCCTGCGGCCCGGGGGGTGCGCAGCGTGCCAGCGGGCATGTTGCAGGCGGGGGCTGGGCGGGAAGTCACGCCGCGGGCGTGGGCAAGGGGCGGGTGCGGCTGCACATCGTGGGGTGGTCGCTCGGGGGAATGATTGCGCAGGAGCTGTCGCTCATGCTCATGGACCGCGGGGCGGCGCCTGCGTCGCTCTGCCTCGCCTGCACGCACTCGGGCGGCTGGCGGCTCCTGCCGCCGTGGTCATCGTGGCCGAGCATCCTCTCCGTCGCCTCGGCGCTGTCGCTCGAGGCGCGGATCCGCGGCGTGCTGCCGCTCCACCACACCGCGGAGTTCCTCGATGAGGACTGGTGCTTCGGTGAGACGCCGCCGCCCTCCCCCGCGCGGCCCGGCGCGCTCCGCGCGGTGCGACGCTCCAAATCAGGGCGCGAGGTGCTCTCGGCGGCGTACGAGGCGCGCGCGCCGTTTGCGGGGCCCTTGCTCTGGCAGCTCCCTGGCGTCGTCGGGCACCTCCTCGCCACTGCGTCGCACTTTGTGTCGCCCGCGCGCCTCCGCCGCCTCGGCGGCCCGGACGGCCCGTGGGTCCTCGTGATCTCCGCGGGACGCGACCGCCTCATCCCCTCCGCGCACTCCCGCGACCTCGTCGCTGCCCTCGGCGGGGCCGCCCAGCTTCTCGACTTCGCTGACAACGGTCCTCCCCCAGCCCCATCGCCCTCGCCCGCAACCGGGTTCTGAATGCATCCCCCCGCGGCGTGGCTGCTCGCTCGCTGAGGGACGCGGGCCTGCCTGACCCGCTCGGACGCCGGAGGGGCTGTGGTAGAGGCATCCTGCTAGGTGCCCAAGTGCTGTGACAGGGGCGCCCTCTCAAGCGCCCCGGTGACGTGGTGGCGAGCAGGGCACATGGTGAACCGCGAGCGCCCTGACGAGTTCAACCTCCTGCTGGGATGGCACGTGCGGCGCGCGTCGGCGCGCGCGCAGGGGCAGCCCGTGGCGCCGTCGGAGTGCGACGCGCAGATCAACAAGCTGCTGCGCGACGCGGGCTGCCGCCGCTACGCGGCCGTCGAGGTGCAGGAGGAGCGCTGGGGCGACTCGCTCGCCGTCTCCGCGCGCATCCTCGTCGGCTGGGCCGTGCGCCTCCTGATCGTCGCGCCCGTCACCCTCGCCGTGCGCGCCACCGCCGCCGTCACCCTCCGCTGCGTCGGCCAGCTCAGGCGCGAGCCCGGCCCCGGCGCCCGCTCTCTGCCGCGCGCCCGCGCCCCGCGGGGCGTGCGGTGAGCCCACACGCGCGCGGCAGGCGCGTGGAGAAGTGGCTGCGCGCCAGCCCGAGGACCGACGAGGCGATGCGGGGGGGCGCGGCGCTGGTGAAGCTGCTTTACAAAGCGGCGGCGGACAGCGGGGAGCGGCAGGTGGCGTGGGGGCACGCCAAGGCGGAGGTGCGCGCCGTGGGGGGGGCAGTGGCGGCGTGGCTGCGCGCAGCCCTCGCGGGCAATGCCCCCCCGCGCGCGGCTGCAGTGCCATGATAAGGCGGGCCCGCGTTCTCTCACATACGTGGCGTGGAACCGCATTCACTCCCGTGCCCGCCGCCCGCCCGCCGCGCGCTGCGCTGCCGCGTCCGGGCACGCGCGCGCCGCGGTCAGGCGGTGAGCGCCACCCAGGTGTCCCAGGCCTTTTCTGCCTTGCCTGTAGGGAGGGACGGAGTGAGTGTACAGTAGGGACACGGGTAGGGGCAACAGTAGGGAGGGGGGGCTGGCCCAGCGCGTCGCGCGCCCGCTGGATGTTGACCTGGAGGGCGCGCGCGCCTCAGCGCGCGCGCCTCGCACCGCCAAGCGGCGGGCCCGCGCTCCACGAGACGACAAAAAAACTGTCGTCCAAACCTCGACGAGACGACAAGGGTTTGGACAAGCAGGGCGGGCGGGCGGGGGGGGGGCTGCGACCCCCCCGGTCTTGCGGTTCACCGGTGAGTCACCGTCGCACAAGACCGCCAGCTGGTTCACCGCCTGAGCCCCCCGCGGCGTCAGCGCCGCGCATGAGAGGCTCCTTTGCGCGTCCGGGCGCGTGGCGCGGGCGCGGGCGGGGGTGGGGGCGGCGCGCGGGCAAGGCGCCTTGAGGAAGGCCTTCTCGGCCTTCTCGCGCTCATCGAGCGCCTTCTCGGGCTCGCCCCCCTTCTGCGCGGCGGAGACCGCGCGCTTCCCGCGCGTGCTCACGACGTTCATGCTGCGCCGCAGCGCCTGCAGGTCGCGCGTGAGGACCTGCGCCCGCGGCGCCGTCAGAGGACGCGCCACAGTCGGGCGCTCATGCCGCTTGCCACTCCTGCTCGCGGCGGAGCGAGGTGCTCACCAGCTTCGCGGTGCGCCAGTCGCCCTTGCTCAGGCTGTCCTCCACCGCCGTGAAGATCTTCTCCTTGACCGCGAGGGCCTTGTTGCGCTTCTCCTCGATCAGCGATGGGTCCTGCCACGCCCGAACAAGAAAAGCCCCCCGTCAATCTCATCCGCAAGCGGTGTGTGACAAGGTAGAGCAAGACGTGGTCCCAGTGGCGGGGCCCCGGACCTGCATACGCTGGCCGTACTGGGCGTTCGCTTCATCCCGATTGTCGTACGGGTCGATCTTGCCCGCCGCTGGCAGATCGTTCTCGCCCAGCGCACTAACGCTGTCAGACTTGGTGCCGCGCATGTCGATCTTGGCATAATCTCCCTTTGCTGCCAACGCTGGCATCGGCGCGAGCGCAATCAGAATCGCCGCCTTGCCCACAGATTCTAGAGCAGCTCGCCTGCTCACATCCTTACGCATGCCCATCCGGAGCTGCAGGGAGCCGGCTCTGCCACATCCCATACTCGGTGAAAGCGGCGAGAACGCGCTGGCGATGGGCAGACTCGCGCCCACCGTCGCCGCAACGGCAAGCACCCGCGCGATCATGACAAGTTTACCAAGACTTTTGTTAGTGGATTCGGAAGGCCCGCCTGTGGATTCAAAGGGCCCGCCTGTGGACTGAAACGCTTCAGACTCGGGCCGACCGAGAACTGTGCCGGGGGCGGCGGAGCCGCCAGGGCGCGGGGAGCGCTTTGCTCTCCGCAACTGCGCGACGAAATGGGGGGTGGCAAGCAAGACCGCTTGTCGCTCCTGCTGTACTCTCCGCAGTACGGAAAGGGCCAGGAGGGCGAGAGAAAGCAGCGCCTGCGACGGCGCGCTGTGGACGAGTTCAACATTCTCGACGGGGAGCAGCGGGGACGCGTCAGCGCGAGCAGAATACAACTTGCGTTCCGGGTATGCCGCAGAACCAATCGCTGATACCGTGTCTTGCTCCCAAGTGAGCTGACGACACAGCTCCCCACGCTGGACCAGGGGCTCGGATACCGAAACACCTTGGACGATGTCCTGAAGCTTTTTCGGACGGTTGATGCGGGCTGGGATTCGCGGCTTCCCTTCAACTCAGGGATCCGCGAAATCACGGTGGAAATGTACATGGACATGACCGTTGCTCGAGGAGAGAGCATCTTTGGGCACGCCACCTCGCTCAAGATGCTCGAGTTCTCTGTCAGGCGGGAGGAGAAGCTCCACTACGTGTTCACGCGCGAGCGCCCGAGGGCACGCTGCCCTGACCCCCTGCAGTGCACTGCAGCTGGTCGATGTGACAGGCGCGGCTCGCGGGCAGGTGGTACGCCAGGCGGGCAGCAACGGCGAGGAGCTCAGGATGAGCCAGGGCCGGCGGCGCCCCAACTCGAGGGCGGGAGGGGGAAGCGACAGACGCCTGGTTGCAGCATGGTGCGAGGGCCGCGTCCCGTGTGTGACGCGAGCGCACACACGCGCGCAGGGAAAGTACGAGGAGATTCCGCACATCCTTGTGCTCCCCGCGCTCGCGACGCCGCCGGTCTTGGCCCCGCACACGGCGCGCCGACCCGCCCGCGCCGCGCGCCATGCGCCACCGGGCGACGACTGGCTAGACGAGAGCGCGGAGCGCGGGTGGGGCGCGGAGGGCGCGCGCAACCTGGTCGAGGGCGCGGAGGAGCGCCGCGCGGCGGCGCGCGCGGTCCGGACGCCGCCGGAGCTGGCAAGCATCGGCGCCGAGCTGCAGCTCTTTGGCATCGAGGTGCGCCCCCTGTACAGTAGGGACACGGGTAGGGGCAACAGTAGGGAAGGGGTGGGGGTCGAGGTGCGCCCCACCACCTGTGCGCCCGCGACCGCACGCCTCGTGTGCGCCCGCCGCGCCGCCCGCCGCGCCGACCGCGCCGCGCCGCTGCAGGTGCACCCACATCGCGCGCCGCCGCTGCGCGGGGGCGGGCAGCGGCCCTCCTCGCTCTCCGGAATCGAGCTCCCTCCCCCGCGGTGTGCCTGCCGCGCCGCCCGCCGCCTCCCCCCGCGTCGCCGCGCACGGGCGAGCACAGCGCTGCGCGCTCTGGCAGCAGCGCCCGCTGAGCTGGTGCTCCCGCCCCTGGCGCGCGCTGAACGCGCGGGTGCGCGCGGCAGCAAACTGCACGACGCAGCCAAGGACGCGCGCACTCTCTTCCGCGTGCGCACGGGCGTGCGGGCGCCAAGCTTCGTGTCGCAGCAGATGCGCACGCTCATGGCCGCGCGACATTCGCCAGAGCCGCGCGCGACGCGCGCACGGATGATCGGCAATAGCCTGAACCCGATGGCCTATGCGCGCGTGAACGGGCACGGGACATTTGGGTAGTGGCGGGGTGGCGGGTAGCGGCGGCGCGCCCAGTCGGGGCAAAGCCGTCAGTAAATTAGAGCAAATTTAGGTTGAGGCGATAAATGTTATTTTAAAGATCTTTGAAAAAAACTCGCTTTTTTCTTCAGTGAGCAGAAAGGCGTGAACAGTGATATTTGCGCGGGCTTTGCCGTACGCAAGTCAACGCCGCGTGCGTTGCTGATATTTCCAACCTGACAGACTTTTGCTGGCGATGATGAAGAAGCTTGAAAAGGCTAGTGTTTTCCGCGCGATAAGAGATTAGCGCTGAAAGCTGCCGGCAGCAATTGCGACAAACCTTTTTTCATTGCTGATTTTTCGATGGTGGCTGAGATGCACGCAGAAGCTTGGAATCGACCTCGACGGTGACGGCCGCGTCGGTGGGAAGAAGAACAAGAAGTGGAAGAAGCAGGGCACGAACAAGGCCGTTGTGGATCAACTCGAACACGCAACAGGTGTGATCCTGGCGGAAAGTGCTGCTCGCTGGTCTGGCGTCCATTGCGACTCACGGATGTTGAGATCTGAAGATGTTCCGCCTCACTCCAGGCGTTGACCTCGACGGAGACGGTCGCATTGCCGGACATCCCATGCACCCGATGCATCCTATGCACCCCGGGGGGAGTTACCCACACGCGCAGGATGGTGCAGCCCTTCTCAGGATGAATTGGCCAAAAAAGCCATCGTCCCCCGCGAAGACATGGCGAGGCACGTTCGTCAATATCTACCGTGTTGTCAGGTCCTGCTGGAAACTTCTATGGACCGCCTCCTCACTTCGGAGCTGCAACAAAAGAAGCCAAATTTTGCAGGCAAACACGTCACTCCTCAATCAGCTTGTAGCTGCCGACTGGCTTGAACGGGACTGATCTTGAGTTGCTATGTTTCAGCATCTGTGGCACACCGAAAATTTGTGGCCGCTTCTGTCCAGCTTGTGGCGCACCTGCGCCTTATTGAAGAGCACCGCTGTCCAGCAGACCCTCAGAGGATGTGACCGGCTAGAACACATAAGTCATGGCTAGCACACATAAGTCACATTCTATAAGTCACATCACTTCGTCTTCTCGCTGTGTCAGTACAGGCACGTGTTACAGACCCGACCGACTGGTCGTCTCAGGTTAGAGCCCTACGCGCTTCCACGCGGATCTACGCCTCCACAACCCCGCCACCGCCCGTTCCTACGGCGTTTTCTCCGTCGAGACCTTCTCATTCTCGACTTCGCTACACCACTACAAAATATGACAACGAATGCGGCTGTCACCACCGCTCCACCACTTCTCCAGCTCACAGACGAGCACCTCGCCAACCTTTCCAACTGGTTCTCAACCTGGATCGGCTGGGATGTGCACCACAAGCTGGCCTGGGCCCTTTGCGGACTGCCCTCTTCACACCTACTCTCGGACATTGACGCTCATCTTCGAGGCCTTCGTCTCAGACCCAGGAGTGAGTTGCGTGGTGCAACGAACTCGACTTTTGATGGTGAAATTTACTCGAATCGTGCCAACCCGCTCGGAACTTGCGAGAGATGGAGCACGTAAAACAGCAGCAGCATGAGCGGGCGCACGCGCAAGCCGGCGAGCCACTTTTGCAGGAGGGGTGAGGGATAGGGATAGCGGCACCTTTGCGCATGCGGCCATCGCTGGTAACACTACAGAGAGATAGTACTTTTATCAGAATAGCAATGTGATCTTCACAACTGGATTGACCACAACTAGTCATCATGGATAGTCTTGCCCAGCTGGTTGCGAGTCTTGCCGCTGAGAAAATCCTTCAGGATGTTGAGCATTTTCGCACGTGTCTTGCTCTTGTCCGTCGAGAGATGAAAGCCGCGCAAATATAGGCGCAGCTTATCTGTGTTCGGACCTCTTGGGCGCTCACCTTGCTTCACAATGTCCTTCTGCCACTCCTCCACATCCCTCAGAGTTAGTCTGGCCCACTTCGGCACAGAGACCCACAACTCGAACAACTCGTTTCTTCCGTCCAATTGCAGTTTCGCACGAGGCACGCTATCGACGCGGTGCTGGGCAGCCGCTCGCGTTGCTTCTTCGTGAGCCGGGCACCGGTGCGCACTCAGATCCATTCGCAGATCTGAGGAGTCGATTAAAACAGCTGCAAGTGTCGCTCAATGTGGTTTTCGCTGAACAAGGACTGCCGCGCTCGGTACGCCTCGCGACTCGCCACCTGCCGCGCTTGGCGCACGCACGAACGAAGGGGATTTGCTGTCTCGAACGAAGGGGATGACGAACGAAGGGGATGACTTTTGATCAAAAGTTGATGGAAGGAACTATTTTTGGACAAAGCGCTGTGGGGACGCCTGGAGGATGCGGTGGGGTGCAGCTCCGCTGCTCCTCGCGGCAGCCTGCGCGCTCTTCGCCAGCGCAGCGAAGTCATCAGAAGTTGGGGATGCCTTCGCAAGGGAACGGCGGTCTCTAGCAGCTGCGAATCTGTGGGCCAAGGCCGAGCGCGCCCAGCGGGAGCAGGACATCGCAAGGATGCAGCAGGAGGCGGCAAAGTGGGATGAAGCCAGCCACGGGGACACGTTTGATGAAGAGGACCCAGTCTCAGATATGATGGGCGAACCGCCTACTGCGATGTCGCCTGAAAGCATTGGGGTTGTAGGATACCAGGGCACGCCAACGGAAGACAGCGCGTCGTTTTCACCGCTCTCGTGGTTTTATGGGCACATGGCGAATGCAGTCGGCGCAGGAGCCGCGCCTGGACCACGCATTGCCCCACTTCCCGCACGTGCAACAAGCTGGAAGGTGTCAGCCGTGCCTGAGGAGGAGGACGACTTCGCGCGTAGCCAAGTCGACGCTGCCCGCAACTCGGCATACGAATCGGGTTTCCTACAGGGGGTGGTGGCCACGGGAAAGAAGGCTGTCACGCAGGAGCGGTACATGGCAATTCAACTGCAGCGGCAGGCGGCTCTCGTCGGGGAGTTGGAGGAGATTGTGCATTCGCTCCAGGCCGAGCGCCGCGCGAAGAACTTTGAAAAGACGCGCGAGGCGGCGGAGATTGCGCACGAGCGCGCGGCCGAGCAGGAGGACAAGCGGGCCGAGGCCGCTGAAAAGCAAGCGGACCGCGTGACCGCGGCGGCCTCGGAGGCGGAGGCCGACGCTACGGCGGCCAAGAAGGCGGAGGAGGCCGCGGAGGCCGAGTACGAGGCTGCCCGGAAGCGCATCGAGCAGAAGGCGCGCGACGCGTGGAGCGCGGCGCGCGAGCACATGGACGACGACTCGGCGGGCGACGACGTGGCAGAGGACGAGGACGAGGACGAGGGGGCTAACGCTAACGTGACGCACGGGCGGATGCACCGCGTGCACGTGGCCGTATACACGGAGAGCGAGTGCCCGGGGTGCCGCGCTTTCATCCGGACCGACCTCGCGGACCTCGTCGACGGCCTGGGGAAGTTTGTGACGGTGCATGAGGTCCCGTACGGCAACGCGTGGTTCAACACGACGAGCAGGCAGATCGACTGCCAGCACGGGCCGGCGGAGTGCGAGGGCAACCGCATCATGCTCTGCGGGATGAAGGCCGCGAAGTCGTGGCGGAAATGGTTCCCCGTCAGCGTGTGCATGTCCGCACACGATGGCACGCCGCGCGAGGCGTTCGCCGACTGTCTCAACGGCACGAGCATCGATGCCGACGCGGTGCTGGCGTGCGCGGATGGGATCGAGGGGGAAATTCTGCACACCAAGGCGGGGAATCGCACGCTCGCCCTGCAGCCGCCGCACGAGTTCACGCCGTGGGTGACAGTCAACGGCGAGCACACGCAGGGTGCCGACGTGATGGCCGCTGTCTGCAAGCAGCTGCCGGCCACAGTCAAGGAGGCGGCACCGGCGTGCAATGCCAAGTTCAGCGCCGACTCGTCTACGTCGGTGCTGGCGCGCGCCGCGGGACGGTGCTACCCTAACCAGGCGGCAGCGGCTGCCGCGGTAGCGGAATGAGTCGGCGGGGGGTCGGCAGTACACTTTTCTGTCACACAATCCTTTGTGGATCCTAAACACCACTGCAGGCACAGTGCGCGGAGCACATCGCGCCCGCCTGGCCCGTGCACGCCGCATCCCCGCAGCGCGCATCAGTGCGGCTGGTACACGCCCCACGCGCCCTCGCGCGGCACCACCGACCACACCCGCGCCCCCCAGCGGTCGACGATCTCGAGCAGGCCGTCCTGCCGCAGCCGCAGCTTGTTCCACGCACCGCTGTTGGCGCCCCGCCCGCTCGTGCCGCTCGACCACACGGTATCGACCCCGCGCGAGTACACAACGAGGTTCCCGTCCGTCTGCATCAAGCAGCGGAACGGTCCCGGGGCGCGGTGCGCCGAGTTGGAGGACCAGACGGCGAAGCCGCCGGTGCGGGAAGACGACCCCGCCTCCGGCATGCCCATGTAGTAGAGCGTGAGGTCGCCGTCCTCGTGGCACACCAGCGCGTACTCGCCGTAGGCCTCGGACTTGAGGAACGACAGCTCGTACTGCTCCGACGATAGGAAGCCCCCCGGCGGGAGCATGCTCACGCGCGGCATTGTGTCGGCCTGCGCCACGCGGGGCCGCTCCGAGTCAGACACCCGCGCCGCCTCACGCCGCCGCGCCGCGCGCGCACGGCCGCGCCGCGGTCGCTGAGGTGGGGCCGCACCTCTGGGGTCTGCCCGCGCTCGCCCGCCGCCTCGAGCGCGTTGCGCCGCGTGTCCGCCTCGCTGAACCCCTCCGACCCCGCCGAGCCCGGCCACCGCCCCTCGGGCCGCCCCGGGCCGTAGCCCGTGCGGACGCGTCCCCAGTCCGGATGGTCTTTATCGAACTGCGGCCCAAAGTCGTGCGGGTACGGCGCCTGCAGCGGGGGGGGGGGACGAGACGTATCCAGTTAGTACGGGGCGAAGGACGAGACGGGGCCAGGCAGGACAGGAAA
>ENA-UOXV01005397-UOXV01005397.1-marine-metagenome-genome-assembly--contig:-NODE-5397-length-14045-cov-5.309221_pt1 | contig 14045 bp, 22 predicted proteins | sample MGYA00238165_ERZ766961 | MGnify/ENA primary metagenome ERZ766961 (study PRJEB28924, sample SAMN03173240) | marine metagenome | biome: Marine; feature: Water; material: Subsurface seawater | place: North... | reverse complement strand
CAGTCACGTTCTCACCCCAGCACAGGCGATGCTCTTCATCTCGAAAACGATCACACACGCCACAACACGGCCACACAGTTTCGTTCGCTAGTCTCCACTTCCATACTCGCAGCCGGTCCAAGCAGTCTGGAAAATCCCTTGAATCTTCTGCTCCCACGCACGCACCATCGTCGGGGGCGAAGGCGCGCCAGCAGCGCAAGTTGGAAGAAATGAGTTGCGCTTTCCACTACAGCACCAGGGCAAGAAGCTGTTGCGTGCCTGTTGTGTGAGGGTGAGGGCATGTGAGGGTGAAGAGAGAAAGATGCGAACGCGCGCACGACCCGACCGAGCCGCTTGAGCCTGATGAGGCTCATGACCTTCAAAGCACCCTTCGAAGGATCTTCCTGGCCCGGAATGAGGGCCTCTGTCCTCCGGGCCGTGCTCTGCATGCTCGCCACAGCTCCGGTTCGATCAGCACAGTCGAGCCAAGTTCCAGACGGTCGAGGTACCGCTCAGATTGGCTTACAATCTAGCCAGCGGAATGGTTCGCCATTGTCTGGCCAGGGTGGTGGGAAGTCAGGGCTTGCGTTCAGCGGCGCAGAATTCAGCGCGATGCTGAATCACGGGCACCTTCCGAGGAGGTGATTCTTCAGCCCAAACCCCGACACGCACAGTGTGTGGCAGGGTTGGCGTTCCCTGGCTAGTCCAGGTGCGAATCTTGTCCTCTGGTGGCGATGCAGCCTGACCAGCCTCGCCCTGCCTCAGGATGAAGCGGCCTGGGGGCACAAACGGGGCCGTCGCGGCCGCTTGCGCCGCTGGAGGAAATCCGCGTGACAGACCTCCCCCCCAGTTAATCAAGGGAATCGGCGACCTGGCCGACAAGTATGACGCATTTTTGATTGACCAGTGGGTCAGTCGCGCCCCACCCCAGCGCCCCAGCAATGGACGAAAACGTTGGGAGGCTGAGCGACAGCATGCGTCCATGTTGCAGGGCGTGATGCACGACGGAAAGACCGCGTACCCGGGAGCAGTTGAGTGCATGAACAAATTGGCGGAAATGGGCAAGACGGTTGTGCTTCTCTCAAACTCGTCGCGCCGTAAGGGCAACTCGATGGACAAGCTCGCAAAGATGGGCTTCAACACGGGAGGAATTCTCGACCTGATAACCAGCGGGGAGGAGGCGTGGCTCAAACTCGCGTCGGCGGAGAAGACGGCGCCGTTCGACCGCCTGGGCAAGAAGGTGTTTGTCTTCGGCAACGGCGAGGAGGACGAGGAGTATGTCACGTCCGCGGGGCTCGAGTTCTGCGAGGTGCAGGACGCCGAGTGGATCCTCGCGCGCGGCATGTTCACCATGCACGATGACATAGACGTGCTAAAGCGCGAGGGGCCCGACGCTTACCCCGCGTGGGACCGCGAGGCGCAGCGCTCGCTGCAGATCGGGGCGGAGACCCGGCTGCCCATGCTGGTGACAAACCCGGACTTTGTGCGCCCGGACGGCAACGACTCTCCCATGCCGGGCCGCCTCGGCCAGACCTACGAGCAAATGCTCGCCGCCCAGGTCGCCCCTCGCGCCTGCGCCCGCCCGCAGCCCGGTGCGCCCAGCCCGCGGGGCTCGGGGGCCGCGCGGGGCGCTGAAGACGAAAACATCGATCTTCCGGCGGCAGCTGTGCGGGGAGCGCCTGGTCTCGTACGTGGGCAAGCCGCACGGGCTCGTGTACGACGCGGCGTTGGCGCGCCTCGCCGAGGCGCTCGGCACGGGCGAGGTGATGGGCCCTGCCTTGCAGCGCCAGCGTGTAGGATCACCCTTGCAGCGCCGGCGTGTAGGATGACCTGTCTGTGGACAGGCCATCGGCGCACCGCGCCGCCCACCCTGGCGGATCGCTGCCCGCCCCCCCTGCGTGATCCTTTAGCTGCTGCGTGATCCTACAGGGAAGCGCAGGTCTTCCGTTCGGACCGCTCAGCGTGCTGCAGCAGCGCCTGAGCGTTTTTTGCTGGCGGACGGGCAGGTGGACAAGTCGCGGGTGTGCGCCGTGGGTGACTCGATGCTGCACGACGTCCAGGGCGCGATCCGCCTCGGCATCGATTCCGTCTTTGTACTCTGCCGCTGCCCGCTCGCCTCTCCGAACCGTCCCGGCGAGACACGCGCGCGTGCACGCGCCTGACGTGCGCGCGCGGGCGCAGATCGCAGACGGGATCCACGCGGGGGCGCTGGGCATGCAGCAGGGGGTGCCGGGGCAGGCGGCCAGCCTCGGCAAGGTCGAGGAGCTCCGCAAGGAGCTGTGGCTCCAGCCGCAGCCCTCGCACGTCGCGCCCCACTTCCAGTGGTGAGATTGCCCCTGCAGCGCGGCCGCGCGCGGGGGCCGCGGTTGCTAGTCCTGCGTGTTCCGCAATGAATCCTGCGTGCTCACTCCCGGCCTCGGCACGTGCCTTGCGGAGAGGACGCTGCCTCCATTTGACGCGATGGGGGGCTGTGAGAGTGAGAGGGCGCGTGCGTGGGCAAGTGTGTGGGCGACGGCGTTCTGTGTTTTCGGGAAGAATAGTTGAGTTCCAAGACCGTCTCCCACAGCTCTTGAAATTCCATCGAACCATGGGTGCGCTGTTCAGCGCGTCCAAGGCGAGCGAGCAAGGCGCAGATATGGTGCAGGCTGCTCTCAAGAAGGATGTGGCTGCAGTCGAGCGACTTCTTGCTGCTGGGTAACCTCACTTCCTGCTCACGCTCGTTGACCGGTCGATCCTATTTGATAGAACGCGACGGCCAGGTGCGGCGTGGATGAGCGTGACGCGGAGGGAAATTGTGCGCTCGGGGCCGCGGCGTGCAGGTATGCTGCTACTCCACGGGCGCACACCGACTTTCCTGACCCTGCCCTTCTGCATCGACTCCCTGCGCATTTCAAGACAGCGGTTTCGCAGCGGCGCTTCTGGTATCATGAGGATCCTACTTGAGCGCGAGCCGGAGCTTGAGGCCGTCAACGCCATCGGAACTACTCCCCTCTGGCTTTCCAGCGGCTACGGACACGTCGAGGTACTCGATCAGCTGATCAACGCGGGCGCTAAGGTCGGCCCCACGCGAGACGCGTGCGAAGCCCGTCGGTCTGCACATTTGAGGGCGGTGAGACATGCGGGCGAGCCCTCGGGGAGGCGGTGGACAACCCGGCGCCGCGCGTTGAGCGTTGCTGCGCGCCGGTCCCCAGGTTAACGCGCCCAATCTGCGCGGCGACACGCCTCTGCTCGCAGCCTGCTCGCGGGGGCACGCGGCGGTAGCGGATCGCCTCCTCAAGGCGGGCGCGGACGCTTGCGCGGCGAACAAGAGCGGAGACACGGCACTGCTCGTCGCGGTGTCTGGTGGGCACACGGAGCTCGTGAGGGCGCTCCTCGCAGCGCGCGCGGACCCTGGCGCGCGGAACACCAAAGGCATCACGCCGCTCGCCGCCGCCGCCTCCGCCGGCGCATCGCAGCTCGTTGAAGGTCCCGAATCCCACCGGGCAGCGCCCCACGTGCAGCGCTCGGCCAAGCCACCCGCCCTGTTCTCCGCACTCGGGACATGCTGCGTGGCGAGTGATCAGGACTGTGAGCCATTTGCTGCGGCGCGGCGGCGCTGACGGGTTTTGGTCCCGCTGGTCGACCGACTCGCAGCGCTCCTTGCGGCGGGCGCCGATGCCGCCGCGCTCGACGCGAACGGGGCCCGGCCGCTGGCGGTGGCCGCTTTCTGCGGAAACACCGACGTGACGCGCCTCCTCGCGGGGGCGCCTGGCGCGGCAGCGGGGGCAGGGGGCGTGGACCATCGAGACGGGGCGGGCGCCACGGCCCTGTGGCTGGCGGCGAGCGGCGGGAGGAGGGAGGACGTCAAGGTCTTGCTGGCGGCAGGCGCCGATCGCCACGCCGCCAACTCTGAGGGCGTGAGCGCACATGACGCGGCCTCGCGCAACGGCCACGCCGAGTGCGCCGCCTTGCTGGGCGGTGCCTAGTGAGCGCTGGTTTAGGTTTAGGGTGGATTCAGCCTGGCACGTCCCGCGCGCACAGTCTGCACTCCTTGGTAAAACTGATGTACAACGCTCGTCATCAAATCATCCGAGGCACGGCTTCACGGTGCCCAGCTAGCAATCTCCCTCGGATTTGTTCCTCTACGTGTAAGTCTCATCTCGCCGTAAACCCATTTCAAGACCCCGTCTTTGAGAGAGTTCCTGAAATCCTGGTGGTCGTCGTAGAATGGCTTCGACAGAAAATGTTTGTCATCCATCGTACTCCTCCGTTCGGCAACGCACCAGTCACAGCGGCAGATGCCAGCGAGCCTAGATCTGTTGCCCCTGATAGGACTGGTGGAGCGCAGCAACTTCCTCGCCCTCAGTAGGCCGCTCGTTCTGATCCTCGCCTCCTTCTCTTTTCACTCCCTCCTGCTGGTCCGCAGAGCACGCAGGCTTTTGCTGCGCTGCCTCGCCGTTGGTGCCATTTTGCGCGCCGTTCTGCGCGGCCTGCTCACCATTCTCACTCTGCATCTGGTGCATCTGCGCCTCCAGCTGAAGGTACATGTGGCGGTAGTTTGCAGCCTCGGACATGGCCGAGGCGATAGCCGCCTCGTGTTGACGCACCATATCTTCCCGATCTTTGCTGATATTGCGCAGCATGGCCCGCAGCGATGCGTTCTCTTCCATCAAAACGCTCACCTGGTGACGAAGAGCGCCTACCCCGCCCGGGCCCGCGGGATCTCCAAAGGAAGCAGGGCGCATCATCGCCGGGTAGCCGTAGCGTGCAGCATCCGCCGCGACACCCATGCGCGCGTCGCCCGGGCTACCCCACCAGCGCACCCCCCCGGGTTGCATCATATGATCCGCCATCGGGTAGCCTGCAGGGTGCATTCCACGGAACATTCCGCCTGCCAAATCGCCGTGCTGTGCAACGTGCCGACGATAGGCCTCCGCATCGTCGGGGTGCTCGGCGCTGGAGTTTGAGCCCGGGCGCCCGAACGGTGCCCCGTTCATGTGTTGCTGGTGGTCGTTGCGCAGGTCTGTAAGCGAACGGTTGTGTCGTAATCCCGAGCTTTTGTGTTCATCAGACAGCGAGGTTACTGACGTCACGCTCCCCACCGAACTCACCGAATCGTCAAGATGCAACGCACCCATCACCTCTGCTGTACGTGGCGACGAGCGCCCCGATGCACCCGCACTGCTGGCACTCGAGTCGTCCGACGCGAGTATGTCCTCACCATCCAATGCAGCTACATTACCCGACAGGATTGCCTCCCGTTTCTGCTGCAACTTCCGCACTTGATCCTCGATCTGGTTGTGGTCGTTGGTGAACTTCTGCTCAGCCCGCAGCGAGGCAATCTTTTTCTCTAGACTCCGCAGCGTCCGATGGCTGCCATTCACCGGAGCAGAAAGTCAGCAGGTATGGCGCGCAACGGCGCAAAATACACATTGGTCTGTGGACACAAAGAAGATGCGCGAGGTTTGCATCCGGCAAGAGGTTGTAGTACAAGGGAAGGAGATTACGGCCACTGCATGATCCCCTGCTTTCTGCACAATTTCTTGAATGCCGTGGTACACATTGCAAACTTCTTCGCTACCTCAGTCAGGGGCCTGAACACAGCCGCAGGCTTCGTAAGCATGCCTTCAAATTTGGAGATATCTGATATCTGATATTGCAATATCCAAGCTCTGGAGCAGCGCAGGGCCCTCCATGGCTTGTCGTGGATTGGACGTTGGCTAAGGAGCTTACAGATGAAAATGCTCGCGGAGTACTTTCTCCGTCAGCCTGCACGCCACGCGAATGAGTGAGCACACGAATGCCTGTGCGGGTCAGGTACAGCGAGGCGGGCAGCTACCTCTTTGGATGCATCGGCATGCCGGGGTAGGAGTGCTGTGGGGCAATGTGCTCCGCGCTCTCCATGTGCTCTGCTTTCCGGCGCGCAAGCTCCTCATGGTCGCGCGTTGTGCCAGAAGACAGGAAGTGCTCATCGTTGTTCTGCAGATCAGTGCCTTCACCAGCAGGCACCGAACCACCCCACGCAGCGTGCATGTACGGATCGCCGTTTCCGCCATATGGACCACTGCCCTGTGGAAACTGGCCCTGCCAGCTCATCGTGGCACCCTGGTCAAGCAGCGCGCCTCCTGCCCTCCGGCCCGTACGAACCCAGCGTTGGGACACCCAATGTAGCAGGGTCGCACTGGACGATGCACACACCTAGACAAGGTTGGGAATGGACGCTTTCATTCTTCAAGAAGCGTGGTCGCGTCCTGGGTCCGTACCTCGAGCTGAACCTTGGCACGATCTCCAAAGGTTGCTGTGGTAGGGCAATATGTACTACTGTAGGGCAAAAATGTGCCATATCTCTGGCTCCTGTTTTTTTTGCTCAGGCTCGCCTCATTGCGCAACGCCGCTGCAGCGCATACAATCGGATGGGGGGAAGGTGGCGCCGGCGCACGTCTGCAAGTTGTCCGTTCCCACGTTTCGCGTTCCCATGTTGTGAGGGCCTCGCAGACAAAAGCGGCTAGACCGGGCCTAGCAAGGGGCGACGGGAGGGGTGGCAGGAGATGACGGCGCGCTACCAAGACGGACGCGCGTCGGTGGAACGCAGCGGATTCGATGGCTCAGAGTTCCGGCGAAGGCCCGGGGGCGAAAGCACTGCGTTTCAACGGACCACAGAGCGGCAATTCGCAAGGTGGCTTCAGTCTCGCGGCCTGACTGGGGTGCAGGAGGGTGTGATGAGCGAGCAGATGCGGGACGGGGCGGTTCTCGCCGAGCTCGTGATGGGCCTCGATCCGAAGGCCTGTTGCCCCGACTCGCTATCCCTCAACATGGCCTGTTCTTGAAACCAGTAGACGACGCATGCCCGTTCCCGGATCCCGGCGCTCCGGAGCGAGCGAGGTTTTCTGGCCTCTGACAGACGCAGCGGGGATCGCAGCTGGTGCTCAAAGGTTTCAACAGACGTGTGCTGACGCGGGCAGCAGCGATCACCAACATCGAACTCGTGCTCGGCGCGGTCTGGCGCAAGGGCGCGCTCCCCGCGGCGATGCCCACCGCTGAGCAGGTCTACCAGGGCAAGCGCGAGCGCATCATGAGCCTGCTCCACGTCATTCTCGACGTGTTCTACCTCCGGCCTATGCGCCGGAAGCACGCAGATTTCGTGCAGTGGGTCAGTCTACCTCCCACCCCGGCCCGCGATCGCTGCTAGGGCCGCGCAGTGGGCGGGGCCTGAGCGAGTGGGTGCGGCGGGTGCAGGTGCAGCGGGTCGTGGCGCCCTACAACATCTCGCTGTCGATGGAGGCGCTCGACGCCGACATCACGTCCGCGCGGGGCGCCGAGGTGCTCTGGCGCCAGCTCGCAGACGGCGTGGTGCTCTTCTGCATCGCTCACTCCACGTGGCCCGGTGCCTCCCCGTCGTGCAGCGGCGCGCGGCGGCCTCGTCCGGGCCCCGCGCCCGACCCGCCTCCAGGCTCTCGCGCCGTGCGCCCCTGAGTCCCATCTGCCCCTCTACCCTGGCAGCGTCCCTGCGGCCGGCGCCGCACACGGCCGCGGTGTTTGCATTCCCGCAGTCGCGCGGCGAGGCGCGCGCGAACCTCGGCGCAGCGCTGGCGTGCCTCGCGCAGCTGGGGGTGCCCGTGTTCGTGGCGCCCGACGAGCTCGGCGCGCCGCCCGCACCCGCGGTGCTCCTCCTGCAGGCCTACGCGCTCCACGCCGCCCTCGCCGGCCGCGAGGGCCAGCACGCGGGGCAGGACGCTGCCGCGCTCCCCGCGCTGCGCTTCCGCGACCACGAGCGCCTCCAGGAGCGCCACCGCGCGGCCCTCGACTCCCCCGAGCTCGCCCGCTTCAAGGCACCCGCTCGCCCCTCCTCCGCCCTCCCGCCCCGCCCCCGCGGCCCGACGCCTCCGCGGAGTGCGAGCGGCGCCGGAAGCCTGTGCGTGGAGCTGAAGGGGGCGCCGGGGGCCGCGGGGCGCAGGCGTTTCTGGATCGGGACGACTCGCTTGAGGCGGAGCACAGCCACCTCGTGCGCCTGCGGTGCGCCCGCGCGCCCGTGCTGGCCCGTGTGGCCGCCAGCGTGCAGCACGGCGCGGCGCATGCGGTTGGGGCGCGGTGGCGGCTCCGCTGAAGAGACGCGGTGGGGCGGCAGGGACGCCAGGCTGCAGGAGACGGCGCGGCTCGAGGCGCTGCTGGAGGAGCACAACCTCGCAGACCTCGAGGTCCCGGGCGGGACGACTGAGGGCGCGCTGGGCGAAGCGGCGAGCCGGTCGGGCCAGGACGGGCTGCTCAGGGGCGCAGCGATGGCAGCAGCTGCGGAGCGGGGCAGTGCCGCCGGGCAACAAGACGCCACGTCCGAAGCGCGAGGGGGGAAGCGGTCCCGGTTCAAGCGGGGGAAGGGCCGGGGGAAGGAGCCATAGCGGCCTTGGCTGTCTTGCAACGGCCCGCTGGTGCTTTCAATAGAATTTGAATCACCCGCCCGCTTAGCTGATTTCCATGACGCCGCAGTCCTCGTCGTACTCGACCTTCTTTGCGAACATCTTGTTCCTGTAGCCCTCCAGGTACCTGCATGCATTGGGCCATGAGCCCACATGCTGGGGTTCCTATGCGCACACTCGTCAACATCGCGCCTGAGGGTGCTTGCGCGGTCGGCTCGGATTGGCACGCACGCAGACAGCGACGGAGCGTCTGCAACGCCAAGCCCATCCTCAGCATCCCAGGAACTGACCCCAGCCGGTCCGCAAACCAAGAGCTCCCCATCGGCGTTGCGCGCCAGCGGCACGGTATCGTCTGCCCACTTGCCACTTTCCTTGCATGATGCAATCGTGTCTACCATCTCGGCGCCGCTAAGACCGACATATTCATACAGGGGCATCTTTCCGTCCCTGTGGCGCAGAAACTCAGCCACTGTCGCGGGAAGTGACCCAGCAGCCGCCTCGACGCTCTGCAGAACTGCGTCGGGCGCACCAGGCGTGGTATTGTAGGACTTGCCGAGCTCACCTGGCAGTCGAGCATGAGTTTGGCCCTCACACTATGTCGTTTGCGAGAAATGGCAGGAACGCTGAGGGCGGATCCCAACGCACCTGCCCTGTCCGTCATCCACTGCGTAATGTCGAGCAGGCACTGCGCGAGCTCCTCTGGGGACATATCGCCCTCTCGCGCGTTGTGAATTCCAGGCATTGTACCTTTGGACACCTCCATCGCAGACCGTGTTCGCCCGCGACAAATCAGTTCTAGATCTGTAGATTTCCCGGGAGTTTTGCCCTTCTTCGTGGCTTCGTTCCGCTTCTTGGGTGAGGGATCCATCCTGTCGAGCCCCAGCGTCCGGACATGGGGAAGGCAGGAATTTTGACGTCCGTCAGCCTCCGCGCCAGTGGTTTCGTACCAGCGGCGTCGCGTTTGGCTGGCTGCGTCCTACTTTTCCTGTCGCCTCTGCCGGCCGGGTCGAGCGACACCTTTTCGCTGCAGCGCTGGTGCTCCGGCGGCTCGCCGGGACGAGCGTGCTGGATCCATCCTCCATCCTGCGGATCGCTCAGATCGCTCACACGGCTTCGTGGCGGGGGGCAGGCCGGACTGTGCAGTATGTCGACCATACCACCCGTATCGACCATGCCACCCGATGCGACTTCGAGAGACTTCCGGGTTAAGCGCCTCTCCGAGGCAGCAAGGTTGCGGCCCAGCCCAAAGGCGCGCAGCACCAGTGATTGCAAGGAGCGCGTAAACCCAGCTTTTCATTCGAGGATCTACACGCCCGTGACAGCCTGTCCCCTGTTTCTGTGCGGGCAGCCTTCCTGTTAGATCGACTCCCGGTGCCGTGGGTTACGACATTTGCAGCTCCGAAGACACCACCGTTGCTGCAGGGTTCGTCGCTGTCCCCTGGCAAATCCTTGGACCTTCGGTGCAGCTGCCACTCGCAGAATCGCATGGCGGCTCCGCTCCGTTTGCAAAGCGTGCGCGTGCGAAACCGTGACCGCGGCGCGGCGCACTACGTTGCAGCGGCTCGGCACTTGTCGCGACGGGAGTTGCGATGGCGATCCCGCCTGGATTCTACGGCCGGCTTGCGCCGCGCTCGGGGCTAGCAGTCAAGAAGGGGATCCACGTCGGGGCGGGCGTGATCGACCCCGACTACCGCGGGGAGGTGCGCGTGCTCCTCTTCAACCTCGGCAAGGAGGACTTGGCCGTCGCCGCAGGCGACCGCATCGCCCAGGTGACACCGCTCGCCGCGCAACCACGCAGTTTGGGCCTCGCCGCATTGATTCAAGACGCCCGTGTGCGCCATGGCAGCTGATCCTGGAGCAGTGCGCCACGCCCCCGGTGATGGAGGTCGACTCCCTTGACGACACTGTCAGGCAATAACCTCATTCCGTCCTGCACGCTGCCCGCGCCTCTGTCACTCTGCCTCAGAATTTCCCATCGGGGGTTTCAGCCCCGGGCGGGTGCTTGCAGCTCCGTTCCCGCCTCCCGTGCAGCGGGGACGTCGTTTCTGTGCGTCACACAGGACCGCGACGGCATCGTTGCTTGACCGTGTGGGTCCCCGCAGCTCCTTTTTTCGCGTCTCTTATAGTGGGGCTGTACTTGTGCCGCAGAGGAGAGGGCGGCTTTGGTTCAACAGGCATGAAACGCAAGTCCGAAGACAAGTGAGGATAAGTTCTGCCCTAGGTGGGTGGAAACCAAATGGCGGCTCGTCTGCCTCCAGCGCTGTCAGCCGGTGGCAAAAGCGTGCACAGTCGTGAAAAAACATGGCGAAGAGAAACTATTGTAGAGCTCATTCCCACTGTGGCCCCCGTACTGTAGAGCCATCGCGTGAAAGATACATTGCTGGGCAAGATACATTGGGCAAGATACATTGGACAAGGGATTGCCCGCTCCATGGCACATTGCTGTTGGGACACGACTTTCACTATGCAACTGAGGGATTCACCCCTGTCACCACTGTGGCTAGATAAATGGATTCGTCTGCGCTGACGCCCACTCAATGTTCTCTAAGCGAACGCTAAGGTGACCTACTTAGCGTCATAAAACCAAGCTCCTTGCAATCACTTGACAGACACAGAGCCCCCGACCGCCGTCCGGCGGTCTCCCTCTCCCACGTGACTGTCGCCCCCGCTTGCGTGCGACTTCAGCTGACCCGCGCCGCGGCTCAAGCAATCGTCCCCGCCAGCCATTTTGGGGTGGTGGCTGCGGATCCAGGAACAAGGCCTTTCAGTGCCCTGCCTTGCCGATTCAAGGCTGCCGCGCTGACTTTCCCAGGGGCTTTTGCAACGCAGTCAAGTCACACTAGAATCCCAAAGCGAGAGGCGTTGCGTTTCTGGCTCTCGCACAGGGAGCTCGTTTCGCCGCTTGCGCTGCAACACGATTCTGGGCTACAGATTGCGACTCGCAACTATGGTCTGGAACCTCACCCCGAGAGATGGCTGCGAATCTTTCGCGTCCGCTTCTGATCCGGCGTAAGGGTCTCTGGCGTGCCTGAGGAACCTGCGTAAAATCGCAGGAGCCTGCCGTGTCAAGCCTCGCGAGGCGGCGATAGCAAGACAAATCCCCCCGAAAACGGCCCCGGGTGCAACAAGCACCGCACGGGGGAAAAGGCAGCTGTGCCCCGCGAAGATCGCACGCAGCCAGGGTTTCTCTTGTTCTCACCCGACATCATGCTGTAGGCCATGTATCCGCCCGCGCCCAGCACTCCAAGACCGCCGACCATGCGCGCCGCCATGTTGAAGCAGAGGAGTTTTCCGCCTCTTTCCCCTGTTTTCCTCAGGAAAAGGTTTTAAAATGTGTCCTCAGCACACTGGTTAGATCCTGAATAATCTTCAGCCAACTGAAGAGGCCCGCCTCAGAACAGAGTTGGAGCCGTTCCCGCGCTCTGCGCTGCATCGATCCTGCGCACAGGGCTTCACTTCGCCGCGACTGCCCACCCCGAGCTCCCGGCATTCAACGCCTGTTTGTGTAAGGGACAGATACTGCGGTAGGCCCGCGACGGGCGCGCGGTAGAGAATGCCGCGGGAGATGGTGACCGTTCAGGCGAGCTGACATTCGCACCCTGCCGCATTGACCCCACCCTGTGCGAAGGACGCGTTCGCTGCCGGAGGCAGGCAGGTTGGGAGCTGATGGCCTCGCGTTCAACCCCGATCGGGCAGGTCGGCCAGTGTGGCAATCAGATTGGCTGCCGCTTCTGGGACGTGGCGCTCCGGGAGCACGCAGCAATCAACCGGTCTGGGCTCTACGACGAAGCGCTCTCCTCCTTCTTCCGCAACGAAGCCTCCTCCACGCGGGTAGAGCGCCCGCTGAACCGCGCTTCCGAGCGCCCACATGCTAGTCACGCGCGTCTCCTCTGGACACTGACACGGGGCGTCTGCTCTGCCTGGGGGCGGTCAGGGATCCCTGCAGCTTCCCGTCGGCTCGCAGATCTCCTCGCTCCGCGCGCGCGCGGTGCTGATCGACACGGAGGAGGGCGTGCTGAAGTCGACGCTCTCGGGCCCGCTCGGGGAGCTGTTCGACTCGCGACACCTCGTTTCGGACCAGTACGGGGCGGGCAACAACTGGGCGCAGGGGCACATGGAGTACGGGCCCAAGTGCAGGGAGGAGGTCCTCGAGAGCGTGCGGCGCACAGTCGAGACCTGCGAGTCGATCCAGTCCTTCTTCCTCCTCCACTCTCTCGGTCCCCCCCCCTCCCCTTTCCCCAGTGCCCCCAGCGCATCGCTGCCGCTTCCGCGGCCCCGGGCCCCGCGCCGCGGCCAAATCGGCCCGATTTTGTTGCCGGGCCATCCGGGCGGCGGCTGAACCGGCGGAGGCGGCGGCGCGCGCGCAGGGGGAGGTACGGGGTCAGGGCTCGGGACGTATGTGCTGTCCCTGCTGGCGGACCACTACCCGGACGTGTACCGCTTCACGTGTTCGGTGTTCCCCTCCGAGGACGACGACGTCGTCACCTCCCCCTACAACGCCGTCCCGCCCCACCCGCCCGCCCGACCCCCCTCCCCTCTCCCCGCGCTGCGCGCCGCGCTCTCCTCGCCCCAGCGTCCTGCAGGCGCGCGGAGGGGGGGGCGTGACGCGGAGCGACGGGGGCGGCAGGCGCTTGCGCTGGAGCAGCTGAGCCTGCACGCGGACTGCGTGCTGCCGATCGAGAACTCGTCGCTCGCCGACATCTGCCGGCGCGCGGAGGAGCGCGGCGGGGCGCGGCGCGCGGCGGGACAGGCGACGCTGGCGGACGCGGGCGGGGAGCCGCGGGCAAACAGCTTCGACGAGATGAACGAGATCGCTGCTCAGGTGCTCTCGCACCTCACCGCCTCCACGCGCTTCGACGGCCCGCTGAACGTGGACCTCAACGAGGTGACCATGAACCTCGTCCCGTTCCCACGCCTCAAGTTCCTCCTCTCCTCTCTCTCCCCCATGGCCCCCGCGGGTGGCGCGGGCGGCGCGCGCGCGGAGGGCGCGGGGTCGGGCGCTGCGGTGGACGCGCTCTTCTCGGAGGCGCTGCACCGCGACGCGCAGCTCATCAAGGCGGACCCGCGCACCTCCACCTTCCTCGCCGCCGCCTTCCTCGCGCGTGGCGACGTCCCCATCTCGGACATGCAGCGTAACGTCGCGCGCGTGCGCAAGAGCGTGCGCATGGTCGCGTGGAACCCCGACGGCTTCAAAACGGGCATCTGCGCGGCCCCGCCGCAGGGCGTCCCGCGCGCGCTGCTCTGTCTCTCCAACAACTGCGCGATCGCACACACTGTCGACGCCTTCGCCGCGCGCTTCCACCGCCTCTACCGCCGCAAGGCGATGGTGCACCACTACGAGCGCTTCCTCGGCCCGGACGCGCGCGCAGTGCTCGACGCTGCCGCGGAGAACATGCGCCTCCTCGCTGGCGAGTACCACGCCCTCGACTCCCTCCCGCCGGGCGGCGGCCCCGCGCCCCGCATGGTCCCGGCCGCCTGAGCCCGCGCGGCCCGCACCGACGGAGGGCGCGCGGCCGCCCGGGCGGGGGCCAGCCGGCCTCTGCCCGCGCGCGCGGGAGCCTTTGGCCCGCCAGCCGCGGGGCCAAAGGAGGCGAGGTGTGTGCGAGGCGGTGCAGTAGACGATTTCCCATTGGCGATCCCGGGCCGTGAATGGGGGCGGCACGCGCGGCGCCCGAG
>ENA-UOXV01005394-UOXV01005394.1-marine-metagenome-genome-assembly--contig:-NODE-5394-length-14049-cov-5.542018_pt1 | contig 14049 bp, 13 predicted proteins | sample MGYA00238165_ERZ766961 | MGnify/ENA primary metagenome ERZ766961 (study PRJEB28924, sample SAMN03173240) | marine metagenome | biome: Marine; feature: Water; material: Subsurface seawater | place: North... | reverse complement strand
CCCCACCCGCCGGCCCCGCAGCCGTCCCGGGACGCTCGATCGGCCCCGCCTGCCCCGGGTGAGCGAAAGCCTCCCAGTGGGCCGCGCTGCGCCGCCAGCAGCCCGGCGCGTACCGGCACGCAGCCTTCCGCGCGCCCCCGCCCGCCCCCCGCTGCAGGCCGGGGGCGCCGCCGCGCGCGGAGCTACTGCAGCGCGGGTCCTGGACGCCGCTGCTGGTGGCCTCGTCTTCGCTGGATGAGTCTAAGATGGACACCACCTCCACCTCCACATCCGGATTCAACGGCCTGGGGCGGTCGCCAGAGCACAGCATGTCGTTGAATGCCCGCGGAGGGGCCATCTGACGCGGAGAAACCAGCCGGTCTGACCCGGCCGCAAGGCTCTCTGCTGGCCCCATCGGCACATTCGCTGGCGCTGCACGCTCTGCCTCGCCACCGCTGTTCTCCCCGGCACGGAGCGCGCTGCCTGCCCTTGTACCACCACCACCACCATCTGCAGCTGCGCCGCTGCCCCCCTCATCAATGGTGTCGTTGAGCTCGCGCGCCACCGCCGCTCCGGCCGGCGTGAGCCTGTACACGTTCTTGCGCCCAGCCTTGCCGCACTGCACGAAGCCGTGCTTCTCCACCAGCGACTTCTTCATGCAGCTCCAGCCAGCGTACGCGTACTGCGGGCCGCCGCCGAACCCACCGGGCCCGCCGGGCCTGCCCTTTGAGATGATCGGGTCTGTCGCCCACGCCTGTGCGAACGCGGCCAGCTCCTCCTTGGTGACCTCCGCGCGCGCGTCCGTCCCGACGCCCTTCTCCAGGCGGAGCAGCCCCACCAGCAGCGCCCACGGCGCACTCCCCCGCTTCGGCCGGTACTCCCGACCCGCCCTGCCCTGCCGCCCGCCTGCATGATCTGCGGGCCAGTCCCCTGCCCCTCGCGCGCGGGAGGCTGCCGAGTGCGCGGCGCCCGCGGCAGCGGCGGCTGGAGCGGCAGCGGCGACATGTGGCGGGGCCCGAGAGCTGTCGGGCACCGCGGTCGCCCCGCGGGACGATGAGTCACTGTCGTCGTCAAGTGCCACTCGCTCCGTCCATGCAGTCCGCTGTGCCCCTCTCTGGAGTCCCTCCCGGCCGATTTCCCTGCCACTGCTACTCTCGGAAGGGCCCTCGACGCTGCTGCCAGGCGCGTCCTTCGCGGACGAGAGCTCGTCCCGCAGCTCGCGCAACGAGCGAGAGCCGCACCGCACGGCGGCCCAGCCGTCGACTTTTCCAGCGACACCCTGCGAGGCCAGCACCGCAGCCGCAAATGTGGTGGGATTTCGGAAGCGCTGCCCGCTGTAGGCGATCTCCCCGGGCGTCTCAAACGTCGCTTCCGCGTACGCGCCGCGTGCCGACATGCACAGCCGCTGGCCAGGCTGTATTACACCCTCTCGGAGAAGTCCGTCGAGGCCGACCGTTGCCCGTGCCCGTATGCGCTTTCTGCTGTCGCCGCCGCCGTCCCCGACAGCGGTGCCGCCTCCAACGATGCTCTCGGCCGGTCGCTTCTCCCCAGCATAGGAAGCAGCAGGTGGTTCTGGGTCCACGTGACTTTGAGAGGCTTCTGGGGTCGAGGGAATTGGCTGCGAGGGAAGATCGGCCTCTTCGTCTATGACTCGCTGAATGATGCGCGCGGACTCCTTGCCAACGAACTTTATCTCCTGCGTGTCCGTACAGTCCCGGTGAGGTTCAACAGGGGGTGCAAAGGACGCAGGGCACACGTCGAATTCGCCGGCCGCTCACATGCATGGCTTGCAAGGAGGCAGGCACCATGGCTTGCTTGCCGGAGGAGATTGCGAGAGGATACTGCTTGATCGCTTCGGCGGCCTTCTTAAAGGCCCCGGCACGGAAGTCTCTTTGTCCAGGGTCACTGCGATCCAGCTCCTCAGCCCTGTCCTCCAGTTCCTGGGGCAGGGCGACGCATTTAGGCGCATTCCATGCGAAGTACAGCTGAGAGGCTCGTCAGTCACCCCACCAGCTGCATGCGCAACAGCACAGCCGAGTGCCGGACAAGCTGGGTGAAACGGCTTCAGTCTGTGTTCGAGACCACACCTGGACGATCCGGGCATTGCTCTCGTTTGCGAGAGACTTCTTGCTCGCACGCGGCATCCCTCTTGCTAGACCTCCCGCGCGCCAGAGCGCGCCTGAACCGCCCCCTCAGAGCCACTTTTCGTGGCTGCCCGACACGAAAGCGGAGGGGCGATATCGCGGGATAATCTCTTTTTTGCAAATTTGACCACCACAAGATGAAATCACTGACAAGACCGCCCGTATGGCGACTCGCGCGATCAGATTCTATTTCTTGGCTGCCCTGCTCATCGCATCCTCTTCGGCTGTGTTTACAACTACCAACTTGTTCCTGCGTCTTCGGGAAAACTCAGGTGTGCCTCCCGCCGCCAGGAAACCATTGCTGCTATTTGAACGGCAAACTCATCTCCCCGCTTGATTTGCAGCTGCCCACGAACCAGCAAATGTAAACCTTCCGCCGCCCTTCTGGATGAAAAGGCGCGCTCTAGGAAACGCTCGCACAAATCAAGCGGTGCCTCCGGGCAAGTTTTTCGTCTCTGCGCGCGGCGGGGGCGGAGAGGAAGACTTGACTGAAGAGGAGAAATATCTGCGGATGGTGAGCGCACTCTGCCTCGTGTTCACGCAACTCCACTCTCTGACAGCACGACAAACTCCCATTTACGTCCCTGGGATGATCACGCATGTGCAGCGCGACATTTTGATCTTCTGATGACGACCTTTACATGCGTACACACAGCACCGCGCGAGGCGCTCCAGCAGCCCGGAGCCGACTTCGACAGTCGAGCATTGGCAGAAGAGGACTGCAGAAGATGTGCAGGTTGTTCGTTGCCTCCTTCAAAAACAGGGATTAGTAAAAGAATGCTGAAGCTGATTGGCAAATCACAACAGAGGAGCCCGCCACTCATTAAGGTGGGAGGGGGAAAGGTGATGCCCAGGCGAACGGTTGCGCCTTTCCAAGTCATATTCTAGTTGCGAACAGCCTTGAAGCTCATGATTTTGCAGCAATAAGTGTGACGCTGGGATGCCTTAGATTTCGACTGCCCCCGGCGAACCAGTAACAACTATTACGCGGTACGCGCAACTTTTGCATTATCACATGTTCCTTGTCAGGCCCGCAACTGAAATCGCGTTTAAACAACAGTGAGGAAATGTGCAAGCGGGCTCAATTGGCCGGGAAACAAGAACAAGCTGATCTGAAATTTGCTCGCTGGCTTACGCAGCACAACCGCTACTACTGAACGCAACAGCTCAAGGCTTTGGCAAGTGCCAGTTTGGCAACAAAGTCTGTTTAATCTGTTTGGCGGCTTTACGGACATCAGCCCTTGATTTTTGGGGGGTTTATTGTTTCTACAAAAACTGCAGGGCGTACAGTGTCCCTCAGTTTATTTGAACACTAGGCGTGCATATTTCGATGAAAAGATTTTCGCCAATTGATTTACAAATTACAGCACTGGAGCGCAAATTGTGCGCCAAGTGAGGAAGGCATTACTTCGTCTTCTCGCTGTGTCTAGTACAGGCACCTGTCACAGACCCGACCGACTGGTCGTCTCAAAAGCCCCCGGAGGCGCGCGGGCGGTTCACACGTTGGTGCAGCTCGCGAGTTGGCTTTCTCTAAATGGAATGCGACGACGGCAAATCTCAGTAGGCCGCAGGCTGCGATTTGTAATTGCATTACATCCGCGCCCACTTGCTGCACCCGGTGCCCCCAGGCATCCCTCAGCCGGGCCCCGAAGATGCGCCCGCAGCCTCCCCCCCGTCCCACCCCATGAGAGCATCAGAAGAAGTCTGCGTCCCCGCCCGCATCGGCACGCCACGCTGACTCGATCCAGAAATAGCCCCAGAGCACGGGCAACGACAGCACGAGGTAGAGCCACTGCCCGCGCGTCAGGGGCTTTCTCGGCTTGGGCGGCGGCGGCGGCGCAGCCCCCTCGCCGTCCCCACCCGCCGCGTTGACCTTGTTGGCGTTCCGCTTGCCCACCCACTGGAGCGCGGCGATCGTGAACCACAGCCCAAACAGCATGACGTAGTACACCGCGCGCGTCACCATGTCCTGCAGCTCCGCGTTCTCGAGCTCCTTGGTGTGCGCCGCCTTGTCCGACTGCTTCCCCGTCAGCTTGCGCATCGCCTCCCCGATCTTCACGAACTTCTCCTGCAGCTCGGGGTTTCCCGCCGTCTTGTCCGGGTGATAGATCTTTGACAGCTCCCGATAGGCCTTCTTGATGTCCGAGGCGTCTGCCCCTCTGCGGACCCCGATCACAGCGTAGTAGTCCGGCACACTCTCAGGGCGCGCTCCCAACATGGTTTTGGCAGCCTGCTTGTAGCTCTCTGGCAATTCCATCATTTCCTTCTCAAAATTCGTGGCGCCGATGACGATCGCGGCAATGGGTGCAGAGACGACGATGAGGGTGAGGAAGAAGAGGATGGTCTTCCAGTTGGGGAACGGCGGAAGACGCGCAACCACCTCCGGGAGCACGATCAGGAATAGCGTGCCTGAGGTCAGACCCGACAAGCCATCCCACACGTATAGAAAGACCATGAGCCCCCCGAGGGCGGACAGCACGCGCTGCGAGCTGTACTCCATCCTCGGCAGACCATCCTCAGTAGGCTGCTCCTCTGTCGGAGCGACCAACACCCGACAGTACTTATGCTTGTATGTCGGGACCCAGAGAGATTGCAACGAGAGGAAAATCATCATCCGCATCTGTTCGAGGTAGAGCGATGCGTAGCCCAGCACACCGAACGTGACGGCGGCGGAAACCGCTACCGACGACATGTTTGGCTTGTCAGGCTTGCATTTTTCCGCGAGATCACTGAGAAGCATCCCCGCCCCGAAGGTACTCCACGTACCGAGTGAGCTCGAGTCGTTCGAGTAAAAGAAGAGGAAGAGAAAGAACGCCCGCATTGCGGTCATCTCCCCCAGGAGTGGGATATGCATCTTGCCCTCAGCCCGTCCAGAGCCTCACAAGCAGGCACCCAATTCCGTCGCGGCTGCGAATTCCCCTTCTCTAAGAAAGAAGAGACAGCCACTTCCTCGCCTGTCCGGCCCTAGATCCCGAGCCGTGTTGCACGGGCACTTGATCCGCCGGATGGCCTCCAGACGCAGACGGGATTTTCAGGTGAAGAATCAGCCAACTTCGAACCATTTGTCAACTTTTGATTACAAACACTTTCGGCAGCGCGGCGAGCAGCACAGCGGCTTCACGCCCCACGGCGACCCGTGTAAGGGAGAGCGAGCGTATCTACACCCACACCTTCGCAGCCGCAATAGCGTGGAACACGGAGAGAGTCGCTTTTGGCCTGGGGTGCGATCTCTGGTCGCAGGTGCCCGGGAGACGGGAGCGACCGGAGCGCGCAGATGAAGGCCCACGGGAGCGAGGCCTCGCAGCCACCCTCGGGCATCCCTCTGCGTTGAGGGCCCTGCCAGCAAGTGTCTGTAGCCAGGAAAGCCGCAGGGAGTTCTGGCTGCCATCTCAAAGCAGACTGGCTTGGAAGGTGTTGCCCAGGTGCTGGCGCTGTCCGCAGCCTAGGGCTGTTTTTGCTCCCCCGGGGGTGCGTTCAAGTCGGCAGTGAGCTCGCCAACTACGGTACTTTGTAGTGGACGGGGGCCCATCAGCGCTCGACCTAGGGCTTGTAATTCGGGGGAGGTGGAACTTGCGGCGTTGTGTGGTGGCCATCGCCGCTGCAGGACTCGGACATTTTGGCGCGAACTTACGCATTTACTTGCCCTTGAGCGGCTTCCGAGCCTTAGCCCTCCGCTTGCGGCCGTAATGGCTGCACGGGCGCTTGCCGTGGTTGGCCTTCTTCGGCACGCGAGCGTTCCGGTTCATCGCCTCCCATTGCACCTGCTCACCGTCCTCGTCCACACCCCCCGGCCCCATTGGCGCTATGGCCGGAACATCGACCAGTCCCGGGGGAATAATGATAGGAAGATCCGTCCAGGCTGTGCCACCGGGCGCCTCGCGAGGTGCGCCTGCCCCAGCGGCCGGCGAGCGCACCTGCAGCGCTGGAGACAGCAGGAACGCCGGCACCTGGGCGGAATTCCACGTTGAGGAGGATCCTGCAGCCGAGACCAGGCTGCGAAAACAACTTGCTGCCATGCAACGGCGCCCCGTTAGTACACCTGCGCGTCCAGCGAGCGAAGCCATCCCCCCACCAAACACACGCGGCGCAGACATCTCACTCTCTCCGCTGGATGAATCAATCAACGAGACTGACTGAAAGTAGTTCTTGTCAAATGTAGACCCTGAAGCGGGCCCGTGCACCTCGTTGGGATTTCACGTGCGGTGGATCTCAAGGCTCGACCACATCGAAGCCCCGCCCGCGCGATGGCGCCTCTTGCGACGCCGCTTGACACGAAGTTAGTGCGAAGGTCGGTGCAAGCTCTTCTAACGCACGTGCAGCGCGAGGAAGAGAAAGCCGGCAAGGCGCAGCTCCTCGAGAGCAGCGTGCCAATTTCTGTGATCATTGCCCTCAAGACGATCCCGCAAACGGGCGGCCGCAGCAAACCGTACATGATGTAACGTCCCTCACCCCGCTATCATGCCCGGCACACACTCATTTCCTCACGCATGCTGGCCGGGGTCGACCGCATCCGTTGCATAGTTCGCCAACCTTACTGAGCAAGGACCTGCGCTCCTGTCTCGCAGAGAGCTGCCGCACCCCCTCTTCGATCCAAAGGAGACGGAGGTCTGCCTCATTGTCAAGGACCCCCAGCGGCACTACAAGGATAAACTACAGGAGAAGGGGGTGGAGGGAATCGCTAGGGTGATTGGGGTGGGAAAGCTCAAGACGAAGTTCAAGCAGTACGAGGCGAAGCGCCAACTGTGCTCCATGTACGACGTTTTCCTGGCAGACAAAAGCGTGCTGCCCACCCTCCCGCACCTGCTTGGCAAAGTGTTCTTTGAGAAGAATAAGAAGCCCTTGCCGGTGGACCTCTACAAGCAGAACTGGGGCGAGCAGTTCCGTCGCACCCTCGGCGCGACGCCCTTTTACCTCTCGGAGGGGCTCTGCTCGGCGGTCCGCGCCGCTCACACAGGCCTCACGGCCGACGAAATCACAGCTAACATCATCACGGCGGTCGAGAAGCTCGCGACTGTGCTCCCGAAGCAGTTCAAGTCGATCCAGGCGCTGCACATCAAGACGCACAACTCGATCGCCCTCCCGATCTACCATTCCCTCCCGGGTCTCACCGCCATCGCCGTCCCGGCCGGGCGGCCCAACGCCGCCAAGTCCGCGGGCAAGCGCAAGGAGCCCGAGTCCGCGGAGGAGTCGGGGTCCGAGGAGTCTGGCGAGCAGTCCGAGGAGGAGCAGCGCCCGCCCGCCAAGAAGCAGGCGGCTGGCAAGCCCGCGGGCAAGGCGCCGCCGCCCAAGCCGGCCGCGGCGGCGCCGGCGGCAGCACTGGCGGGAAAAAAATCGGTGCCTGCCAAGGCGGCTGCGGGGGGGAGCAAGGGCGCGGCGCCCGCCAAGGCCAAGCCGGCGACGCCGGCAGCAAAGGGGTCTGGGAAGGGGAAGCCGGCTGCGGCGCAGGGCAAGGGGGCCGCGTCCCCGGGCACCAAGTCCAAGCCCTCGCCTGCGCTGACGCGCACCAGGGCCAAGGCCAAGAGCAAGTAGGGCGGATGTGTGTGTGTGTGTGGCGGTGTGCGGCGATGTGAAATGCTTTTGGCGAAATGCTTTCGGCGCGGCAGCACCTTTATTTCAGCACCTTTACTGCCGCGCCAGGCGCAGCGCCCTTGGGGCGGCGCACTCACTCCGGCCCCACGCTCTCGTAGAGGTAGATGAAGCCGAGATCGATGGGCGGCTCCTCCGAAACGGCCACCTTGCGGTCGTTGAAGATGGTCCAGCGCCCCTCCTTCTTGATGTGGCACACGTAGTGCCCGCACGCGGTGCTCGACCCGATGTGCGAGATGAACGCGAGGAGGCGGTACTTGGGCTGGTGCGCCGGCACCGGGGCGTCCGGGCCCGCGCCGGCGCCCGCCGCGGGCGGCTCGTCCACCTCGATCGCGTCCAGGTTGTCGGCGCGCGAGAAGAGCCAGTCCGCCGCGCGCTCGATGTCCCCGCCCGTCTCGCGGAGCGCCTTGGCCGCATGCGGCTTTCCGAACCCCATCGCCATGAGCATGCCGACCGACTCCTCGCTCACCGCCGCCGCGCCGCCGCCGCCCGCGGGCGCGCCGCCCGCAGGCAGTGGGTCGTTGAAGTCTGCGTCACCCATGTGGGCGAACACCCACTCCATCGCCTGCTCCGCGCCGGCGTTGTTCACGGCCAGCGCCGCGCGCTTGCAGCCGTTCTCGGCGAACCCCATGTCCATGAGCGCCTTCACGATCCCCTCATCAGGCGTGGGGCCCGCCGCGCCCCCCGCGGGCGCGTCCTCCGGCAGCAGCTCCTCGCCCGGCTGCGGCCCCGGCGAGCGCAGGAACGAGAGGTCGAGCTCTTCGGGCGCAGCCACCTGCACCTCAAGCTTCTTGGGCCTGCACCAGCCCGCGCCCCCGCCGCGTCAGCCCCTCGCCGCGCCGCAACCCGGGCGCCCGGGCGCCCCGCGCGGCGGGGGCTCGGCGGGGCGGGGGCCCACCGCCAATCGTCGCCGAGGACGTAGCGCTTCATGTGCACCGCGAGGTACTTTGGAAAGGCCTTGATGAGCGTGGTCTTGGCCGCCTCGCCGTTGGCGCCCGTCACCGGCGACTTGTACTCAACCTGCACTGGCGCGGCGAAGCGCTCGAGGCACGCGCGGAACGGGATCTGCGGGCGGACCGGCGCCTCCTCATCCTTGTCGCCCTTCTGGCGCTTCGCCGCACGCTCCTCGTACGCGTTCACCTCCGCGGAGTTGGTGGCCGCCTCGACGGGTATCGCGAGGGACAGCAGCGGTGTCCGCTCCTGCGTGTAACGGCTGCGCCCCGACTGCAGGTCAAGCAGCTTCTCCTCCGTCACCAGCTCCAGCAGCTTGGAGGTGAGCGGGAGCCCGGACGCGTCCGTGCGCTGCGCGCGGTCGAGCTTGCCGAGCAGGTGCACGAGATACTCCTGTGCGTCCTGCTGGTTGCCCGTCGAGAAGTCGGGGTGGCCTTTCCCGACGAGGAACTTGAACATCTGCGGGGAGATCGACGCCCCGGCCTCGGGCTCCACCGCGCCCGCGCGCGGCGCGTAGCGCCCCGAGAGCATGCCTGTCGCGAGCTTCGCCATCTGGGTGGTGAGGTCTTCGGCGGCGCCCGTGAGCGGGGCCGCCGCGAAGATGGCGTCGGCTCGCGCGAGGTAGCGCTCCTTGATTTCCGGGAGCGAGAGGAGGACCTGCAGAACTGAGTTCATGTAGCACGAGTTACCCAGGTTCTTGAGCCCGACGAAGCCGGGCCCCGCGAGCGTCTGCAGCTGCTTCCCGGACTCGCAGATCTTGTCGAAGTCGAACTTCATGTTGAGGTCGATCTGCAGCTCCGCCATCGTCTTCTCCGACTTTTCCATCTGCATCATGTTGATCCCCCAGTGCGCCAGGTGCTGCGCGAGCTTCGGGTCCTCCACCATGTCGTCCTCCTCCGGAGCATAGCTGTAGACGTCGGCGCCGTTCGGAGTGATGGTTCCGAGCTTCACGGCGAGCGGGTAGTGGTTGCCCTTAGCCTTCTCTTCGTTGTAGTGCGTGAGTGCGGCACCCGTCCCCCCGCCCATCTGCCCCGTCGCATCGACCTGCGCACGCCCCGAGCCGATGTACCCGTCGGAGAGATTGAGCCAGAGATTTGTCTTGATGCCGCTCTCCTCGCACGCCCACGTCGCGGGATCGGGTGAGATCTTCTTGCCGTTGCTCAACTGTGTCAGTCCCTCTGCGTACTTCGACACCTGTCGCTTGTCCTCCCAAGCCATCACCTGCACCCGCGCGCCGTTCCCGTCAGCGCCGCTGCAGTACTCATGACAGCGGCATCAGAATCCCGACCTGTGCCTCATCATTGCTCAAGTCGCTGGCCTTGAGAATGCCGTCCGTGACCATCGTGATGAGCTCCGGCAGCTCCGCGTTGGGGAGTGCGACCAAAACCTTCTCAGGCATAACAGCGAGGAAGTGCATCTTCTCGTATTCGAACTGCTCCTCCTCAGTCTGCGCATCGCACGTTTGAATCACCGCACAGGAGCGCGCCAGGTCATGTCGCTCAGAGGGGGGCTCCCGATTCGGGCACATTTGCGTGTTGCTGCGAACAAGGATGGGAGCCCATAAGCGGCCACAGCTCTGACCGAGGGGCTCTCACGTTGAAGCCGCCCTCAACACCGATTGCAAGCTTGGTCGGTGCCTCATCGGCCTTCTTCTCGGGATCTGCAGGCTTTGGGATCTTCTTCCACTTGATGTTGAGATACAGCTCATCCCCGGACCGCTGCTGAGCGAGGGCAAGGTAATCTGCGCCGTAGCCTTGGAAGTTCGACAAGCTGACAAACAGGCCAGCATCAGACTCAGGCGTATCGAAGCTCAGGACGCACTCGGTCTTACGCACACGATCGCCGAAGCCCGGCACCTTAATCTTTGACAGGTTGGCGCGAATCCGCCCCAGCAGCGCCTGTTTCCAGCAGTGGACGCTCGGACGTCAAAAGGGGGACATCACACAGCGCGCACAGCAACCAGCAACGGCGAGAGTGGATGAAGACTCATAGCCAGGAACAGGTGCTGGGAGGGTCGCACCTCGTCCGGCGCCGCGACCACCGTTCCCCAGTGAGAAGCCATCGATCTGTCCAAAATCCAAGGTTTGTCAACTTGTGAGGAGTCGCCAAAAGTGGCTGGCCGGGGGCTGCGTACCGCGGCGACCCGCCTCGTAGCGCTATCCTCCCCGCCGGCTTGCCATCCCAACCCCGAAGGACTCGTAAAGGAGTACACTGCGCGTGTTCCGCGTTGTCAACCCTGCGAACCCACGCCTTTTCGGCCGCAGAGGCACCGTCCAGCTGGACGTCGCCTGCGGCACTCTTCGGCCGCCGGCGGCCACCGAGAGGCAGGCGTCCGCGCGCCCAGAGCATACTGCTCCTCGGATTTTCACCCAAGAGATTGTTACTGGCTCCACAACTTCGCCGAACACTGCATAGGAGCGCCGCTACAGCGAGAAAATACCCGGAGCACCCCAGTTTCCGTGGACGGCGCCTCGAAGATTCATCTCGAACGCGTCCGAAGACATGGATACGCATGCCTAGCGGGGACGTAACCTGCCCTCAGTAAACCGTTTTCAGTGTGTCGCGTCACTTCGTGAAATTTGCATCGCTTGCTGAGCTCCAGGGTCTGCGCACCCTTGAAAGGATCTCGACTTGCAAGCGCACCTCGCACGCCTCTCCCTTTTCCGGATGTCCTCGCGTCACCTCTGTCTGGTCCCTTCCAAGCGCATCAAGTATGATCACTCGCAGCCCAACTTTGCAGCGTAGACAAAGGCTCCGAGAGAAGTCCGGGGGCCAGGCAGGTAGCGCCCCCGCGGTTGTCGGGGCTTCTTGTAAAAACCAGTTCGGAGTTCCCACCGGCTTTGGAAACCCCGGGAAGGGAAATTCCCGTGGTTGTCGAAAGCGGAGTGGTCGTTTGAGGGCAAGGCCGAAGTCAAGTGCTGGCAGAGGTCGGAGGCCCCTACTGGTCAGGATGGGCCTGTTGTCCATCCTGAAGAAGGTTCGGCAAAAAGAGCGTGAGATGCGCCTGCTCATGGTGTAAGTTTCCCTCCATGGTTCCAAGGGTTTGCAGCGCCGTTGCCGTAGTCCGACCGATGCGGTGCCCTGCAGCCTGCCGGCGCCGAGCAATTGGGGCCTGCTGAAGCAGACGAGCACAGTCTTGGTTGGACTGCTTGGCAGGTCCAGCTGTGGTGCGGGCTAAGTAGTTGCGTGCAGCAGTGTCGGGGCGTTTGCGGGCGGCAGCGAGTGACACTGCCCGCATGCTCCCAGGGGACTTGATAACGCGGGAAAGACCACGATCGTGAAAAAGTTCAACGGGGAGGACATTGACGTAGTGAGCCCGACGGTATTTCCACGGCTTTCCGTTTCCCCCGTCAGACACGGCGCACGCGGCAGCGGACGAGAATGCGTTGGGCGTTTCTGGCGCAGCGTTGACCCCCATGCCCCGGATGCATTGCAGTTGGGCTTTAACATCAAGACACTGGACTACCGCGGGTCAGTACATCCTGTCAAATCGACCCCCGATTCTGTGCCCTGCCGCGCCCTGTCGGCGCCCTGATCTCATCTCACAAACGTGTAGGTACAAGCTCAACATTTGGGATGTCGGCGGACAGAAGACGCTGCGCAGTTACTGGCGCAACTACTTCGAGGCGACCGACGGGCTGATCTGGGTCGTTGACTCAGCCGACACGCGGCGCCTCGCGGACTGCGCGGAGGAGCTTGCCAACCTGCTGCAGCAGGAGAAGCTTGCCGGCGCGTCGCTGCTCGTGCTGGCAAACAAGCAGGTGCCTCCCGCGACACGGCCAGCGCAACCATGCTTGCTACGCTGCGAGACTGCGCCGTGCTACCGCACCGTTCTGCGCCCGCGCCCTCGTTTTGCGCTGCTTACGCGCCGGTCCCCCTCTCACTTTCGCGCGCGCCCAGGACCTCGCGGGCGCGCTGAGCGTCGACGAAATCAGCAAGGCATGCCCCGCAGCCCTGGCGCGGTGCAGCGGATTCGGTGAGCGGGCTCTTACGCCTTCCTGTGGCGCGAGATGTGTTTGGACTCCAGCGCTGCGCGCTGAGTGGTGTGACGGCAGGCGCTGGGGCTCGACGCGGCGCAGGAGGGGAGGCACTGGAACATCAAGGCGGTCTCTGCGGTGACCGGCGCGGGACTCGTAGAGGCTGTGGACTGGGTCGTTTCCGACATCGCCTCCCGCATTTATATGCTGGAGTGACGGTGCCATTGGTACACACGGCCGTGCAAGCTGGCGGCAGTAGGGTCAGGTGAGGTCAGAGTAGCGAGTTGGCCAGAGAGTTTGCGGCGGTGTTGAACAGTGAATGAAGCGAATGCTTGGGACGTGCAGCGGCTGCGTGCACAGCGACTGAATTCTGGGTCGGAGGGTGGATGAAGGCCTGGCTGATAATTGGCGAGCGCCTGACGGCCTTCGCTGGGTTGGTGGTCAAAAAAACCAGAGTCACCTCAGGTCAAATCGAATCGCTGCCCAATGGTGCCCCGCTGGTGCTGCACGGCATTGATCTACTTTGTTGCCGTAGCAACACTGCGAGTCCATGCAGGTTCCTTCCGCTTGTCAAAACCCCTGCCTGTGGGATCAATGGACACACTGGAAGGTGGCCATCAGCGTGCTCACGCCGTTGCGGAGCTGGTCTGACCCCGGCCCCAAGCACGCGGACAGGCAAGCCCGATATGGAAATCCCAATGTTGGGGGTGACGAATATCGCAGCGCGCGAGCGCTCGGCCCAGGTTCTGTCCAAGACATCACGCATCTCCCGCTTGTAGGCCTCGAGCACGGCTGGCACAGCTGATCCCTCGGGACGACTGGTCGCGCAGGCACAGCGCTTTGGGCTGGCCGGAGCACGGGTGATGGTGACCGGGGGGACCAAGGGAATCGGCGCGGGTATAGTCGAGGAGCTAGCAGTGAGTGTCTCCTCCACGCCCGGATCGGCCCGGCGGATTCTGCAGTGCTCCGACGCAAGCCCCACGCGCCGCACCGGCCGTGCCGCTGCCGCTGCTGGCACTCAACTGCGCTTGCGCTCAGGGCATGGGCGCACGCGTTTTCACGTGCGCGCGCAGCGCGGACGATCTCTCGGCGTGCCTGGCCGAGTGGGCGACCCGCGGGCACGACGTGTGCGGCATGGTGGCGGACTGCGCCAAGGCCGCGGACCGCGAGGCGCTCGTGCGCGGCGCGTCGGAGGCGTTCGGCGGCCACCTCGACGTCCTCGTCAACAACGTCGGCACCAACGTCCGCAAGCCGACGGCACGCCGCCCCGTCCGCGCCTGCGCCACCGCCACAGTGCCTGCGCCACCGCCACCGCGCCCGTGCCACCGCCACCGCACCCGCGCCACCGCGCTCAAAGCTGAGGACTTTTGCCGGGGCAGCTTGAGTACTCTGAGACCGAGCTCGACTTTCTG
>ENA-UOXV01005393-UOXV01005393.1-marine-metagenome-genome-assembly--contig:-NODE-5393-length-14051-cov-6.162689_pt1 | contig 14051 bp, 10 predicted proteins | sample MGYA00238165_ERZ766961 | MGnify/ENA primary metagenome ERZ766961 (study PRJEB28924, sample SAMN03173240) | marine metagenome | biome: Marine; feature: Water; material: Subsurface seawater | place: North... | reverse complement strand
CCTGCATCGAGGATATCCTTGGCAAAAACGGGAAACAGCGCGGTCACGCCACCGAGCAGGACGACCATCATATCGAGGGTGATCGCCCCGAAGATGATCTTCTTGTTATAGACATAGCGCAGTCCTGCCAGCAGGGTCGCAAATGTCGTCGGCTCACGCTGTCCGATTTCTGTGCGGGTGCGGATAAAGGCGGTCATGATCAGGGCAATTAGCAGGCCTACAGCCGCCGTCACATAAACGATTTCAGGCCCGGCGAGGTAGAGAATCCCGCCGAGAGCCGGTCCCACCATCTGGGTGATTTTGTTGATGGTCGAATGCCACGCGACTGCGTTCGGAAAGCTTTCAGCGGGTACAAGATTGGGAACGAGCGAATTTACCGCCGGCTGATGAAATGCCCTGCCCGTCCCTTCAAGTGCAAGAATGGCAAATACCGGCCATACCGCTTCCATCCCGGACGCCGTGTAGAGATAAAGCAGCACCGCGCCCACGAAGATGATGCCGTAGGTCACGACCAGCACCAGTCGCCGGTCGAACCGGTCGGCGACATAGCCGGTGATCAGCGCGAGACCTATCGCCGGCGCGAATGTCGCCAGCCCGATATAGGCGAGGTTCATCACGTCGCCGGTCCGGTCGTAGACCTGATAGGCGATGGCGACCATCATCATGTGCAGCGCCATCCAGCCGAACGTCTTGCCTATGATCAGGAGGCGGAAATCACGCTGACGCAGGGATGATGCCCTGCGCCCGGTTTGGGCATCGGTCAAAAGTCAGCGCTCCGCATCGTGGCGTTAATTGGCGCTCTCTTCTTCGACGAAACGGGGAAACACCGGTGCAGGCTTCGGCAGCGTCGTGCCGGGTGTCAGGGCGCTGCCTTCTCCCACATGGGTGAAATCCCTTGCATCGGCAGGGACATCAAGCTGATCGAGCATCACGGCCGCAGAATCCGGCATGTAGGGCTGGATATACAGCGCGAGATGGCGGATCGTTTCCGCGAGGACGTAAAGCACGGTGTCACGCCGGGCCGGATCTTCCTTGTGAAGCGCCCATGGGGCCTGCTGGTCGACATAGGCGTTTGCCGCCCGCACGACTTGCCAAATTGTTTCAAGCGCCTCGTGGAAGGCCTGATTGTCCAGATGTGTCCGGTAGGCGTCCATAACGGCAGTCGCCTGCTTCAGCATCGCGGTATCGGCATCGGTATATGCGCCCGGTTCAGGCAATACGCCTTCGCAGTAGCGCCCGACCATGGACAATGTCCGCTGCGCCAGGTTGCCTAGATCGTTGGCGAGTTCGCTGTTGATCCGGCTGACCACGGATTTACGCGAAAAATCACCGTCATTGCCGAAGGGAACTTCGCGCATCAGGAAATAGCGCACCTGATCCAGGCCGTAGGTTTCCACTATTTCGCGCGGGTCGATGACATTGCCGACCGATTTGGAGATTTTCTGGCCTTCATTGGTCCACCAGCCATGGGCATAGATCCGCTTGGGCGGCGCAAGCCCTGCCCCGATAAGAAATGCCGGCCAGTACACCGCGTGAAAACGCAGGATATCTTTGCCGACCATATGGAGGTCGGCCGGCCAGAATTTTGTGTATTGCGAAGACTCCTGATCGGGATAATCGACCGCGGTGATGTAGTTGGTCAGTGCATCGAGCCACACATACATGATGTGTTTCTCATCACCCGGCACATCGACGCCCCACTTGAAGCTGGTCCGGGACACAGAAAGATCATGCATGCCGCCTTTGACGAAGCTGATCACCTCGTTGCGGCGTGATTTGGGCGCGATGAAATCCGGGTTCTCTTCGTAAAACTTCAGAAGCGGTTCCTGCCATTTCGACAGATCAAAGAAATAGCTCGGTTCTTCAACCCATTCGCACTCGGCACCTGACGGTGCGATCTTCTTGCCGTCGGGACCATCTGTGAGCTCATCTTCAGCATAGAAGGCCTCGTCACGGACCGCGTACCAGCCGTTATAAGTGCCGAGATAGATATGACCGTTCTCTTTCAGCGCGGTCCAGATTGCCTGGCTCGATACCGCATGGCGGGGTTCGGTCGTCCGGATGAATCCGTCATGGCTGAAATTCATGAAATCAGCGAGTTCGCGGAAATTCTGGGAAACCTGGTCGGTAAAGGCCTGCGGGTCCACACCGGCGGCCTCAGCCGATTTTTCCACCTTCTGACCGTGTTCGTCCGTGCCTGTGAGGAAGTAGACGTCATAACCGTCCAGACGCTTGAACCGGGCAAGCACGTCGCAGGCGAGCGTGGTGTATGCGTGACCGATATGCGGGGCATCGTTGACGTAGTATATCGGCGTGGTGACGTAATAGGTTTTATCGGAACTCGTTTGGCCGGACATGGGTTTTCCTTGGGGCGCCCGGGGGTATTCCTGGGGGCGCGGTTATCGCGATCCGGGTTTATACACCGGTCCGGGCTACGTTTTCCATGCTTGCGAGCGCATTCAGCATGACCTGTTTCCGGTCCAGGTTCACGCCGTCCGCCTTGGCGAACATTCCGGTGTTTTTTTCCCAGACGTCGATCCACTGATCGGGGCGGGCAAGAGTCTGCAATCTGGTCAGAATGGCCGCTTCGGCCGGCGCATACCCCCGCGCGCTGAAGTCTTCCCCCCGGGCGGATGCCGCAACCAGATCGGAGAGGCTGCGGGATGCAAGGTCCACCGCGGTACGCCAGATAGCATCGGCATCTCGCCGGGCTACCTTGTCGGCGAATTTATGAGCGGATTTCATGTCGAGTGACGGCAGGGTGTTCATTATGGCGATCAGGTCCCGCTGCAGGGCAATGCCGCCGCTATCGGCAAGGTCCAGTGCCCTGCCGACGCTGCCGTCGGATAATCTTGCCAGGACCTGGCGGTCTTCTGCGCTGAGATCCGGGCGATGCCGGGCGACGAGCCCATCAACAATTTCCGGGGCAAGGCTGGATAGCCGCAACTGGCAACAGCGCGAGCGGATCGTGGGTAACAGTCGACCGGGCGCATGTGTAATCAGCAGAAGCAGCGCCCGCGGCGGCGGTTCTTCAAGCACTTTAAGGAGCGCGTTCGCGGCATTCGGATTCATTTCCTCGGCGCCGTCGACAATGATTACCCGCCAGCCGCCCTCGCCCGCCGTCAGCGACATCGTATGCCCGACCGCGCGGATTTTATCGATCGGGATGACCGATTGCATGCGCTTGCCGTCATCCGACATACCGCGTTCGATGACCTGTAAGTCACCATGGCCGTTCGCCGCCACGCGCCGGAACACGGGATGTTCGACATCAAGCGCAAGCGAAGCATCGGGTTTGGGCAGTTCCTCGGCACCGAAAAGCGCTGCCCCTTCGTCGGCGGCAGGTTCTCCCCCACCGGCAAGAACGAACCGGGCGAACCGGTAGGCGAGTGTCGATTTGCCGATGCCCTTTGGGCCGCTGATCAGCCAGGCGTGATGAAGCCGTCCCGATGTCCAGGCATCGAGTATTTCATGCTCCGCATCTTCATGCCCGAGCAGTTCGCTATTTTGGCGTGGGTGAAGTCTGTCCGTCATCTTTCGAGAGTGACTCCCATGCGGGTCTCGACGCAATCGAATATTCGCGCCGTTACGGTATCAATATCGTTATCGGCGTCGATGACGGCGCAGCGATCGGGATCTTGCTTCGCAATTTCAAGAAACCCCTGCCGAAGCCGCTCATGGAAAGCCGTATCCATCTTCTCGTACCGGTCAGGGTCTGCGCCCCGCTCTATCATGCGCTCGACGCCGGTCTCCACGGGGATATCGAGAATGATGGTCAGGTCCGGGACAAAGTCATCGAGGGCGATTTCGTAGAGCGTCTCGATAGCGCCCATATCAAGTCCAAGACCGTAGCCCTGATAAGCCCGGGTGGAATCGGCGAACCGATCGCATAATACCCAGGCCCCCTCTTTCAGAGCCGGGGCAATTTTCGTGGTGTAGTGGTCTGCACGTGCCGCAAAATGGAGAAGCGCCTCTGTCGGCGGGTCCCATTCGGCATCCGGGTCCAGCAGCATGGCGCGGATTGTCTCGGCACCGCGGGAACCACCGGGTTCACGCGTTACTGTGACGGTCAGGCCTGTTTTTTCGATTGCTGCCGCAAGGCGTTTTATCTGGGTAGATTTACCCGCGCCGTCGCCGCCCTCAAAAGTGATGAATTTCCCCGAAGGCATCGGGTCAGGACGATCCCCAGAGGACATGCTGGATTGCGGCACCAATGCGGCCGACGAACCCGAGTTGCTGCACGTCCTCTGCAGCGAGCAGCGGTATTTCACGGGTCTGGAAATTGGGGGCCGATACGATCAGCGTCGCGAGTCTCTGGCCCTTTTTAACCGGCGCTGCGACCGGGTTGTTCATCTTGACGGTGACTTTCATCTTGTCGCGTGCTGTACGCGACAGCGTAAGTTTCAGGTCTTCCGGAATTGTCAGCGATACCGACGGCGCATCGCCCAGCCAGATATCCGCCTTTGTAATGACGTCGTCTTTCTTGAAGAGCGCGTATGGCTTGAAGGTTCGGAACGCCCACTCCATGACGCGGAGGGATTCCCGAGACCTTTCGCGGATGCTCGTCAGGCCGTTCACGACCATGACAATGCGACGCTCGCCGCGCACCGCAGAAGCGGCAAGCCCGTAGCCTGCTTCCTCGGTATGGCCCGTTTTCAGACCATCTGAACCGATATCCCGGTAAAGCAGCGGGTTCCGGTTGCTTTGCTTGATCTTGCTATAGGTGAAGGTCTTTTCTGCAAAAATCTTGTAATGCTCGGGAAAATCGGTGACGAGCCGCTCGGACAGAACCGCGAGGTCACGTGCCGACATGTAATGTTTCGGGTGCGGCCAGCCTGTAGCATTCGCGAAATTGCTGTTGGTGAGGCCGATTTCCTTAGCTCGCCGGGTCATCATCTCGGCAAAGGCATCTTCGCTACCTGCAAGTCCTTCCGCGACGACGATGCAGGCATCGTTGCCCGACTGGATGATGATCCCGCGTAAAAGATCAGAAACCTTGATCCGGTCACCGACCTTTACGAACATCTTGGAGCCGCCTTTTCGCCAGGCCTTCTCGCTCACCAGAAATGTATCGTCGAGGTTGAGAGAGCCTTTCTTCAGCCGATCGAACACCATGAAAATTGTCATCAGCTTGCTCATAGACGCCGGCGGCATCGGTATGTCCGCAGCCTTGTTAAGCAGCACGGTATTGGTCGCCAAGTCGATGACATAGGCGTTTCGCGCAGGTGTATCGAGCGCCTGCGCGTAGGGCGCTGAAGCGGGTATTGCGAATACAGCGGCAATCCCGACGGCTAATGCGGCAATTACGGAACGGGGCAATTTCACCTCGGCAAATCGTGGTTTGTTCAAATGACGTATTCGCATGAAAAGATGGCGGGTATGTGGCGTCATCCTGTCAGTCTACAACGATTTGCGCCTTCGGGAACCCGGCGGTTATCAGCCTTGCCAGCACGGCATCGGCGTTATCGAGCGTTTGAAGAGGACCGATCCTGACGCGGTAGAAGTCACGGTTCCCAACCTTTGCCTTCTCCACCCAGGATGGACCGAATTGCGACAGGCTGGTACGGACGCGAGACGCATTGGCAAAGTCCGCGAAGGCGCCTGCCTGCACGAACAACCGGTTGACCGCCGGTGTTGAAACCGTCTCGACGGTCTGGTTGATGGTTGGCGGTAAATAGGCAGTTTTCTGTGGTGCCGGGGCGGTATTCTTGGCGCCAGCGCTCGAGGGCGCACTGGAACCGAGAAGCGGCTGGGCCTGGACGCTCTGTTTGGCTACAGCCTGACCTGTAATCTTTTCGCGGGGGGGCAACTCACCGTTAAGGGCCGCCAGCTTCAGCTGCTGGCTTTCGTCGGCAATAATTTCGACCCGTACTTTCGCAGTCCCGGCTCTTTGAAAGCCCAGTAACTGCGCTGCCCTGCGGGAGACATCGATTATTCTTCCACGGGCGAAGGGTCCGCGATCATTGATCCGCAGTTTCAGGGAACGACCGTTGTTCAGATTGATGACGCGGACCATACTGGGCAGCGGCAGCGTCCGGTGCGCGGCGGTCAGGTCATTCATATTGTAGGTTTCGCCGTTCGCCGTCTTACGTCCGTGAAATTTTGGTCCGTACCAGGACGAAATGCCGGTCTCGACATACTTGAAGTTCTCGGCCGGGTAATACCAGGTCCCTTTTATCTGATAAGGGCGCCCTACTTTGTAGCGGCCTTTTGTGGTGGCAACACTGGATCCGTTGGCGGAACCTGAAAGCTCTTTGGCACTGTGAACGAGAAGTTCGGTTTCTGCGCAGGCAGAAACAAGAAACATGCAGCCGGCAATGGCGCCTAGACGCCCGATTCTGGGGAAATTCATTTCCGGAGTTCTCCCTGTATCCGGTCTGCGAGCGTTCCGACAGTTACCGCGTAAAGATGGGCGCAGTTATAGGCCATGATTGCCGAGTAATTCCTGTATACCAGATAGGCATCTTTGCCGGCCGGCCCATCCGGTAATACAAGTGCCGCTTTCAGATCGCGTACCGGCAGGTCTCTGCCGCCCAGGCGACGAACGCCGAGTTCCTGCCATTCCGCGAGTGTCTTCTGCGGATAGGTTCTCGCCCGGCATCCAGGTGCCGCACGACGGGTCGGCTTACCGAACGATTTCACGAGCCCGGACGGTATCTCGACTTTCCGGCCCCATGTCTGGTTATCGTTCCATCGGTGCTTGGCGAGGTAATTCGCGATCGACGCGAAAACATCCCCTTCATTTTTCCATATATCGCGGCGTCCATCGCCGTCGAAGTCCTGGGCGAAGGCGAGGTAGCTGGACGGCATGAACTGCGGCTGGCCCATCGCACCGGCCCATGAGCCGAAAAGGCTGTTCACATCGATATAGCCGCGATTGACCATCTGAAGTGTCGCAAAAAGCTGGCGCTTAAAGAACTGCGAGCGCCGCGCATCATAGGCGAGTGTCGCCAGCGAAGAGATCAACGGGACATCCGCTTTCACCGCGCCATAGCGGGTTTCGATACCCCAGATGGCGAGGATGAAGCGCGACTGGACGCCGTATTTCTTCGCGACGGCGTCGAGTAGCGCTTTATGCTTTAGTGCTTTTCGCGCGCCAACCCGAATGTTATGAGGCGTGGCAACCCGGCCCAGATAGGTTGAAAGCGTAAGCTTGAACTCCGCCTGGCTTCGGTCACGCTTGATGACACGGCGGTTCGGCTTCACGTCGGCGAGCGCTTCTGCAACAACTTCGGGTTTGATGCCGCGTTGAAGGGCTTCTTCCCGAATTCCCTGAAGCCAGGTGTCAAAGTCACCCTTTGGGGGTGGTTTAACCTGCCCCATAACCGGTGAAGTTATCAGCAGGGCGGCGACGAAAGCAGCAATATGACGATACATATCCGTTCAACTAGTGGCAAAAACGTGCGCGTCAATGTAGTGCCACAGGCAAAAGCGACTCGCGACTCAATTGTCTGAGAGCGACTCTGGGCTCGGAACGATGACAGGTGTCCTGCCGAGGCCGTGATATACGATAAGTCCGATCCATTCGCGCATGGCGTTGTTCAGCGAAGAGAGCCCTTTAATCGGTCGGAATCGAATTTCAAATTTGCGATTACCGGCGGTTACATAATCCACCGGATAGGCCATGATGTTCCAGCCGGCCTGGCGAAATACGCCCATTGATCGCGGCATATGCGCGGCCGACGTGACCAAAACCCAACGCTGTGTTCTCGCATCATCCCCGACAAGTTCTTTACTCAACAGGGCGTTTTCGTAGGTGTTCCGGGCCCTGTTCTCATAGATGATATTTCGGTTCGAAAGGCCCATCTGATTGAAGAACAGCCGGGCGGCGTCTGCTTCTTTCACACCGGTGTTTATCAGGGCTCCCGAACCGCCGGTAAAGATAAGACGCGCCTTGGGGAACCGGAGAGCGAGGTGAACGAACTCGGTTAGTCTTTCACCGCCCTCGGTCAATGCAGGCTGGCCCCTTGCCGCGGTCATGTACTGATTGATTGTGCCGCCGAGCGCCACAATACCAGCAATATCCTGGGGTATCGGCGGATTTGTCGGATACCGGTCTTCGAGGTTCCCAATCAGCCAAAAGCCAATGGGCACAAAACCGAGGAAAACGAACACGCTGACCACGCAGAGAAGGATGCGCCGGCCGGCACGCCTAAACCGTGTAAATAGGAGGAAAGTGCCCAGAATGAGGAAAAACACGAATATATTTACGGGATTAAGCGCGATCCAGAAAACTTTTGAGAGAACGAACATCCAGAAGAACCGGGCCTCTTATGGGAAATCAGGTGTGCTGGCTTGTCACGCCAGCATGACCTATATCATTCCATTATCATCATGTGTGTGAAATTCCCTTTCAATGACTGACGAAAATCGATCCCGCTCTGGCCGGAAAGCAGAATCCGGCTTTGAATGGAGTGCGCTTAAATCTCTGGCGCCTTACCTCTGGTCACGTGGTGGCCCAGAAGCAAAAGTCCGGGTTGTAGCCGCCCTGCTTCTGCTTGCAGCCTCGAAGGTTGCGACTGTTTATATTCCCGTGATCTACGGCCAGATCGTCGATGTTCTGGGGAGCAAACAGGATGCGGTAATTGTTCTACCGGTAGCGTTGATCGTCGGTTTCGGCCTGTTGCGTCTGGCGTCTATCGCCTTTGCGGAACTCCGGGATGCGGTATTCACCAAGGTCGCACAGCGGGCAATCAGAACCGTTGCGCTGGAAACCTTCCAGCACCTCCACCGCCTGGCATTGCGATATCACCTGGAACGTCAGACAGGTGGTCTTTCCCATGCAATCGAGCGTGGGACCAAGGCGATCGATTTTCTGCTCCGGTTCATGCTGTTCAATATCCTGCCGACACTGCTGGAAATCGCGCTGGTATGCGGCATTCTGTGGGGATTGTTCAGCGTCTGGTATGCGCTGGTGACGCTGATTTCGATCGTCATTTACATCGCCTACACGATGATCATCACCGAATGGCGCCTCAAATGGCGCCGTGAGATGAACGAGACGGATCAACGGGCGAATACAAGGGCGATCGACAGCCTCCTGAATTACGAGACGGTCAAATATTTCGGCAATGAGGAATTCGAGGCCGGACGTTTTGACGAGGCCCTTCAGCGCTATGAGCGTGCCTCCGTCATCAGTAAAACGAGCCTGTCACTGCTCAATATCGGGCAGGCCTTCATCATCGGGCTTGGACTCACCATCATTGTGCTGATGGCCGGCCGCGACGTCGTCAACGGCCAGATGACCATCGGTGATTTCGTGATGGTGAATACCTTCCTGATCCAACTCTATATCCCGCTGAATTTTCTCGGTTTCGTTTACCGTGAGATCAAGCAGTCACTGGTCGATATGGAATCGATGTTCTTTCTGCTCGATACGAACGAGGAGATCAGGGACAAGCCGGATGCCGCGCCCCTTGTGGCCGGTGACGGCGCTGTCGAATTCGACAACGTGTCATTCGGATACGATGCCCGGCGCGGTGTGTTGAAGAATGTGAGTTTCATTGTGGCGCCCGGAAAGAAGATCGCCATCGTCGGCCCCAGCGGGGCGGGAAAATCTACCGTCGGCCGATTATTGTTCAGGTTCTATGAAGCGGATGGCGGCGCAATCCGTATCGACGGCCAGGATATCCGCGACGTTCAGCAGGTGAGCCTGCGCCGTGAAATTGGCGTGGTCCCGCAGGACTCAGTCCTGTTTAACGACACCATCTATTACAACATTGCCTATGGCCGGCCCGACGCGACGCCGGCTGAAGTGGAAGAAGCCGCAAGATTGGCTGCGGTTCATGATTTCGTCATGGCGTCCCCCGACGGATATCAGACGATCGTCGGCGAACGTGGACTGAAATTATCAGGCGGCGAAAAACAGCGGGTCGCGATTGCCCGGACGATCCTTAAAGGTCCGCGTATTTTGCTGTTCGATGAAGCAACCTCGGCGCTCGATACCCGAACCGAGCGCGAGATTCAGACAGCACTGCAGCTTGTCTCCAAGGACCGCACAACGCTCGTCATCGCTCATCGCCTGTCGACCGTCATCGATGCGGATGAGATTATCGTGCTCAACGAAGGCGAGATCGCCGAGCGTGGCCGCCATGGCGATTTGATCGCGCAGGACGGCATCTATGCTGCCATGTGGCGCGAACAGCAGCAGGCGGCGAAACGGGCAGAACTTGCGGAAGGAAACGAAACCGGGGGAAGCGAAACTAGCGCGCCTGCCTAAAGGGCGAGCGCTGTTTCCGTCCCCTGCCTGATCGCCCGCAATGCATCTAGCCCGGCAGACTTTTCGGCGCCTCCGATAAGCGTCGTCGAAATATTCAGGCCTTTCAACTGGTCATGAAGGCTGTTTTCGGATTCCTGACCGGCGCAGACAACGATTGTATCGGCTTCGATCAATTTCTCTTCGTTACCGATGAGGATATGAAGTCCCTTTTCATCGATTTTTGTATACGTCGCCCCGGTGATGTTCTGGACGCCGCGGGATTTTAATTCAGCTCTCACGACCCAGCCTGTTGTCAGGCCGAGCGTTTTGCCCGGGCGGGCGTCCGTCCGTTGAAGCATGACGACCGATCGTTCTGTTGCGGGGCGAACCGGTGCCCCCATCCCGCCTGCTGATTTATGGGCGGGGTCTATCCCCCAATGAGCGAGGAAGTTGTCGATTGAAACCGGCGAGCTGTGCGGGCTGGTAAGATATTCAGCGACATCGAAGCCGATACCGCCCGCGCCAATAATGGCAACGCGCTGTCCGACAGGCTTCGCGTCGGTCAATGCGTCGATATAAGTAATGACATTTGGCCCATCGGCGCCATCCACAGTGAGCGCACGAGGTGTGACACCCGTCGCGACGATGACGTGATCGAACCCGTCCTTGGCAAGTTCATCCGCTGAGGCGGCCGTATTCAGGCGGACATCTACGCCCGCTGCAGGCAAGCGGGTCTGGAAATACCGGATTGTTTCGTCGAAATCTTCCTTGCCGGGAATGCGTTTGGCGAGGTTGAACTGCCCGCCAAGTGTTGCCGCCGCTTCAAACAACGTTACCCGATGCCCGCATTCTGCCGCCGTCAATGCCGCCGACATACCGGCAGGGCCAGCACCGATGACGGCGAGCTTCTTCGGAGTTGTCGCCGGGGTGATCGCAATATCAAGTTCGCGCCCGGCAAACGGATTGACCAGGCAGGTTGAAGGCTTGTCGGCGAAAATATGATCGAGACAGGCCTGGTTACACCCGATGCAGGTATTGATGGCGTCACCCTGACCCGCTTCGGCCTTGTTGGCGAAGTGCGGGTCGGCCAGCATCTGGCGGCCAAGGGCCGCAATGTCGGCATCGCCATTCGCCAGAAGTTCTTCTGCCGTCTCAGGTGTGTTGATCCGGTTCGTTGCCGCGACCGGTATGTTCACGGCAGCTTTCAGCCGCCTGGCCGCATGACGCCACCCGCCACGGGGTACCATGTGGGCGATCGTCGGAATTCGGGATTCATGCCAGCCAATGCCCGTGGTCAGAATATTGGCTCCGGCTTCTTCAATCTCCTTTGCCAGTATCTCGGTCTCGCCACCGGTCAGGCCGCCCTCGAACAGGTCGAGCGCCGAAATACGGTACAGCATGATAAAATCCGTCCCGACCCGTTCACGGACCCGGCGGACGATCTCTACCGGGAAACGGATTCGGTTCTCGAAGGAGCCGCCCCATTGGTCGGTCCGGTCATTGGTGCTCGACGCGCAGAACGTGCTGATCAGATAGCCTTCGGAGCCCATGATCTCGACGCCGTCATACCCCGCCTGCTGGGCAAGTGCGGCACAGTTCACATAATCCTCAATCGTCTGCTCGACCTCTTCGGTTGTCAGAGCGTGGATCTCCCGCGGATTGATAGGCGACGGCAGGCTGGATGCGCCGACAGGGTGGTCGACCTTCGCATAACGCCCGGCATGGAGGATCTGGAGGACGATCTTGCCACCCGCTTCATGAACAGCTGCCGGGATTTTGCGTTCCTCTGCCACCTGGTCCGGGGAATTCAGGCAGTCCGCACCGTCTTCAATGACGCCCTGGAGGTTTGGCCCGTAGCCGCCGGTGACGATCAGCGCTGTTCCGCCGCGCGCGCGCTCCGCATAAAAAGCGGCAGCCCGCTCAATCGGCTTGTCCATCAGTTCGAACCTAACATGCATGGAGGCCATGAAGATGCGGTTCTTGAGTGTCGTAAAACCGAGATCAAGCGGTTGGAAAAGATTCGGATAGCTGGGATTCGTCATGAGGGTTTAGCCATTCTTATTGAGTGCCTTGAGTGCCTTGAGTGGCGGAAATCTATCACACCCGTGACCATTATCTAGCTGGAGGCCCATGCACCCCGCGCAACCACCCATGTTCAGGCGGAGAGCGGGAAATACCGGGCCAGCCATTCGCGCAGGACGGCCACCACGCGGGGGTCGTCCTCGGTGAACATGAAGTGATCCACATCGGCCATCAGGTGAAGATCCGTCGGATTGCCCGCGCGTTTGAACAGCTCTACCGATTGTTCGGTGGGCGTCACCGAATCCTCGGAGCTATGGAGCAGCAATAACGGGCGGGGAGAAATATTCCCGACCACGTCATCGGCGATGAACTCATACATGCTGATCGCCGTATCCGCCGGGAACATCATCACCGAGCCGGGGGCCAGGTTGGTTCGCAGATGCTCAGGTATCGGTACAATATCGTAGCGCGGTACCATTAAAGGCTCACCGGTTTCTGCGCGATGTTTGCGGCCGCGCTCCATCATGTCGGTGAATTTGGCCCAGGCTTCGTCGCCGACATGCTGGTTGCGGAACTTGCGTTCGCCATCGCCCCAGCCCCCGGATGAGATCGCCGCGGCAACCCGATCATCGACGCCGGCTGTATAAACGGTCACCGCCGCACCGAAGCTGGAGCCGATCAGGCCAATCCGGTCGGAGTCCACATCATCCCTGCCCTGCATGTAGGTGATGGCGGCTTTCGTATCCTCGACCTGTTCCAGGCAGTTGATATGGTTTTTCTCACCATCACTGTCGCCACAGCTACGCATGTCAAAGCGTAGGGTGATGTAGCCCCAGTCCGCGAACGTCCGTGCCGGCCAGAGACAGCTGGTGCTCTCCTTGTTGCTGCCGAAACCGTGGAGCACGCAGATGGCAGGCCGTGTCTCACCGGGTTTGAGATCGTCCGGGGTGTGAACGATACCCGAGAGCGTCAGTCCGTCTGAAGTGAAGGTGATAGCCTGTTCCATGGATGTTTCCTTTTATGTCCGCTTGGCAGCGACCTGAATTTAGATATTATGTCCGCGAAACCGCGATTGGCGAAAATATAATAAACGCGGTGAAATTGGGAGACGATACTAATGCAGCCCTGGGTGAGATTGGTATGGCGTGGCCTCGCCGCCTTCATGACGTTTATGGCTCTGCTTTGGAATATTGATTTCTTCCAGTATTTCGGCTTCGCCTTCGTGAACGAGCAATACTACGCCTTCATCATGGGGCTTGCGCTGGCGGTTGTCTTCCTGTCGGTCCGGTTTAACCGCGAGGAAGATGCCCGGGTTCCCTGGTATGACGTTGTGCTCGCCCTTGTTTCCATCGTGACGCTCTTCTATGTCGCGGTACACTTTCTGTGGCTGCGCGATGATGGCGGACTTGGTGGCAATACCGACCTTGGTATCGCCATCGGTGCGGTTCTTATGGTTCTCGTCCTCGACGGTCTGCGGCGTTCTGCCGGCTATGTGATGCTCTTCGTCGCCGGGGTTTTCGTCCTCTACGCGCCGTTTGGCCACCTCGTACCAGGTCAGTTGGTCGGGGCGGAAGTTTCAATGGCGAAGCTCGCGATCAATATGGGCTTCAACACCAATGCCCTGTTTGGTATCCCGCTTCAGGTCGGCACAACAATCGTCATCATGTTTATCCTGTTCGGCAATGTGCTAATGCAGGCTGGCGGCGGACAGTTTTTCACCGATATTGCGATGGCGACGGTCGGTCGCCGCCGCGGCGGCGCTGCTAAAATCTCGGTCGTCGCCTCCGCGCTGTTTGGGACGATTTCGGGGACGGCGGTGTCCAACGTCGTT
>ENA-UOXV01005389-UOXV01005389.1-marine-metagenome-genome-assembly--contig:-NODE-5389-length-14054-cov-5.475034_pt1 | contig 14054 bp, 14 predicted proteins | sample MGYA00238165_ERZ766961 | MGnify/ENA primary metagenome ERZ766961 (study PRJEB28924, sample SAMN03173240) | marine metagenome | biome: Marine; feature: Water; material: Subsurface seawater | place: North... | reverse complement strand
GACCCTGACCTCTCTGGTCGAAATATCCTCTATGTAGCAGCTACGGCCCTTCTAGACCTGATTTAATTTCATTGCAATGCTGGTGCCGTTGCTGACAGCAGAATGACCCGAGCAGTGTCGAGACTGCTGCTGCAATGCCTGCAATCATGGAAGTAGCTTCTGTGCGTTTCCTCGTTTTCATGGGGAGGATATTGGAGACGGCACGCGTAATTTTATCTTCTTCATGTCTGCTACGGGTCTTTTCAACTTCACACTGTCATACTCCCTCTGGGCCAATTACGGGAGTCCAAGGTGCCTCCTGCACTTGCGTCAGTGGTACAGTTACTTGCATGCGCTGTCCGCTTTGCATGTTCCTCTGGTACATTTTCTCCGGCATCTTATGAGGGGCTCCTGCCGGTGCAGAATCTTCCTGCTGGTGCCTGGAATCGCTGCGCTCGGATTCCTGATGTACCACGGCATGACGATGAATTGGCTGAAGTGCAGCCCAGTAGAGCGCCCCGAAAACAATCTGGCGAACTGGATCCAAATGCGCGCGCTTGATACAGAGCATGGGCGTGTTGCTCTATATTCGCTGGGAGCATATTCACTCCTGCTCTTGTTCGATTCCTTCGTAAGCATGGTGTGCTGCTGCTGCTTTGAAGAAATGCCAGACGACGACGGCAGCCGTCTCTCGCGAGAGACGGCTGCAGGCGGCAAGATCAAGGCCGACTAGAGTAGAAAAGTCGATCCTGGCCAGGACTTGCTGCTGCTTGCAGCAGCGCTGGGCAGGGGCTCTTTCCCTAACGGAAAGCGAGACAGGACCAGCTTATGAAGCGCGCTCAGGTACGCTCAGAACAGTTTTGGCAGTGTAAATATTCGGGAACGTGTCTGTGCTTCGCCCCTCGTGGGTCAAGGCGATACACGCCGTCCATGGCTGATGGTGCCAGCTCCATGCGCACTATGACTGGCGTCAAGAGACATCCGAGTTAGCGTTTCGAGGCTGCTGGACTGAGATGATGCTGCAGCCTTGCCACGCGCCAATCGTGTTGGGGATCCCTGCACGACTCCGTGTAATGGTCAAAAGGCTCAGCTACAAGCGTAGCAGACGACGGCAATTGCAGTTGGCCATGAAGAGCGGTGGGTCTTTGACCCGTGGGAGTGTGCGTAGCGAGTCGCTCGTGCCGTCACCCAGCTCTGCCAACCCCACAGTCGACAGATGTTAAGAAGAGTAGCACTTGAAGCGCGCGGGAGAATGGGTGTACCCAGAAGTGACTCCATTTGGCCAAGGAGTGCTGCAACCTTGTGCTGCTGAAAGCTTCCTGCCAGATCCAGCGGGGTCCTACGATGCCGATCGAAGACCCCTAGGTTTGCACCCGCCGATGCCAGTTCCTCCACGACTTCCAAATTACCTTTTTGCGCCCCAATGTGCAGAGGAGTGCGCCCCATCCCATCAGATTGATTGATCGCTCCCCCAAAGTGCACGATGACTCGGACCACATCAGCTCGTCCCGCCTGTGCAGCATGGTGCAGCGGCGCCTGGCTCCATTCATCCTCACCGTTCACATTCGCTTTCGCCTTGATCAGGATCTCAGCAACATCCCCAGATGCGGCCTCGTGCAAGGGCGAAACCCCTTTCGGAGTCTCAGCATCTGCAGGAGCGCCTTCTCTACAGAGCCACTCAACGAGCTCTGGGTAGTCCCCAGCCGCTGCGTAATGCAGCGGCGTGCGCCTCTCCCCGTCCCGAGCATCGATCGGCTGACCAGCTGCGACCATATCCTTCAGCAAATTCAGGCTTCCATTCCGAGATGCCTCAAAAATGTTGAGGTCAGCCCGTTTCTGCTCGCTACTGATTTCCTGCGAGCTTCTTGCCACCTTTCCTTGCCTACGGTCAGCAGTTTTTGCAGCTCCCAGCGCCCTCATATTAGCGAACACAGATGTCGACTTCTTGGCTTCAAAAGCGCCCACGGAAAGCCCTCTCTCCGTACTGCCGGCCGTCTTTGGCCTGGCCATGTGCGAGACGCCATCAGCAGGAGACAATCTCGCGACATCATCCTCCTGCGGCCGCATGGCCAAGGGCTCCGCAACAAGGGTTCAGCTCAGCTCAGCTGGAAGTGGAATCCATAACCTGTCCGCAGAATTTTGGAGGCGGACAGGCCCGCCCCCTGTTCAGGATCGAGAAACGGCCCGGCGCGGGTCCGGCCGCCCACGTACCAGCGTCACGTTAGTGGTGTAGGCCTATTGGGGCTTATCCCGTATGCGGCTCTTCAGTGCGGTCTCCTGGCCCCTGCTACCCTGATGTTCTTCGCTCTGCGATATGTGACTGCTGTCAGTAACCGGGTATTTTCTCTGTACAGCGATCTCTGTGCGTATGTTTCTCTCTGTCTCTCTTTGGAACGTATGTTGTCTCCTCTTTCGCTCCGCGCGTTTCTCTCCAAATTGTGATCTTATTGATGAACAGTGCGGTGACAGTCCCCGCGGGTGCCTCGGTGCCTCACCCCTCGCGGATTCGCGACCTTGCCTTCACTTCTTGGTGCTTTATCTCTGGTTTGTATCTTCCTCTCTTTGTGGGCCCTGACCGAAATGGTCACCAGTACAGCAGCACGCACCTACGCTACTTGCTCCCCGAGACCGAGCGGCTCTATTTATACTCCAGGACACGATGTTTGCTTCTCGAGCTATTTAGCTTTCTCTCTCCGTACCCCTTTCAAGTTTCCTGCTAGGTGTGCATTGCGCAAGATCGTCTAGAGATCAAGATCCGGCAGGGCACCAATGCGGTGGAAGATGAGGAGAGCGAAGGCGTAGGCGACAGCGACCTGGTCCAGCGAGTCGAAGCGGCCGGCCTTGCCTCCGTGGCCAGCCGACATCTCCGTCTTGAGCAGCGACAGGTTGTCGTCCTTGGGCGCTCGCACCGTCCGCAGCTTGGCGATCCACTTGGCCGGCTCCCAGTACGTCACCCGCGGGTCTGCCAGGCCGCCCGTCGCGAGAACGTGCGGGTAGCGCGCGCGCGGCTCCAGGCAGTCGTACGGCGAGTACGACCGGATGTACTCGTATGCAGCCTTGTCCTCGATCGGGTTGCCCCACTCGGGCCACTCGGGCGGCGTCAGCGGGAGCGAGACGTCGCACATGGTGTTGAGCACGTCGACGAAGGGAACCTCTCCGATGACGGCAGCAAAAAGCCCCTCGGGCGCCATGTTCATCGCCGCACCCACGAGCATGCCGCCTGCGGAGCCGCCCTGGATCGCGATGCGGCCCTCGGACGTGAACTTCTCAGATGCAAGGAACTGAGCGACGGCGATGAAGTCCGTGAAGGTGTTCTTTTTGTTGAACATGCGACCATTCGGATCGTACCACGCGTATCCACAGTCGGTGCCGCCGCGAATGTGCGCGATCGCGTACACGACGCCACGATCGACGAGGGAGAGACGGCTGGTCGAAAAGTGTGCAGGCATCGCGTGACCGTAAGACCCGTACCCGTAAAGCAGCAGAGGCGCCGATCCGTCGAGAGGTGTGCCCTTCTTGTGGAGCACTGTGACAGGCACCTTGACGCCATCTGGTGCGGTTGCAAGGCGCCTGAGACAGACGTAATCCTCCGCGTTGTGCCCCGATGGCACCTCCTGCGTCTTGAGCAGGCGACGGGTTCCCGAGGCGATATCGTAGTCAAATATCGACTCGGGTGTAGTGGGCGACGAGTAGGCGAAGCGCAGTGACTGCGATGCGTGCTCGTATGATCCCATCATAGAGAGAGAGTATGCCTCCTCTTCGAACTTGATGGGCGTTGCCTCGCCGAGCTGCGGGGCCTCTCCACTCGCTGCCGGCTCCGAGAGCGCCGCGACCGTCAGGACTGGCAACGCCTCCACCCGCTGCGAAAGTAGCAGCTTGCCCTTGCGGGTTTGCATTCCGCGGATGAACACGCCCTCCTGGTGAGGCACCAGATCCTTCCACGCGTCGGCGCCAGGGGAAGAGAGTGGCGCCCAGCAGACCTTGAAGTCGGTCGCGCCGCCCTGGTTGGTCAGAACCAGCAGCGCGTCCCCGTGATCCGTGACCTCGTACATGAGCTGCATCCCCCGACCGAGTCAGCGCCGCGGCCCCCGGTCCACGACGGAACGATGGGGGGGGGGGGGGGGGGTTGATCCCCCCGGCGTGCGCTTCTGGACGAGAAATGGCTTGGCCGCGGGGTCTGCGGCGTCAAGAAGGCGCACTTCCGAGGTCTCGTGGTCGTTGGAGGCAATGGTGAGGAAGCGGCGCGATTCAGTGAGCCCAACGCCGAGGAACATGCCGTCGTCGGGCTCCTCGTAGATGAGGGTGTCATCTGCCTGCTCGGTCCCGAGTGCATGCCGGTACACAAACTTCGCGCGGTGGTTCTCGTCAATGACAGTGTAGAAAAGTGCCGTGCCATCCGCCGACCACTCAAAGGATGCCGAGCAGTTGACGAGGCGGTCCGCGAGCAGCTCGCCCGTTGCAATATCCTTGACGGCGATTTCGAAGTACTCTGAGCCCTTCACATCTGTTGCGTACGCCACAAGCTTGTGGTTCGGGGAGTGTTCAACCGCGCCGAGCTTGAAGAAGTCTTGCCCATCCGCTAGGGCATTCGCATCCAGCAACGTCTCCAGGCTCGGCACCAGCGGTGCCTCAGGCGACCACCTGCCTCCCTCACCCGCGCTGAGCGTCGATCGAGAATCGGAAGCCTGAGGCGGTTGGGGGGACCAGCGGAGCAGAGCGCGGGATAACCTGCCATCCTCAAAGTCGCTGCGCGAAATGCGGCAGAGCAGTGGGTGCTCGTTGCCCTCCGCGTAGCGCGAGAAGTACGCGAACGGGCCATCGACTGAGGGAACGCTCGACTCGTCCTGCTGCATGCGCCCCTTCATCTCATCAACCATCTTGGCCTGCAGCGCCTTTGTCCCTGCCAACGCACTCTCCGTGTACGCGTTCTCCGCTTCCAGGTGCTTCCGGATGTCCTCGCGCAAAACCGAAGGCTCGCGAAGCACCTGCAGTGCACCGGCGCCCCAGGGTTACGCACGTACAGGGTGGATGGGATGACCATAGTCAAATTGACCAGTGAAAATTCGGGAAATCCAAAGCTCCAGGCATTAGTGCCGAGGCCTGGGCTCTCGCCTGTTGCCAGTTGTCGTCCTTCATCCAGTGGAAAGGATCCTCCCGAACGAATCCGTGATACTCGCTCTTGACTGGCTCTTGCCGCGCGACGGGCTCGGCTGCGCTTCTAGCGAGCGATCCAGAGGCAGAAGCAGAGCACACCACGGGAGATGAACTAATCCCGCGGTGCGTCTTGGGCCCGCGTGGGAAGCTGCCGACGCGTAGCTGCGGCACATGCAATAGAGGGGGGGCGCCCATGAAGGCAGCCTTGGGCCAGGCATTGAAGGCAAAGACACCGGTCCGCTGCGACACACTCGCAACTGTGGCGGCCAGCACCAGCCGGCTCTTCAACGCGCCGGAACGTACGACCCGCGGCATTCTCGCGGCCGATAGCCTGCAGACGGAAGGTGAAGAACTTGTGAGAATGGCCTCGCGCCCCTGCGCGGCCATCGGGCCCGCTTCAGGAGAAGCCGATCGACACACTGCGCAAGATAGGCCGCGTCCGGTTTCTACTGAAACACAACAACTTTAAAATAGCAAACGGCGGCGACGGACTGCCCTCTCGCCTTTGCGGGAGAGTCGAGAACACGGAACCCCGTCGACGCGCGCATCGCTCGTGACATGCTGCACTTGGGCAGGGAGCCGATTTCGCGCCTCGTGCCAGCTGTGACAAAGCGTGCCGCGGCCTGGATCCACAACGCTACAGTTGCAGTCCAGGGAGGGACGCATCGCTATGCCGAGCGACCGTGCGAGCGCACGGGCACATCACGCGCCGTCGAGATCTCACGAGTCCGAGCGACTGGGAACGGGCTTGAAATCACATGGGGCAGTGGAGAACACTCTACCTTTCACCGTGAATGGCTGTTTCGCAATCGCCCAGAGAATATGTTCCAAACCGGACAGAATCTGATGAATCCCACGACGCGCTGCCGGGCCACGGTTGCGCGTGTATCGCAGTCTACCGACAGCGACGGTGGAATCGCGGTCAAGGTTCATTGGGATGGGGACCCAGATGTCGCCGTGAGCACATTTCCGGCGCTGTACTTGCGGCAGCTCTGCCACTCAAACGAATCCCGCCAAATCCAAGCGGCGGCGCGGAGGCCTGAACCGCTCACGACGCATTCGGATATCGCAAGTGTCGAGTACGCGAGTCTTGAGAGCGAGGATGGGGTGAGGGAGTGGCTGGAATTGGTCAATCGGCACGGGCTGTGTCTCGTGAAAAATGTCCCGACGGTAGAAGGCGAAGTCTCCCGCGTGGCAGGTCGCATCGGTCCTGCTATGCACACAATCTACGGTCAGCAGTGGGACGTAGTTGCGGTGTGCACGGCCCCTAAATCTGCTTTCCTTGGTACTTCGTGGGCCGTTTGCGTCTTGCCTCAGTTGCTTCCTTCGAGCATAGGCTTGCAAAATGGGACTCGCGTTGTGTGCACCGTTGCTGGACGACCCTGGGCCCTAAACTCTACTGTTGTCGCAGGTGCCGGATCCCATCAACGTGGCGTACTCGACGCTAGGGCTGGTAATGCATCAGGACTTGGTGTACTACGAGTCGCCGCCCGGGCTCCAGCTCCTGCACTGCATGCGATTCGACGACGAAATCAAGGTCTGAAGAAGACCCACACACAAGGCCCCGGTTGCGCGTACCCCACCTGGCTGTGCTGGTGTGTGTTGCTTCAGCTACAGCCTACTTGTATCGCTCACTGCGCACGCATGCAGGGCGGTGAGTCGAGCTTCGTTGACGCGTTCCACGCCGCGGAGCTTCTGCGTGCGTCTGACCCGCAAGCCTTCGCCACTCTCGCGCGCGTGCCCGCGACTTTTCAGAAGATCCACTACGATCGCCCGGACCCTGTGCATATGCAGTACCGCCGCCCGCACATCCAGCTCAATCACGAAGGAGCGGTGGTTGGCGTGTTCTGGGCGCCCCCGTTCGAGGGCCCGCTCAACGTGCCCGAGAGTGACGTCGAGGAATACTTCCGCGCCTACCACCTCTTCGCGGACATCTTCGAAGGGACCAGCGCCGCCGACGTCACCGTGAAGCGCCGGTTGAAGCCCGGCGAGCTCATGTGCTTCAACAATCGTCGGATGTTGCATGGGCGCACGCCCTTCACACAGGCTGCGGTCGGGGGTGGGAGACACTTGCAGGGGTGCTACGTCACAGTGGAGTCGTTTGTGAACCGGCTGCGCGTTCTACAGAACAAGAACCTTGCTCCGGAGCACCGTCGCGGGGGCGGCCTGCAGATCTCCCGCGTCGGCAATGGCGATTATTCATGAGAAACAGCGCAGTAGGTGTGCGGGGGAAGCTAGACGACGCGGATAGGCGCTTTCTAGGCGTCACCTTGCGTTTTTTGTGAGCTTTTACAATGAACATACATATCTCTCTCGTGGGCCTAGAGGCCAGACGTCCGTGGCGAGCCTTGACCCAGGGCTGCTCAAATTTGTGTGTAGCAGCCGCGGGAGGACGCTGAAGGTCTGCTACTTGGGACGGAGTGGCACTTTTCCCCGTACGTCCAGCTACTGCGCGGGATGATCTTCTACTCTCAGCTTAAATACGGGCCGTAAAGAGGTTCTTGACGATTGGTCGAATGGCGTCCTGGCCCGAGTCAGGGTGCGTGGCCCCCGCGAAGTCTCGCACCCGATCAAACCTGGCGGCCAGCTGCTCTGCCGTGACCTGGACCGCCGCGCGATGAGAGGGAGACCATCTACGTGGCCGAGGGGGTGCGCCTCCGCGAGGGCGCTTGCACCTGCGCGGGCGGGATCGAGGCTCCCAGGGACCGCTCCCACCGGAGCTTTGCGAACCAGCCGCCCCCGAGCTCAAAGATGCCTCCAGTTTCCTTGCATGATGCGTGGCTCAAATAGACCACCTGTGCACTCGGTTCAGTCAGAGTCCCCTACGCCCAGTCATCCTTGGCTGCAAGTGGGCGAGGTCATCTGAGGGGCGCCGATGAGGACTGAGCAGGGCGGGTGCATCGAACCATCGCAGCTATGTACTCCGGCCTGAGCGCCTCTGCCTCCTCTTTTTTGGTTACTCGCGCCAGCATTCGAGAACTGGATCGTATCACCGCGCTCAGGAGCATTGAGCGAGGGTGCGGAGAATAGGGCGTCAAGATTTCAGGCAACATTGGCGGGACGTCACCCCGCAAGTGGTGCGATCGAGTTGACTCCGATGTTGTACTTGGCACCTTCACGGGCCAAACTGTTCGCCAGGCCAACAAGCGCCATTTTTGCGCTGGAGTAGTTGGTCTGATGCGGCGCCACACCGAGGCTCATCACCAGGCGCAACCGGTGGCGGCTGGGGCAGGGAGCAATCGCCTATCAGGGCGATACCTGTCCATACGCCCCATAAAGCCCAGCTGCTGAGGTTGTCATGACAACGCGCCCGAACCGTTGCTTCTCGAAGTGCCGCCATGCCGCTTTGGTCACTGCAAATGAACCAAGAAGATGCACCCGGAGCACAGCCTCGAAGTCTTCCTCTTTCATGTTGCGAAATGCGAGATCGCGCAAGTTGCCTGCGTTGTTGATAACCACGTGAACCCCCCCAAATTTCTGCAGTGCTGTCTCAATGATCTTATCTGCCTCTGCCACCACATTGTGGTGGTCTGCAACAGCTTTCAGCCCCTGCGCGACCAGCCCTTGCACAACCTCATCTGCAACGCTGCGATTCGAGCCTGATCCGGATAGCGCCGCCCCGATATCGCTCACAACTACCGACGCCCCGCGTTTTGCAAACTCTGAAGCGTATGCACGCCCCAGCGCACCTCCGCCGCCGGTTACAACTACAACGATCCCATCAAACTGCGGAGGAGCGCACACCGTAATCTGTGAGTGCCAGCATGATTCCGGATCGTGTCGGTGAGATTTTTTGTCTCCTTGGGCACGCACTGAGGGAGTTCCTTTGCAAGCAGGGCCTGCACAGACTAGTCCTGCGGGGTTTACCCGGAGAAGTTCGGACGCCATGCCAGCCGCGTCCGGGCCGCCTGGCCTCTCTGCCGACCAAGGAGCCGGATTCCCCCTGTAAAGCGGCCCTCTCAAGTTTGTGTGTGAATTCACACAAGACGCGAGGGGACAGCGATGAACAATCCAGTCGCCACTGCACTTCGGCGTCCCGCGCCTGAGAAACAGAACCATCAAAGCTCGATGGACCTAACAGAGAAATGGCCAAAGGGCGGACGAGGCAGGCAGCAGCGGCAACGGAAGAAAAATCCGCAAGAGGACTCGTGGCACAGCAGTTGGGACCAGTTCTGGCGAGACTGGGAAACGGACTGGGGCTCCGCGGAGGAGTGGCGGGAGGAAAGCTGGCACGCTACTAAGCTCGGGCTTCTAGCACCCTTGACGACGGTCTGTGGTCCCGCACCCGCCGGCCGCAGCTGCTGGGAGCGAGGCTGCTTCCCGCATTTCGCGCCTGACCCTGCGCGGCGGCAGATTCCCATGCTCTTCAAGATCATTGCTGAGGAAGACTTCACCGAGAATCTCGACCTGGTTGCAGCACCAGGTGCTCCGTGCGAGGATGCGGAAGAGTCAGCGCAAGCGGGGGGGGTCGAGGATGAGGACGCTGAGGAGCTCAAGGATGTGGCGTCCTTTACGGCCTTGGGGACGGGCAATCGCGCGCACGCAGAGCGCCACAGAGACTGTCATGAGTGCGGCGTTCAAGCAGCGTGTAGATGAGCGCAGCCGTACCCATGCCAGAGTAAATCTGAAAAAAATTACTCTTGATCGGCTTGTCTAGCGCCGGACGTGCAGCGGAGTGTGGTAATGCCTCTGGGTACGAGCAAATCCTAGCAAAAAGCCTGCTGGCCACCGTCGAACTGGAGGGTTGCGGTCGCCGTGACCGCGCGAGGAGGCTAAACCATGCACTGGTCGGGCATGAGGCCATCGCGCTTCATCTGCTCGAGGAGCTTCATGTGCTGGTCGACGGAGACGAGCGTGTTGGCTGCGGTCAAGCCCGACGCGGCCACAGCCGGCACGCCGATGCCCGGGAAGGTCGAATCACCGCAGCAGAGGAGGCCCGGGATCTTGGCGACGCCTGCACGAGCCGCGCCGCGCCGCGCCGGCCAACGTGAGCCCGGTCCCCACCACTCAACTCAGAGCGTCGGGGCGGCCGGCGACGCGCGGGGCGGTCACAGGCGGGCGCTCGCACCCGGCCCAGGGAACATGTTCTTGCCCGCAGCCCAGGCGGGCCCGTAGGTGCCCTGCGGACGGCGGAGGAAGCGCTCGTGTGTTAGGGGCGAGCCGATGAGCTCGACCTCGATGCGCTGCTCCACGTCCGGGATCACGCGCTTCACCGCGTCAAACAGCACCTGCCCCGCCCCGCCGTCAGCCCGCGCGTCACCCTGCCGCTCGCGCCGCCGCACCCCGGCGCGCCACTGGCTCCCGCAGGCGCGCTCCCGCGGGCGCGCTCGCGGCGGCGGGCCCCGGGCGGGAACCTGCGCGCGCTCGCGCTTGAGCTCCTTGTACTTGTCCGAGTTGCGGTCGAGGCCCTTGAAGAGGTCGTACGGCTCGTTCCCTGCTGTATAGGCGTGGACGACGTGCTTGCCGTCGGGGGCGAGGGACGGGTCCAGGACCGTCGGGATCGAAATCACAATCATGTTGCCGGGCGCGTCGATGCCCTGTCCGCGCCGCGCTCAGCCGGGCGCCGCGCCGGGCTGGCGGGCGGACCAGGTCGCGGGACAGACCGGCTCCCAGTCGTTGATGACGGTGTAGTGGATGTCGAGACCGGAAAGGTCCGCGCCGTCGATGCCGAGGTGGAGGTGCATGAACGACTCCGTCTGCGGCGTCGCGTCAAACCCCTTCACCAGGCTCTCGGTGTTCCAGTTGTTCTCGATCACGCCCCACTGCTTCGTCGTGAACTCCTTCGGGAGCAGCTTCCCGAGCCCCCAGATCGGCACATTACTGACGACCGCGTGCCGCGCCCGAATGGTGTCCCCGTTCTTGGTCACCACGCCGCACGCCTTCCCGCTGCCCCGCGCCGCCCGCGCGCCCCTCAGCCTGCAGCTCCGGAGCAGGCCCGCGGCGCCGCGCTGCGTGCACGGGACGCAGGGTGCGGGGGACGCACTCTTCGATCAGGATTTTTTCGACAGGAGTGCGGAGCATCATGCGCCCGCCGTGGCTCTCCATCGCAGTGACCAGCGAATCGCAGACCGCAGCGCTGCCTCCCACGGGGTAGTCCAGGATGGACCCTTTCCGGTGAAGGTCTCCGAGAGTGTACGACACCGCGGCACAGATGGTCCCTGCCACGCCCCGGGTCTTGAGCGGCAGGGGGTTTGTGGACGCAGGCGGCGCGCAAGGCTGGGCAAGGACCATCGGCGAGCAGTCCCGAGAGGGCAAACGAAAGGTAGTCGAGCCAGCGCCAGAGAAAGGTGCCCTCCTTGATCTTGGCCTCCTCCATGGCAGACGAGAACGGCCCGTTGATCTTGGCCGCGACGGGCCCGAAAGAGAGGAATGTGGGTAGCTGCTTGCGAAGGGTGAGGAGCACGCCCGGGTCTGCGCGGAGCGCCATCGGCGGGAACGTCGTGCACGAGAGGATGAGGGGCTTGATGATCTCGCCGAGCTTCTTCCACTCCGCGAGCCCGCCGCCCGGGCCGCCGAAGCGGCGCAGCACGTCCTCAAAGCCGCCCGGGGCGTCTGCAGGCCCCACGTTGAAGCGGAAGTACCCGTCGGGGAAGTACACGCCCCACCCGTTGTACTCCTTCCACTCGACGTTCGCCCCGACCGCGTCCATCACCTGGCGCAGAGGGTTCGTCGACGGCTGCGACATGCCCGCCCACAGCGACGGACCCGCGTCGAATTTGTACACCCCCCCGTCCTTCTTGGACTTGATGTCAAAGCCATGTGCGCAGCCCCCGGGCAGGTAGTGTGCCTCGCACATGGTCACCTTGTACCCATATTTTGCCTGCGCCGCAGCGAACCGTGCGAGATCACGCTCAGGACCGAGGGAGCAGCTTGCGGACGCGTGCCCCTGCGGCATGCAACAGAAAACCGCAAGAGTCCTAGCCGAATCGGTAGGTGCTGGCGTTGCGGCCCGCGCGGTCTGGATAGCGCAGCGCAACGAGGATCTTCAGACCCGAGGCCGGGGAACGGGACGAACCAAGAGAGCACCAGCGCTGAGGCCGCCGAGCCCAGAGCCAATGACAACGATGTCAGTCTCGTGAGACTGGCCCGCCGCAGGCGGAGGGGGAAGACCCGCGGCGTCTACTGCGTCGTACGGCCCGGCGTCGTCGTCAACCATCCAAAGCGCCGGCCCGCGGCGCGGGTTCACGCGGAACGCCCGCGAACGGATCTCCGCCGGCCGGACAGCAGCCCGTGAGGGAGAGAGCCGCAAAAGTGGGCTAGATGCCGGTATAAATGCGCTCGCGATGGGGAGCGCGAGGAGCAAGGGCGCCCATCGTGCCCAAAGCCGCGCCATCTCCTCAACGAGGTTTAGGGGATGCCCGACTTTTGCTGTGGAGTTCCCCGCGGAGCAGGATTTACACGCTTGGAACACCCCACCCCACAGGGCGGCGAGCGCAACCATGTGGGCTTTCAACCGCCCAAGTGGGTACATCGCGGCAGCTCTTGTGCCGATCGCGCTGACAATTCTCCCCTCCTCGTCTGCCTTCCACGTTTCATCGGCCATATCGGGCGCCCGCTTCTCTGCTGTGCGCCACGTCGCGCTTCGGCCTCCGCGTGCAGGGCTCCCGGCACGCTCGGAATCGGCCCGCTGCCCGCTTCTTGCTCTTTCGATGTCCACCCCGTCGCCGCAAGAGGCAGAGCAGGAAGCACTGATCAAAAAGATGCTCGAGACCGAGATCTTCAACCTGCCGCAGCTCGTGAGCAATGTGAGACCACGCCCCAGCGCTCCCGTGCGTGAGCGACCCGTGGCGCCAAGCATGCCGTGCCAGCGTGCCTATCTGATATCTTCCACTTCTTCGGCAGAACATCAAGGATGTGTCGACTCCCGCGTTCTTCATGAAGATTGCGACTATGGCTGACGCAGCGGAGGATGAGGAACAGAAGAAGAAGCTTTCCACCCTCGCCGACAACGTCGTGGCGACGCTTGAGGCGGTGGTAGAGCGCACGACCGAGAAGCTCGACGAAGCGTCAGAGGTTGTCCAGGACATCTTGAAAAAGGCGGCCGAGGAGAACGGCGAGTTCGCGCTGCCGCTCAAGGCCGAGCGGCTGGCGGAGATGCGTGCGGAGGTGCGCAAGAACGCAGACAGCCTTGACGAGGGGGTGATCTCGACCATCTTCGCGTACATGAAGAAGGCGAACGAGGACGGCCTCGACGGCATGGTTCTGATCTTCCAGAAGGTGCTGCAGCTCTACGCCTCAGAGGAGCTGCTCGCCTCCAAGCCGGGCGACAAGGTGCTGGAGGAGCTGCTCGCAGCGGACTCTGACTCGTGGGATGGGATTCTTGCGCGCGCAATGGGGGGCGAGACGGACAAGGACACTCTGCTCGGCTCCGTGCAGCGCTCGGTGGAGAAAGTTGTGCTGCAGAAGGCCTCGGGGAGCTACGGGCAGCGCGTGCAGGCAGAGTTCCTGCGAGAGCTCATGGGCCGCATCCGGGCAGCAGACGAGGCTCAGGGAGGCGGTAGCACCAGCGGAGACGCTGAGGCCTGATGCAATGGTGCGATAGCCTTTGTTTGCCCACGAGCACTCGAGCTACCTTAGCTTCGCGTGCCGTTTTTGTAGCAAGCGAATAATATAAATGTTTTCGTAGCTTCTAGCCCTGGTGGATATGCCAGGTAGGCGCAACCGAGAGCGAGAGGGGGACGGGCATCGTCTGCATCTCTTTTCACTTATTTTAGCAAAAGCTTGCAACGCTCGCGTCTCTCTTTTCTCGCTACCTCAACTCGGCGCCCTGAAGAATCAATATCTCCCTCCCTCCATTTGTCCCCACCAGGGAACTAGTAGCCGCGCCCCCCAAAGCCGCCACGTCCGCCGCCGCCGCCGCCGCCGAAGCCGCCACGCCCGCCGCCACGCCCGCCGCCGCCGCCGACGACGCCTCCGCTGCC
>ENA-UOXV01005388-UOXV01005388.1-marine-metagenome-genome-assembly--contig:-NODE-5388-length-14058-cov-5.086981_pt1 | contig 14058 bp, 13 predicted proteins | sample MGYA00238165_ERZ766961 | MGnify/ENA primary metagenome ERZ766961 (study PRJEB28924, sample SAMN03173240) | marine metagenome | biome: Marine; feature: Water; material: Subsurface seawater | place: North... | reverse complement strand
TACCTCAGAACGTAATCAATTTACGGAGTGGTATTATTCGGGGGAATCAGAAAATGTAGTTTTTGAAATTGTGGATTAATAGGATGTTTACAATTATTCATTTTTGGTTTAGCTTACTGTTAGCAATAATTCTTAATAAGTTTTATCAATTGAATACAGAAAGGAAAAGCGGTGTAATATTTTTGTTTAAAACCTCGTGAAATGAAGAATATTGCCGTGTTATGTGGTGGATTTAGTGGTGAAGACGTAATCTCACTCAAAAGCGCTCAAACCATTCTTGATAATTTGGATAACTCGAAATATCGAGTTTTTAAAGTAATTCTAGGTATTGATGGCTGGTTAGTCTCAGACTTGACCAATAATTCATGGGAAATTAATAAGGCTGATTTCACTGTTAAAAATGAAACAGAGAGTATTTCATTTGACGGAGTCTTGAATATTATTCATGGAACTCCCGGCGAGGATGGTAAAATTCAGGGTTACTTTGACTTGTTAGGGGTAAAATACAATGGCTGCGATGTGCTTATTAGTTCACTCACTTTTAATAAAGGATTTTGTAATCATTACCTAAAACAAAATGGAGTGACTGTTGCTGAAAGTGTTTTACTTGCTGATGGCGAACAGTATTCTGAGAGTGGGATTATAGAAAAGTTGGGTTTGCCTTGTTTCGTTAAGCCAAACGATGGCGGGTCTAGCATAGGAGTTACTAAAGTAAAATCCGCGGATCAATTGCAACCAGCTATTCAAAAGGCTTTTGAAGTTACAGGTCGAGTATTAATTGAAAGCTTTATTGAAGGAGTCGAAATAACTTGTGGTGTAATAAAGTTAGAAGATCAAGTAAAATCATTGGCCGTTACGGAAATTGTTTTTGAAAATGAATTTTTTGACTTTGAAGCGAAATATGATTCAATGGGAACTCAAGAAATTACTCCGGCCAGAATATCAGAAAGTGATTATAATGAAACTATGAAGTTGAGTGAGAAAATCTATCTAATGTTGGGTTGTAAAGGTTTTTTTAGAGCCGATTATATTCTTAAAAATGGAGAGTTATATTTAATAGAAGTTAACACAGTTCCTGGCATGTCTAAGCAAAGTTTAATGCCTCAACAATTGGATTATGCTAATGTTTCGCTTTCAAAGATTCTTGATTACCAAATAGAACAAATGCTCCTTCAAAGTTAGAGAGAAAATAATTACGCTTTTACCTTTAGAATATCCATTACTTTTTTCGCTTTTTGAAGAGCTTCTTCAATCGATTTACCTAAACAAGTCGTATGTCCCATTTTTCGGAATGGTTTAGTTTCAGATTTCCCATATAAATGAACGTAAACACCTGGGATTTTTAGGGCCTCATCAATTCCTTCATAAATTGCCGGACCCGAAAAATCTTTTTCTCCCAACAAATTAATCATTACGGCGGAAGAAATAATTTCAGTATTTCCCAAAGGCATATTAAGAACCGCACGAAGGTGTTGTTCAAACTGAGAAGTCACATTTCCTTCGATGCTATGATGTCCAGAATTATGTGTTCTTGGCGCAACTTCATTTACTAATATTTCTCCTTCTTTAGTTAAGAACATTTCAACTGCCAATAGCCCTACCAAGTTAAAGGCTTCAGCCGTTTTTATTGCTACAGCTTTTGCTTTAGTTTCAATTTCAGAACTTGTTCTAGCCGGAGAATACAAATACTCAACTAGATTAGCCTCTGGATTAAAATCTAGCTCTACCAATGGAAATGTGCTTACTTCTCCCTTTTCGTTTCTTGCGACGGTGATTGCAATTTCTTTTTCAAAAGGAATCATTTTTTCCAAAACAGAAGGGCAGTCAAAAGCTTTGTTCAGATCAACATCATTTCTCAGTGGAGTAACCCCTTTTCCATCATAACCACCAGTTCTGGCTTTTTGCATAAAAGGAAATTCATCCCGGTATTTTGCTATGCCATTTTTATCATCAATTAAATGAAAAGGGGCTGTCGGAATATCATTTTCTTGGTAGAACTGTTTTTGTACTCCTTTATCGATTACAATTTCCAAAACTTCTGGCTGGGGAAATACTTTTTTTCCCATTTTTTGAAGGTCTTTAAGGGCTTGAACATTTACATGCTCAATTTCAATGGTTATGACATCCATCTGTTTCCCGAAATTCATTACGGTATCGTAATCTTTGAAGTCTCCTAAGTGAAACTCATTGGCAATTGCAGCACACGGAGCATCAGGCGATGGGTCTAAAATGCAAACATTGACATTGTAATTAATGGCCTCTTGAATAAACATTCGGCCTAATTGTCCACCTCCTAGTATTCCCAATCGGAAATCTTTATCGTAAAAACTCATGAAATAAATATTATGCAGCGAAATTATATCAATTAATGGATTTGGAAATCCAAATTATAGCACTTACAGCCAAATTGATTGAATTTAAGTTTAAATAATTTATTTACCGCAAATCATTTATCTTACCACTTCCAGTGATATTAGTGGTAACATTTAAAGTGTCTTCTCCAGAAAACTCGATTAGGCCTGCACCACTTAAATCGGCAATTAAATGCCCAGTAGAATATACACTGGCAAAACCTGAACTGCTTAAGTCAATTATTGTAGAATCGGAGATTAAATTACTTGCAGAATAAGACCCTGAAGATTTGTGATAAATCATTTGACGACTAGCATATCCAGTAATATTTAGGGTTGAAGAACTATTGATAAATGTTGTCAAGGAATCAACCTTACAGGTAATATCTACAGTTGTTCCGCTGTTCAATTCCATTGTAAAGTTTTTCCCGTAAATAGCGCTTGTGGTTTTAAAACGTGCTGCCGTATTTGTTACCAATTTTTGCAGGAAAGGAGTGTATATGTGAAATTGAATATCATCATGGTTTTTAAAACATTGGTTAAAGGAGACATTTACGCTGCCGCTGTCAATGCTTGTAATTATCTGGTTAATAACATTTTGTTGACCAAGTATTACGATTCTACTACTTTTTAAAAAGGTGTCAGGTGTAAGGATTATCTGGCCAGGAATATCCAAGTTAAAAGTCTGGAAATTTTCGAAATAACGAACATCTTCAAATCGATCACCCTCTCCTTTTTCACACTTGTCCTCATCTTTTTTACAAGATGAAAAGCCTGAAATTAAAAGTATTGATAGAAATATTGTCCAAGTTTTCATTACACTCTTATGCTTGTCGGCAAATATATTTAAGGATTTCGCTAATAATTCAATCCAAAGTATAATTTCAAACAATTAGTCCGAGTAAACGTTATTTCGTTAGCTTATTATTGCAATACAAATAAATAAACGATGGTTAACGACGAAAGAGTAAAAAAGGCATTTAAAGAAAAAGATTGGAATGAAATAAAAACCAATGATTCCTGGCAAATATTTAAAATAATGTCAGAGTTCGTAGATGGCTTTGAAAAAATGTCAAAAATTGGTCCTTGTGTTTCCATTTTTGGATCCGCAAGAACTCCATCAGACCATAAATATTATGAGATGACCGTAGAAATTGGTAAAAGGCTTACTGAAGAAGGTTTTGGAATTATTTCTGGCGGAGGCCCTGGAATTATGGAAGCTGCGAATAAAGGTGCATCTATAGGGGGCGGTAAGTCGGTAGGGTTAAATATTGACTTACCTTTTGAACAACACAACAACCCATATATTGATGATGATAAACTAATAACCTTTGATTACTTTTTTGTGCGTAAGCTAATGTTCGTTAAGTACGCACAGGGTTTTATTGTAATGCCCGGAGGGTTTGGTACTTTGGATGAGTTTTTCGAGTCTTTGACTTTGATTCAAACTCAGAAGATTGGTAAATTCCCTATTGTTTTGGTTGGGAAAAGTTTTTGGGGTGGATTGTTAGAATGGGTAAAAACAACCATGCTCAAGGAGGGGAACATTTCTGAAAAAGACCTCGAGTTGTTTCATTTAGTTGACTCTGCAGAAGAGGCAGTGAAATGTATTCAGGAATTTTATGCTAAGTTTCTCTTGCGTCCAAATTTTTAGTAGCGCTAAAGGTATTCAACATTTTATTCTTTATAACTACCCGTTATAAGCTTATCCTCCTTAAAGTTCATTTACTTAACCTTAAAACACTGGTAATCAAATAACAGACTCGTTAACGTGCTAAATATTAAGATGTCTATCCACAAAGTTCTGTTTGCAATGGCAAGTTGGGTTGCGAGTAATGGCTATTCCTGAAAATTAGATTTGTTGTATTAGGTGAATTAACCTAGTCTAACTGAATTCAATTTTTAGAATATGACACGATATTTATTCGTTTTAGTGAGTGTTTTTCCATTTATGTTTTTGTTTAACCCCACTGAGGTTAAAAAAGAAGAGTTAAAGGTGGAATTGTCTGCTCCAGTAAACTCAGAGCCTGGTTCCGAAGTAATTATAAAATTGAAAATAACAGGTGGAGATGTTAAAGGTTTTGCCAAATATACAGATAGGTTGCCGGAAGGATGTACAGCTAAATCGGTAAACTTGGGTGATGCAACGTTCACTGCTGATAATGGTCAAGTAAAAATAATTTGGTTAGAATTTCCTAAAGAGGCTGAAGTAATAATAGAATATTCCATGAGTATTCCAAAATCAAGAACTCAGAATATTGACTTGGGTGGGAAATTCTCCTATTTGGATAACAATGAAAAAAGAGTTTTTTCGGTTTTTAAAAAGCAAATTACTGTAGGTTCTAATGACGTCTTGGCAAAAGCGCCTGTCAAAGAGGAAACTTTAAAAGAAGTTTCGGTTAATGTGATGAGAAGGGTGGTAAACTCTAAAGAAAATATACATCAAATTGAAGTTTCAGTTGTTCATTCTGGTATTGATGGGTTTGGGAAAATTGAGGAGTATGTTCCTCTTGGGGCAGTTATTGAAAAAGGCGAGGTAGAGAATGCGGCATTTAGTTCAATAAAGAACAAAGTGAAATTTGTATGGATGTCCTTCCCTCAGGAAAAATCATTTGTGATTACTTACTATGTGGACCTTTCAAAGGCAGAAAGTAAAGACATTAATTCACTTACAGGGAAGTTTTCATACCTAGATAATGAAGTTTCGAAAAAGGTGGATATAAACTTTGGTTCTGGTGATGTACTTCTTGCCTCCAAAGAAATTGAGAAGCCTAATAGCGAGGAGGCCCAAAATAATGAGGATGATAATAGTCAGGAGAAAACAGATAACTCTTCATTAGCTGAGAAGAATACTGAGACCACACCGGAAAGTAAAACTGAGCCTAAGGATGCGCCTGAAGAAAAAATAGCAATAGTTACACCTGTTTTGGCGGCTGCTGCGGTTGCTTCTGGAGATGAGAATAAGGAAAGTGAAAAAGAAAACCCTGATGAATCTGCTGAAATTACTGCGGTTTCAAAAATTGAAGATCAACCAACCGAATCAACTGCTAAAAAGGAAGAGTCTTCTGAAGAAAAACAAGATGAAGAATTGGCTGTAGTTGAAGAAATGAATAATCCTGTTGTAGAAAAGAATAATGAAATTGAGGAAGAAGTTTCTGAAGATAAAGATGAAATAATAGAGGAGAAACAAGTTGTTGAAGAACCTGTTGTTGCTGCAAAACCAAAGGTTAAGCCGGCTCGAATAACAAATCCACCTCTTGTTGTCTCTGGAGTGAATTATCGTGTTCAGATCGCTGCGGGTGCCAATGTAGTCGATGCCACATATTTCAAATCCCGTCACAATTTCGAGTCTGAGTTTAAAATAGAAAATCATCAAGGATGGGTTAAATATACTACCGGTGCATATGCAATGTATAAGGATGCCAGAGATTCTAGAGAGAGCATTAACGGGCAGGGTTATAATTTTGATGGTCCATTTGTTACTGCATATAACGATGGGACAAGGATTACCGTTCAAGAGGCCTTGATGATTTCGAGCCAAAAGTGGTATAAATAATCACTTTACTTTTAAGGATTGTCTGCTAATAAAGAAAATGGATCTAAAATTCAGATAATTTCTTACTTTAGACGGTTACAACTTAAGCTTAAAAAGCCGCTGAAATAGGCTATGACGAAGAAGATATTTATTGTAATTTTTATTTTTTGCGCATCTTTTCTGACAGTATCTGGTCAAGAAGGTCAAAATGACTCTATTGTTGAGCCAACTGAAGACTTTGTTGAAGAGACTAACCCTGGAGCAACGAATAATGAAGGAGTAAGCGATTTCAGACCAATTATTAGTTTTTCAGGAGGTATGCTAACTTATTTCGGGGATATTTCAACAGGTCATAAAGCCAACACGCTATTAACATCAAATTTGGCAATGGATTTTAGTGCTAGTTTTCCGTTGAAAAATAGTTTTTATATAACCTTTAAAGCTTTGTATGGAAAAACATCTGCCAACGAAAGGGACCAACTAAAGAACCGAAATTTTCAATCTCAAATTTCTAATTTCGGAATGGCTGTTAGTTATAATTTCCATCATTTTTTAAGTGAAAAACGTGTATTGGACCCCTATATACAGGTTGGTTTTGATGCTATGGTTTTTAATTCTAAAACAGATTTAACTGACGTAAACGATAATGTATATTTCTATTGGAGCGATGGTACTATAAAAGATAGGGCTGAAACGAGCGAAAATTTAAACTCAGCTGTTGAGTTGAGTAGGGATTATGAGTATGAGACAGATTTTAGACGAAGTAACGTATCTGGTTCAGGGTATTACGAGAAGTTTAGTTTTGCAGTCCCAGTAGGTGCAGGAGTTAACATGAGATTGACTCATAAAGTTCATGTTAAATTAGGGCTTACTTACATGTTTTTGTTTACTGATAAACTGGATGGTGTATCCTCTGATGGTGTTGGACTTTATAAAGGGAATTCTCAAAATGATGCCTTATTATATTCTCATATAGGTTTAAGTATTGACCTTTCGAAAAGAAGCGGGTCTATTGATAAGGATACTTCCGCAATATCTGCCGAAGAGTTAGCTGCAATGACAACCGGAGATACAGATTATGATGGTGTTAGGGATTTAGATGATGAATGCCCTGAAACTCCCGCGGGAATTGAGGTGGATGAAAAAGGTTGTCCTTTTGATGAAGACAATGATGGTGTTGCTGATTATCTAGATAAAGAATTGGGTAGCGATTCAAGTGCGGTTGTTGATTCAAATGGAATTGCTTTGACTGATGAACAATTGGAGAAAATATATTTAAGGTTTTTAGATTCTAATGGAGTATTTGCATATTATGAAGACACAATTTATACTAGCGAAATACCTTCTCGTAAAGCTACTCGTAAAAAGTATAGCGTTCAGGTAGATGCTGAAAACTTAACGAATGAACAGGCAAAAGATATTATTGACGAAGGAGCTAAAACAGTAAAAGATGGTGGTAAAGATGCTCTTTTAGTCGGTGAATATAAGAGTATTGAGGATGCAATTGCAGCTGATAAAGAATTAAAAGCAAAAGGAATTACAACTCGGGCAATAGTAGAAGAAACACCAACTGGAATTGTGGTTGATGCAGACATTAAAGGGGTTTTTGTTGGTGATAACAGCGGGCCTGGAATGGAATCTCAGCCGGGAACTGTATTCAGAGTTCAAGTTGGAGCATTCCGGAACAAGCCAGATCCGAAATATTTCAAAGGAATGGAAGTAGTAGGTGTTAAAAATGCCGATGGAATAACAAGGTACTATGCTGGTAACTACAAAACATATGATGATGCCTCTAATGCTAGAAAAGATTTAAAAGGAGCTGGATTTGGAGATTGTGTAATTAAAGCTTTTAACGAGGATGGTGCAAAACAGACATCTACTGGTTCGACTGGCAGTTTGGTTATTCCACCAATGGTTAATTCTAACTCTGGTAGTTCCAATAATGGAGGAACTAATTTTGATAAATCTAAGGTTAAATTTAAAATTCAGCTTGGCTCCTATCAAGATGCGATTCCAATGGAAGATTTTAATAAGTATGTTAAACTTGGTGACCTTAAAAGCGAAAAAGGGCTTGATGGTCTTACCAGGTATTTTGTTGGAGACTTTAAGGATTATGCTAACGCTGAGGCCTTTAAAAATGAATTAGAAGAAATGGGTATTCCTGGGGCGTTCATTGCTGGTGAGTATGATGGAAAAACAATTCCAGCTCAAGATGCTCAAGATATATTAGCAAAATAATCCAATAAAATATCTTCCATATTTTACGTTCTAACCCCTTACTTTTGTCTTATGAGAAGATTGTCTTCTATATTGATTCTTTTTGTTTTTCTTGGATTAGGAAATGAAGCTAATGCCCAGATAAAACTGCTATCGGCAAAAATAATTAGTAAATCAGATTCGTCTGCTTTGATTGGGGTGCATGTAGTTAATATGAATACATTGAATGCAACCAATTCATATTCTGATGGTACTTTTTTAATGCCTTTTACACAGGGTGACACAATTCGGTTGTCTTCAATTGGCTTTGAGGATAAGTTCATTTTTACTGGAACATTATTACTGCCCGATGCAATTGAGATTACTATATTCATGAATCATAAGGTTTATGAGTTGGACCCCGCGAAAGTGTCTACATATAGAAATAAAGATGAATTTGCAGATGAATTTAAAGATAGAGATATAGAAAGTACTCCTGAAGAGGGGTATAAATACGATGGACCAAAAGAGTTGGAAGATGTAGACACCGATTTAAATGCTCATGTATCTTTAGGTTCTCCAATTACTTTTTTGTATGATAAATTTAGTAAAGAAGCGAAAGAAAAGAAAAGATATCAAAAGGCTAAGAATCAAAATGATAGAGAAGCAAAAATAAAAGCCAGTTACAATATTGAAGTGGTTAAGAAAGTTACAGGAATAACTAACGATAAGGAGGCAGAAGAATTTATGAAGAGATGTCCTCTTGATGATGATTATGTATTCAAGTCGACCGATTATGACATCGTGAAAAGCATACTTGAATGCCAAAAGACCAACAAATAATCGATTAAACTACTATTCCTATTATCACAGTGATATTATGTAACTTGCAAGACAGTTCGCTGAAAGGTTATTGTGATACCTTGTGCATTAGAATTATTAAACAATATTTATTATGAAAAAGGAAAAAACGATTACAAAAAAGTTGGCTGCACTTGCTACAGGTGCTCTAGCTATCTCGGCTGTTAGTGTTAATGCTAACGGAGTAGATTTATTTGAAACAAATGATCTTGGTACCGCTGGAGAATTGAGAAGTCAGTTATTAGGTGATGTTGTTCCTGCTGGATTTCTTAACAATGCGGATGTTGAGTTAAAATGTGGAGAAGGCAAATGTGGAGAAGGTAAATGTGGAGACGATAAAAAAGCCGAAGACAAGAAAGGTGATGAAAAAAAGTCTGAAGCTAAATCCGACAAGAAAAAGGATGAGAAAAAGTCTGAAGCTAAAGAAGATAAAGGTACGGAGCACAAATGCGGAGAAGGTAAGTGTGGTGAAGGTAAATGCGGAGAGCACTAAAATCGAATAAAATATTGAAACCTCGTTCTAACTCGATTATTGAGTTGGAACGAGGTTTTTTTTGATACTCATATGAACGGAATTGGTTTAGGTTTTAGAAGAGATATTGCTATTGATATTATAGAATCAAATTCTAAATTGCCTGAATTTATTGAAGTGGCTCCAGAAAATTGGATGAAAATGGGGGGCTATTGGAAAAAACAATTTGACCGAGCAACAGAGAAATATCCACTAGTTTGTCATGGTCTTTCATTGAGTATTGGTAGTGTGGAAGAGTTGGATTTGGATTTCTTAAAGGATCTTAAAGTATTTCTTGATCAATATAATGTCTCCATTTATTCTGAACATCTGTCTTATAGTAAATGTGAAAATGCACACCTATATGACCTGTTACCGATTCCATTTAGAGCCGATGCCGTAAAGCACATTGTGAATAGAATAAAAATGGTTCAAGAAATCCTAGAGCGTCCATTGGTGCTTGAAAATGTGAGCTATTACACTCCTGTTGCAGCAGAAATGACAGAAGCGGAGTTCATCAGTTCTATTGTTCTTGAAAGTGGATGTAAAATGCTTTTAGATGTGAATAATGTTTACGTTAATGCATTTAATCATAACTACGATTCAATGGAGTTTATTAATTCAATTCCACTCGATAAAGTTGCTTATATGCATATGGCAGGGCATAATCAAGTCGCTCCCGACCTGATAATAGATACACATGGTCAAGACATTATTGACCCCGTTTTTGGTCTTTTTGATTGGACAATTCAAAAGCTAAGACCAGTTCCTGTTTTACTAGAACGAGACTTCAATATTCCTGAACTAAATAGCTTAGAAAACGAACTTACCAAACTTAAAAACATCACAAATAAACATTGGGAACCTCAGCTACAGAATTAAGAAAGTCGACCATAATTGCTCAAAATAAATTGGGTAATTATGTTAGGAATGGAAACCTTGTTGAAATTGAAGGTGCCAATTCTACTCGTTTGCATCATTACCGTAGGTTGGTATTTAATGTCATTTTTGATACGTTAAGTTCTGCTTACCCTATTGTAAGAAAAGAACTTGGGCCGAACTGGAAAGAATTAGTAGATCGCTTTTTTTCAAGCTGTGATTGTCGTAATTATCAGGTTTGGAGAATGCCAAAAGAGTTTTTAGATTATGTCGTTCAAGGTGAGAAAGCACTTTTACAGAAGGTTCCATTTTTATCAGATTTATTGCTTTTTGAATGGATTGAGATTGAATTATATAGCGAAGAAGATATTGGTTTAAAAGGGTATTCAACCAAAGGTGATTGGGAAACTGATAAAATTGTCTTAAATCCACACCACAGAGTTATTAAATTGGAATATCCGGTTTATTCTAAAAACTATGATTCTATGATAAGCTTAAAAGGTACATATTACCTTTTAGTTTTGAGGGATTTAAACGAGTTAAAAGTTCGTTTTTTTGAGTTGTCACCTCTTTTTGCTCAGGCAATTATGCAAGTTGAAAAAAATGAAAGTTTGCTTTTGGACTCTTTATTTGTTGTTTCTTCTCAGTTCGGAAAATTTGATAGAGAGACGCTAAAAATCAAATCTCAACCCACAATAAATATGTTGTTTGAACGAAACTTAATTCTTGGGTTTCAAAATTAATTACCAATAAGTATTTTTAGAAATATCGTTAAAACGGGATTCTGAATTTAACTATCAAAGTCATTCAAACTTACTTTTGTGAACTATAAAAGAGCAACTTTATGAAAAGACTATTACTGATATTATTTGTTGGAACTTATTCGATGAGCATCTTGGCCCAGGATAAAAAGCCTGAAGCCGGAGATGAAAATCTCGATGATAAAAAGAGAGAAACTACATTTTATGATAGTTATGATGATTATCAAGAAAGAAAAAACAAACATTGGCAAGGGTTAGATATAGGAATAAATGGGTTTATGTATGAGGATGGGTCAGATGTTCCTCCATCGGGATACGAATATTTAAGATTGGATTATTCCCGATCTTTTTACTTTGGCGTAAATCTTTTTGAAGTAGATAAACAAATAAATGGAGAGCTCATTAAAGTAATAACAGGCTTGGGTTTTGATTTTAATAATTTTCAGCTGGTTGGAAGTAATTATTTAATAAGTCGAAATGATTCATTGATAGGATTACCGGATACAAATTTCGGTTTTTTTAATAGTAACATGAAAAATGGGCACGTAACCGTTCCATTATTATTGGCATTCAATACATCCCCTAAAAATAGTTCGTCATTTCATATTGCCGTCGGAGCCATCTTTAGTTATCGTATATCTGGAAAACAAAAAATCCGATACAATAGTGGGGATGTTCAAAATGATCACTTGAGATATGGTAGAATGCATCAAAATCCTTTTAGGATTAACGCCACTTTACGTTTGGGTTATTCAAATTTCCATGTATTTGGAAATTATAATGTTTTAAATTATTGGGAAAGTGGGCATGCGCCAAAAGCAAATCTTTGGACAATTGGGGTTAAGGTTATCCCATGGTAAAATTTCATTACGATTTTGTGTAAAATAAAAAAGCCCTACTCGGTTTTCCAAGTAGGGCTTTTTATTAAAAAATTTTTGGTTTCAATTTATTCTGCCACTTTTACGTCAACGGCGTTCATTCCTTTTCTACCTTCTTTAATGTCAAATTCAACGGTATCCCCTTTTTGAATTTCATCAATTAATCCTGAAATATGCACAAAATACTCTTCTCCTGATTCGTTATCGCTAATGAATCCATATCCTTTTGATTCATTATAGAATTTTACTGTTCCTTTTTTCATTGTAATAATTTATTTGGATGCAAATGTAAATCTAAGAGAGACATGGAGGGCTTTTATTGAAATATTTATTTTGATTTTATCAAACACAATCTGTTTATTCTAAAGGATGTTTTCAACGAATTGCGTGTATAAAGTTTTGGGGTGCTCATATTTTAAGCTCAAAGTGTATCTAAATTTGTAAAATGCCTAAAAGAGCGCTAAAATATTGGAACAAAACTCCGGTTTGGTTTCGAAATAAATACTCGATTACTATCTTGGTGTTTTTGACTTATTTGTTGTTTTTTGATCAAAATAATGTTATTGCGCTCATTCAAATTAAACAAGAATTAGGGGAATTAGAGACGAATAAGGAATATTACAAAGAGCAGATTGAAGTCACCCAAAAAGACTTAACGGATTTATTGACCAACGATGATAATTTAGAACGTTATGCAAGAGAAAAGTACCTCATGAAAAAAGACAATGAGGAAATATTTGTGATAGTCGAACCAACTAAAGAAAAATAGTATTTCTTTAATTCAATTTGCATCCTTCGGTTTAGGGCTTTAAAGTTCATGTTTCTATACTTTTGTGCTCATGTCAAAAAAGCAATTATTTAGTGGCTTTCAAGGTGTTTCAAAAGCGGATTGGAAAAACAAAATCGAAAAAGATTTAAAGGGTAAGCCTTATCTCGATTTGTGCGGTACTAATGGCGCCAATATTGAAGTTGAACCCGTATATAATAACGAAGACATCGAGGTTAATGATGATTCTCCTGGCTCTGGTGATTTCAGAAGAGGATCTAAAACCATAAATAACGATTGGACAATTGATGAGGTAATTGAATTGAGCGAAAATCCTAAAAAAGATAATGAGCAAATTCTCAAAATTCTGAATGAAGGACTAGGGGCACTTACACTCTCTGGAAATTCATCGGTTCAAACGTTGAATAAAATATTGCCAGAATATGTAAGCCTAGGTTTTGTAAATTATTCAAACCTAAATGAGACAATTAATCAGGTTAAAGAGGCTTTTGGAAACGAAAAAAATGATTATTCAATTTACTTGAACTATGATCCTATTGGGCTTGCTGCATTAAATGGTTTTTGGAATAGAAATGATGAGCTGGATTTAGGCTCAAATTCTTTTAATTCTCTAACTAATTATTCTGGAGCTCGAACTTTTTCAGTTGCTGGTCACAATTATCATAATGCTGGTGGTAACGCAGTTTCTGAGCTAGCCTTCACTCTAGCACATGCGCACGAGTATTTGGTTCATATTATGAGTACTGGTCTAACGATAGATCAAGCTTCAGCTCAAATAAAAGTTGACCTTGCATCAGGGGGAGATTATTTCTTAGAAATTGCAAAAATCAGAGCGTTTCGAATGCTGTGGGCCAGATTAATTGAAACATATAGCCCTGAGCATAACTGCAGTAAATCCGTGATTATTCATTCACAAACTTCTCAGTTTTTGAGCACGCTTTATGATCCATATGTAAATATGCTTAGAGCAACTACACAAGCCATGTCTGCTGTACTAGGAGGGTGTGATATATTGCGGGTTTTACCGTACAACACCGCTTGGAAAAAAGGAGATGATTTTTCTAAAAGGATTGCAAGGAATGTACAACTGCTTTTAAAGGAAGAAACTTACTTTGAAAAAGTTATTGACCCATCTGGAGGCTCTTATTATATAGAGACGCTAACGAATGAATTAGGGGAAAAGGCATGGGAGAAATTCAAGAAAATTGAAAAGAAAGGTGGTTTTATTGGGTTAATGGATTCTGGAAATCTAGATAGGGAATTAAAAGAAGACGCCCAAGTTCAATTAGCAAAACTAGA
>ENA-UOXV01005383-UOXV01005383.1-marine-metagenome-genome-assembly--contig:-NODE-5383-length-14065-cov-4.110207_pt1 | contig 14065 bp, 15 predicted proteins | sample MGYA00238165_ERZ766961 | MGnify/ENA primary metagenome ERZ766961 (study PRJEB28924, sample SAMN03173240) | marine metagenome | biome: Marine; feature: Water; material: Subsurface seawater | place: North... | reverse complement strand
ATTTATGCACCACTTGATCTAAATCTCGGCGCTTGCCGGATGGTTGTTGCTGAACCGAAAGAGTTGGTCGGTGTTGACGATCCAGCCGCTTGGAGCCACGTCCGTGTCGCAACAAAATACCCAGGCATTACACAACGTTATTTCGCTGAACGTGGTGTGCAAGCTGAATGTATAAAGCTATCGGGTGCGATAGAATTGGCCCCAGGTTTGAATGTATGCCGAAGGATTGTTGACCTGGTGTCTTCAGGGGATACGTTGAGGGCAAATGGTCTTGTTGAAGTTGAGCAGATCATGAATATTACATCACGATTGGCTGTTAATCGTGCAGCATGGAAAACGCGTCCTAAAGAAATTAATTCTTGGATTGAGCGTTTTCGGGAAGCACTTTATGCCAAAACGTCTTAACACCGCCGACAAAAACTTTACATCAAACTTTAATGCTGTTGTCGCGGCTAAGCGAGATGCAGAGACTGATGTCAGTGATGTGGTTAAAGGCATTATCGCTGATGTAAAAAAACGCGGTGACAAAGCGGTCGTTGAATACACGCGTCAATTTGATCGATTTGATATACCTGAAAATGGTTTGCGCGTGCCTCTCAAGGAGATTGAATCTTCTCGTGAGGCGTGTGATTCCAAAATCATTCAGGCCCTTGAGTTAGCTGCTGAACGGATTCGTGATTTTCATCGTCGGCAGTTACCCGAGAATCTTGATTATTACGACCCGCAAGGCATACGCTTAGGATATCGATGGACGCCAATTCGTGCAGTGGGTCTGTATGTGCCTGGCGGCACTGCTGCTTATCCATCGTCTGTATTAATGAATGGAATTCCAGCAACCGTTGCCGGTGTCGATCGTATTGTTATGACGGTGCCTGCTACAGAAGGCGAACTTAATCCCCTTGTGTTAGCAGCAGCTCAGATTGTTGGTATCGATGAAATTTATAAGATTGGTGGTGCACAAGCGATTGCAGCACTTGCCTATGGAACGGACTCAATTCAAGCCGTTGATAAAATTGTCGGTCCTGGCAATATATATGTCGCGACAGCAAAGCAGCAGGTTTATGGCACCGTTGGCATTGATATGATTGCGGGACCTTCGGAAATTCTCGTTGTTGCCGATGATCAAAATGATCCATCTTGGATAGCCGCTGACTTATTATCTCAAGCCGAGCACGATGAATCAGCGCAATCCATATTGATTACTAATTCAGGCTTGTTCGCTACAGCAGTAGAAGACGCTGTCCGGGAACAAATGTTGACATTACCGAGAAAAGAAACAGCTCAAAAAAGTTGGGATCAACACGGAATAGTTATCATTGTCAAAGATTTGTCAGATACCGTGCCTCTCATAGATCAATTGGCACCTGAGCATCTTGAGCTTGCTGTCGAAGAAGCCGATCAGCTTGCGGCTCAAGTTCGGAATGCAGGTTCTATTTTTATTGGCCGTAATACGCCTGAAGCGGTTGGAGATTACATTGCGGGGCCAAATCATGTGTTGCCGACAGCTCGCAGTGCAAGATTTTCTTCAGGCCTCGGCGTATTAGATTTTATGAAACGAAGTACCTTCGTAAAATGTGATGAGGCTAGCCTCAAGACAATTGGTTCAGAAATTATAACATTAGCTGAAGCTGAGGGGCTTGATGCTCACGCGCGTTCAGTGAGTATTCGTTTGAAACAAAAAAATTAGTTGGATATTTTTGGTCATAGTGTGATTGATGGAAAGCAAAGATCAGCGCATCTCAGAGATTACGCTCGATGAGCACAGCGTTGTTCGACGTAGCCCACAAGTTGAACACGAACGAAAAGCCGCAATTTATGATCTCATTGAGAACAATGTCTTTTCTCCTCAAGGTGACTTAAGGGGGCCCTTTAGTCTCACACTAAGGATTGAAGAAAACCGGCTTGTTTTTCATGTTTGCGATACACAAGGCCAGCAACTGACAACGTTTTCCTTATCTCTTAATTCGTTTCGTTCTCTCATTCGCGAATATTTTATGGTTTGTGAGAGCTATTACGATGCCATTAAATCTTCCAGCCCATCACAGATTGAAGCTATTGATGTAGGCCGTCGGTCTTTGCATAACGAAGGTGCTCAGTTATTAAATGATCGCTTGCAAGGGAAAGTGGAACTCAACGAGAACACAGCGCGGCGGTTATTTACGCTCCTCTGTGTGCTGCATATGCGGGGGTGATGGTGAAGAACTTACCTTCAGCAGTGCTTTTTGCTTGCACGGAAAACTCAATTCGTTCTCCAATGGCAGAAGGGATTTTAAAGCATTTTCAAGGCCATAGGATCTATATTGATTCTGTTGGGGTTCGCAAAAAGGGTAAAGTCGATGGCTTTGCCATAGCGGTCATGGAAGAAATCGGAATTGATATCACGCAACATAAATCAAAATCATTTAGCGACCTTGAAGATACTTCCTATGATCTTGTGATCTCCTTATCGCCGGAAGCTCAGCATAGTGCTGTTGAATTAACACGATTTATGTCTTGTGATGTATTATTCTGGAATACTTTCGATCCTTCGATCACTCATGGTAGTCGGGAAGTGCGGTTAGAATCTTACCGACAAGTTCGCGATATACTTGTAAATAGAATTCAAGAGATGTTTCCCCCTGAAGGGGATGTGAATTTATAGGCCTTATTTATGATGGCTACTCGTTCGAGCAATGTTAAACCACAATTAGTGTTGGCGTCTTCATCACCAAGGCGATTGGAACTACTCAAGCAAATCGGTCTTGTTCCCGATATTGTTAATCCTGCCGATATTGACGAAACGCCAAGGCGCCGTGAGCAACCACGAGAGCTTGCACTTCGGTTAGCCATAGAAAAAGCCGAAGCCGTTAAGCCTATTTTTAAGGATGATATTGTTCTCGCTGCCGATACAGTTGTGGGATGTGGTCGTCGTATTCTGGGGCAAGCAGCTAGCGAGCTAGAAGCGCGTAAATATTTAGAGTTTCTTTCAGGGCGGCGGCATCGGGTTTTAGGTGGCGTCTGTATCATTGATTGCAAAGGAGGGCTCTCAAGCCGACTTGTCACGACAACGGTTTTATTTAAACGCTTATCGCAAGGGGAAATCGATACGTATATTGCCAATCGTGAATGGGAAGGCAAAGCGGGTGCGTACGCTATACAAGGACATGCCTCTTGCTTTGTAAGATGGATCAAAGGCTCTTATTCGAATGTCGTTGGGCTGCCGCTATTTGAAACAAATATTATGCTTAAGAATGCCGGTGTTTGTGCGCAATAAAATGGTGGCTGTGAATATAAAAGGCGGCGGCTGTGGCAACTAAAGAAATTTATATTTCGGTTTCTCCCGGGGAAACGCGAATTGCGTTGCGTGCCAATAATCGCTTATGCACGCTCGAAATTGAACGAGAGTCTCCACGGCGTATATTGGGAAATATTTATATGGGCCGTGTGCAAAAGATTGTTCACGGCATTCAAGCGGCATTCGTTGATATTGGTGAGAAGCAATCCGGCTTTTTAGCCATGCCAGAAATTTCTCCTGAGTCAAATCTTGAATCGGCGTCTTCAGGTACTAAAAAAGATCGCATCGAAGATTTCATTCATGAGGGTGATGATGTTTGCGTCCAGATTCTACGCGATGCGATTGCCGACAAAGGGCCGAAGCTTTCCACGCATATTAAATTAGTCGGGCGTTATGTTGTTCTTGCGCCAAAAAGCGATCTAATTCTTATCTCGCGGCGAATTAAAGATGCAGAACGTCAACAACTTGAAGGATTTATCGAAAACAATCGTTCTAAAAATGAAGGGTATATTATTAGAACAGCTGCAACAGCTGCTACAGAAAAAAACATCCTTGGTGATATGAAGGTATTGCAAGGCCAGTGGCAGGTCATTCAAGATCAAAGCACTTCGGCTTCTATACCATCATGTATTCATACAGATCTTTCATCAGATCTTCGATTAATCCGAGACAATGTGGATACTGGCCTCTCAAAAATAGTTGTTGATGATCCACAGAGATTTAATGAGATCACAAAGCTCTGTGAAAAGAGCTTTCCAAACTTAATGAATTGTATTGAAAACTATTCAGACAAACTGCCGTTATTTGATGCCAACAACCTTGAAGAAGAAATTGAAACAGCATTGGCACCTCAGGTTAATCTTTCGTCTGGGGCTCGTATCTTTATTGAAGAAACCGCTGCGTTAACGGCTGTTGATGTTGATACGGCAAGTGCATCGCGCTCAGGGCGGCTAGAGGATGTCGCTTTGGACTCTAATTTGGCTGCAGCAGTTGAAATAGCTCAACAGTTGCGATTGAGGAATATTGGCGGGTATGTGGTGATCGATTTTGTGCCTATGAAAAACAAACAAAATCAAGAGCGTGTGCTGACGGCTTTGCGTAAACAATTTCACGATGATCCATGTCCAACATTTATTGGTGGCTATACTCGATTGGGGAAGGTTGAGCTTAACCGTCAACGCCAACGCGAAAGCTTGGCAGAAATAATGCTGACGAATATTACCGAGACAGGATTTGTGCAGCGGCCTAAATCAAGCGCCACGATCGCCTTTGAGGCGCTTCGCCATGTCCAGCAGGCAATAAAATCGAACCCGGGGAAAACATTTGAATTAAAAGCAGCGCCATCCGTTGTTGCCATATTACAAAGCAGTATGGCAAAACAGGGGCTCAATCAGTTGAATGAAATTCTCGGTGGGCCACTGGTGATGACAAGGCAGAATAATGTTTCTGAATATCACTATGAGGTCCTTGCTCATCATGGAGCCTCTAGATCATGAATGATAATCCTAATCCCAAAGCAAAAGTGATACCCCTGCAAAGAGTCCAGGGAAAGTGCCCCCTTTGCAAACGACCGGCAGCAGTGGATTTCCGCCCATTTTGTTCAAAACGGTGTGCCGATAAGGATCTTGGCAGCTGGCTCAACGAATCTTATAAGTTTGAAACCGATGAAACGCCTGAATCCTTGGAAGATGAACAATAGGCCCCGTTTTTTGATGATCTGGACAGTTCGGCCGTTTTTATCTATAAGCTCCTCTTTCTAGAAGGCTGAAAACATGGCTTGAACAAAGCCTGTCTCAACTCCTTCCGCCCGGATAGCTCAGTTGGTAGAGCAGTGGACTGAAAATCCTCGTGTCGGTGGTTCAAATCCGCCTCCGGGCACCATTCTTCTTCCCCCAAGTGATCTCTGTAGCCTTTACTTTGATTGCATTCTCAAATGAATGCGTAGCTCAAACAGACGAAGCCCAATGCAAACCTTTAAGCTCACGCCCAAACCTCAAAGTGACTATCGTCTGGAAGTCAGCGAGATTAAGAAAAAATGCACGCTTGAGAAGCATGGATATCGCCATAACAAAATCGTTTATGGTTTCTGTGATGAATTGCCTGATATCACAGAGCTTCAATCTTTTGGTTTAAATATTGAAGAGATTACCTTTGATAAAGCACAACTGAACCTTGCTAACGATCTAGTAGAACGAGGTCGCACAAAATCGAAGATCGACCATCTTAAACATGAACAAGTAGAAGACGGTGCTAAAAATGAGCATGAAGAAGCTGTCGTGCAGCAGAAGTTAACGGATATAAACAATAATATTCAAGCCGCCAAAGAAGCCCTGGGCATTATAGGAACACTCAAAACATTGAAGTTTTAGGTTGAAACGGATTTTGTTTAGGTAAAGGTTTATACTGATACGACACTTTAAATGCCTCACTCTTTTATTTTTATCGGAGCCTAAATGAAACTGATTGCCCTTAACTTGCCACGAAATATTGACGAACAAGATTTAGAAAAATTATTCAAAGTTCATGGCAATGTTACAGCCTGCAATCTTGTCCTTGATGACAAGAGCGGTACTTCAAAAGGCTTTGGATTTGTCGAGATGGAACTCGAGGAAGAAGCGATGGTTGCTATTGAAAAATTACATGGTACCAAAGTGAACAAAATTAAGATTCGAGTTAAGCTTGCAAAGTAATTATAGGTTGGCGGTGTATCAAAAGGGCTACTAAAATCCTTGTGTTGGTTGTTCGAATCCGCCCCGGTCACCATTTCCCTCTTTAAATATTTTCCCACTTTTATGGAACGGTAGCCTCCACCAGCGCGCGAATCGTGCTCGCTGTGTACATGGCTTTCATCTGTTCTAACAGCGTCGCTGTTTTCCCTTCATCAAGCACTTTGCGAGCACAATCGGTAAATTTTGTGTCGCGATCTTTTTCGCTCATGGGCCAAGCGCGGGAGCCTGGTACGCGATCCTCGCGCACTTCGAACCGTTCTTTTGTTGTCGTGACGATGATATCGTTGTAGCCGGTAATGCCCGAATAAAAATTCTCATCAGGTATATAAACGCGCTGAACACGCTGCATCAGTTGGCGTGCTGCGGGTCGTTGCACCATCTCATCGGTGAACGTGGACATTTTGAGCGTGCTGTCGAGTAGCAACGCGGCGGCGATATACTCGATGCTGAACTTTCCCTCGAGGCCGGTTTGTGGATTGGTGCTGAGAAGGGAGGCATCGCCACCCGGTAAGAAACTGATGGAGATATTCGCCACGTTATCGGCGGTGATATCATGCTGCTCAATTAATTCAATAAGAGCCGCCGCCGTGCGATGACCTGAATAGCAACACGGCCACCGTTTAACACAGTTGCCGGGCAAGAGAATTGTCCAAGGATCGCAGAGGCTTGAAATGACGTCTTCGATGGGTTCGCCATCACCGCCGGCATAAATTTCAAGAATATTTCCCGGGTTATCGAAGATGGCCGCGTCGGCGGTAAAACCCTTTTTGATCAAGCCTGTGGATACAATGCTGGTTTGTGCAGCCCGGCCAACGTGAAACGATTTTGTCATGGTGCCGAAGTTTCGGGCGAGGCCCCCGACTTGCGACGCGGCCATGCCTAAAGCACGTGTCACGTCCTTGGCATCGAGCTTAGAGAGGCGTGCGGCAGCCGCTGTCGCGGCGAGTGTGCCGACGGTTGCAGTTGGGTGCCAACCGCGCCGTTGATGGCCTGGGCCAAGGATACGTCCAATCACACCGGCAACTTCTAGGCCGATGATATAAGAAGCCAACACATCCTCGCCGGAAGAGCCTAAAACCTCACCGAGGGTGAGCACAGTGGGCACCAAGCAGGCGCTGATATGACCGCGGCCACTTGGCAGGCTATCGTCAAAATCAAGCGCGTGGGCGCTAATGCCGTTGGCAAAAGCTGCATCGGCGCAGTTGGCCGTGAACGACTGGCCCCAAACCGTTGCATTCGATTGAGCGTTATTCTTGTTGATCCAAGATGACGCAATACCAGCAACCGGCTCGCAAGAGCCAGCGAGGGCGACGCCGAGGGTATCTATAACTGCATCTCTCGCAGCATCATAAGCATCATCGGGAATATCAGCGGCAGCGTGTTCGGCGACAAATACGGCGAGGCGCTCAGTGAGCATCGTCTGTCATTCCTTTATGTGAAATGCTAGTTAAGTCTTCTCCGCAACGGCGATGGAGCCTGCCGCCGTCCCTGCAATCCGGCCGAAGACAGAACCGGATACTAAGCCGGTGCCGGCCGGGTAGTTGAAATAGAAAATGCCACCGAGCATTTCACCAGCAGTATAAAGCCCTGGAATTTTGTGAAAATTGACATCCAACACTTGGCCGGTTTCCGCATCGGTACGAAGGCCGCCAAAAGTAAACGTAATGCCACAGGTTACGGCATAAGCCTCGAAGGGTGGAGTGTCGAGCACGATGGCCCAGTTTGATTTCGCTGGTTCAATGCCGACCGTGCCACGGCCATCTTTGATGGAATGATCAAAGGTGACATCGGTTTTGATCGAGTCGTTGTATTCGCGCACCGTTTTAAGAAAGCCCTCGGGGTTAACGCCATCCATCTTTTCGGCCAGCTCTTCGAGCGTATCGGCGACCATACGCGTCACGTTCTTATCGCCATATTCCGGGCGCAACAGGGCTGCACCCTTAGCATCGAATACTTGATAGGCGAATTGGTCGGGTTGTTTAAGAACTTCGGCGCCGTACTTCGCATAGGTGTAGTTATAAAATTCGATTCCTTCATCGACGAATCGCTTACCGTCTGCATTGACCATGATCGACATGGGGAAACTATGCCGGTATGAACTCTCCCGGTTGTTGAGATCGCCGTAGTCGGGGGCATATCGTTCCCACGACACAGCATGACGACCAGACCAGTTGCCGAACGAGCAGGCACCGATATCAAGCGCCATGCTTAAACCATCGCCGACATTAAAACGACTGCCGCGTACCTTGGCGACATCCCAGCCGGGGCCGAGATAACGGGTGCGCCATTCCGTGTTGGCCTCGAATCCACCACAGGCGAGCACAACACATTTTGCGGTGAAATCCCGCGCACCTTCAGGTGTTTTTGCTTTTACGCCACACACGTGGTCGCCGTCTTGAATGAGTGAGGTCGCGCGGGTCTCGTAAAATATATCGACACCCTTTTTGACCGCCGCATTGGTCAGGTCCTGCACCAAGCCCGGGCCACCGCCAACCATCCACATCGGCATGCGGCCAAAGAAATGGCGCTTGCCATCGACAACAGCTGATTGGTGGCGATAGTTCGGGGAGAAGTGCGCCCCTTGTTCGCGCAGCCACACCATGGTGTCAAGGCTCCGCGTGACCAGAATTTCACTTAAAGCAGGATCGGTGCGGAAGCTCGTGACCCGGAAGAGATCATCATAAAATTCATCCGTGGTATTGCTTTCCCAATCGGTATCGCGAACTTCTTCTTCGGTAAGATCGCAAAGCTTTTGAATATCTTCAACACCGTCATAGGCAAAACGCATGACGCCGCCGGCAAAGCTGCTATTGCCACCAGATTCGTCAATGGGCGCAGCTTCGAGCATGGCGACGCTGGCACCTTGATTAACGGCCGCGTGCGCCGCACAGAGAGCCGCATTGCCCTTACCGATAACGAGGACATCCCATTCAGCAGATTGATTTGTGCTTTTTACCATCCTTTTGGCTCCGTATTAAGAATGCCCATGCGGTCTAATGTGGCTTCAATTTTTTTAATACCTTCAGCGGATACCGGTCGTTGTGGGCGGCGTGGTGGGCCGACGGAGCGGCCCATAATCTCCCACATCGCTTTGGTTGGTGCTGGGTATTCGACTTTGCAGATCTGGTAGAGTTCGGAATAGTTGTATTGCAGCGGTAAGGCTTCTTTAAGGTTGCCTTCACTCACCAGCCGATACAGTGTTTTCACGAAGTTTGGTGCAATGCCGCCAAACACGGACATGCAGGCATTGCCGCCGAGGGTCAGGCTCGGGATCATCCATTCCGTACCAACGAAAAGGCCGAAGTCGGGCTTAAGTTTGTGGGCCGCGCGGCCGAGTTCAAGGAAGGTTTCCCAATTGTGGCTGGCATCCTTGATGCCGATGAGTTGCGGAAACTTTTCCATCAACCGGGTTAAGGTCGCCGGTGATATGCCGACGCCATCCATGATGCCGGGTGAATTGTATCCGATGAAGGGAAGGTCGGTGGCCGTTATGATTTCGGCAAAATGTTCGTATATGCCGTCTTCCGGTGGCTTCCAATAATAGGGTGCGATCGACATGATGCAGTCGGCGCCATCTTTTTCTGCTTGGCGCGCTAAGTCGATAGCGAGATCAGTGCCTGGCGAGCCGACATTAACGATAACCGGTGCGCGTCCGGCGGCAACATCGACGCAGGCTTTTGCCAATTGTTTGCGTTCGTCTTGTGTCAGATTTAGGCTCTCAGCCAAATGTAAATTCACACAAAGCGCGCCGGCGTCTTGTTTGAGGAGAAACTCTACAATCTTGGCAAATGTATCGAGATCGATTTTATTGTCGGCAGTATACGGCGTGATCGGGCAATGGATTAGCCCATCGGGTACCGAAGTCAGGCGTGGCAAGTTGGCCATGAGAGTTGTACCTTTCCCTGATGAAGAAACATAACCGGCGCTCTGGAGCGATCGCCAAATTATATGATAATACAAGACCAAGCTTTGGTCTATTGTGCTGAAACGAATTAAGGGAGGATAACTAAAATGACGACAAATCGTTTAGAAGCAGCGGCTGATCGCTCAGAAATACTCGAAGTGTCACTGCGTTCATTTGTCTATCGTGATCGCGGTAATTGGGATGAATTGCTCGATAGTTTTTACCCGGACGCGGAAATTTTGACGTCTTGGTTTGAGGGTAATGCCCACGAATTTATCGAGGGGTCGAGTAAGATGATCCATAGCCATGACCCGGCCGATAGCCAAAAGCATATCATCGGTAATCAGCATGTTTCCCTGAATGGTGACCAGGCCGTGTGTTCGTTTTATGTAACGCTCCACCAGCGCCGGCGTATTGACGGCTATTTATTTGATTTTATGACCTGGTCGAATGTGATCGACATGTACGAACGCCGTGATGGCCAATGGCGGATCATTGGCCGTTTTACAATCTATGAAAAAGATCGGATGGATCCACATAAACGTGGCGAAGTGCCGGATAGCTTTTTTGAAAACATGGATCTCTCACCATTTCCCGATGCATTGAAATATCACTGCTGGCGGAATGTGCAGGGCAGCGGTGAGCCACCCTCTAAGGGCTTGGCAATTGAAAACACTGAACGGGCTGCAAGTATTCGCAAAGATGTACAGGCGTGGCTTGATGGTGCTCCACTCCCTTGGAAAAAATAATCGATTAGAGCTTTATATCGACGGTGCTGCCTGATGTTGCTGATTTGACGGCTGCTTCCCACAGTGCCGGGGTGGCAATCATCTCTGCGTCGGTCATTGGGTAGGGCGCAATACCTTCAACGGCATCGGCAAACGCTTCTAATTCAAGGAACGGTGTATCGGCAATGTCATAATTTTTAACGGTTTCATTGTCTCCAGCACTTTTATCCGCCAGTCCTGTGCCTGCCTCGTTCACGCGCGAGACCAAACGATGTTGGCCACGCATTTCCGCCCAGCCTTTGGAGCCGAATACACAAAGCCGCCACATAAAGGCCGTTGCATCCAAGGTGCCGAGGTAGCCGCGCGTTCCTTCACCAAATTCCAACATAAGCGTCGTCGTGTCGTCGTTTGCAGATGTGACTTTGCGGGTGCTAATTGCATTCACACGTTGGACCGGTCCAGCCAAACCGATCATCGCATCAATAACATGTAGGCCTTTGCCGGCCATTGAGCCTAAAGGGCTTTCATTTAGATCGCTTCGCCAGGATCCTTCATTTCTGTTGAGTCCGCTGAAGCCTGAGTGGTTTCCTTCGATATGGAGTATTTCGCCGAGCGCGCCGGTTTGAACGAGTTTTTGCAAGTCTTGATAGGCGGGGAAAAACCTTCGATTATGAGCGACGGCTAAAACAACGCCAGCATCCCGGCAGGCTTTTACGGATTGTTCGGCCGTTTCTCTGTTCAAGGTAAAAGGCTTTTCGCAAAATACTTGTTTGCCCGCGGCTGCTGCTTGTTGGACTTGTTTTGCGTGCATGCTGTGCGGAGATGCAACAATTACCGCATCGACATCTCCGCGTTGCAATAGCTCTTCATAGTTTTTGGTTAGGCTAAACCCATGACCTTTGGCAAAGGCTTTAGCCTCATCCGATAAGGTGCGTGTTAACCCGGCGACAATTTTAATTTTATCGCTTTTGCCTTGAACCGCATTAACGAGAGTTTGTCCCCATCGCCCGAGGCCGAGGATTACCGCGTTCAGCATAGTATGAGTTCCCAGCGCGACGTTTGTTACTCGTAATATTCACCTTCGCGACGGACGGGGGCTTTCCATTTGTTTTTCTTCGAGCCGCCTCGAATTTCTTTGCCGTCAGGACCTAAGCGATGTTTGAGATCGCCGTCGTTGGCGCGCGAGCCGACACGAAGCAACACCAAGGGATCGTCGCTGCTGCAATTGAAGTAGTAGGACGTGCCCGCAGGTAGCATGAGGCCTTCGTTGCGGCCAAGCTCTTTTTCTTCTTTGTTAGGGCCGTAAAATATGGCTTTACCGCTCAGCACGATGAACATGTGGTCTTCACTGGTGTGCGCGTGCAAGACATTCTCACCACCGGATGCGTAGACTTTAATCCAGGTCCATAGATTCTCTGTTTCCGCCAAGGGAACAATATCGCGTCCGTCGTCTAAAAGTTGGGCGCGTAATTTAAAGAAACTAGGGTTTCCTGCTGTTAAAATTGGGCTGAAATTTCCCATGGTTTCACCAGGGACATCTTCGATGCCATATCGCTGGCGGGCTTCTGAATTTGGATCAGCTGCTAAATCGTCGGGCATGCTCATTTCCTCCACTGAAAATTGAAACTAATTTTGTTCGTTGAGGGCATAATACCGCCTCTCATGAGGTCATGTCTATTCCATGGAAAGTACATTAGGCTTCATATCGTGAACCCGTTATAAATACTTGATAAAACCTTGGCTCTTTCATCAAAAGGTGTCGCTATCACGATCGCTCGCACACTAGCAACGTTTGTCGCGAACGCTGATGCCGCTGAATTGCCGGCGCAAACACTGGACTATGCGACAATGCTGATTGCTTCGACGCTGGCAAGCGCGGCGGTCGGAAGAGATATTCCATCTGCTGTTGTCATTCGTGAACTCGTACAGGAACGTGGCGGGCAAGAGGAGGCGACGGTGTGGTTCGATAAGGGCGCAAAGCTGCCTACCGTCAGTGCCGCCCGGGCCAACGCGTTAATGAGCGATGCGGCCGCTTCTGATGATAGCGATCTCCGAAACATAACCCATGCGGGCACGCCATTAACGGCGGCTTCATTGTCTATCGCGGAAAAAACCGGTGCAGCAGGCTTAGATGTTCTTGCAGCAATCGTGCTCGGTTACGAAGCAGCGGGGCGCATCGGCGCATCTATTACGCCGGGGTTTCGCAAGCGCGGCTTTCATGCCTGCATTATTGCGATCTTTAGTGGTGCAGTTGCGACAGCACGACTGTTAAAGCTCGATGCTGAAAAAATGACTCATACCATTGCGCTGGCGGCGACCTCAATTGGTGGGCTTGTTGCGGCGGGCAATGAAAGTGTTGCCCGTGAGTATCATGGCGGTAACGCGACAATGCTCGGGATGGAAGCTGCAATGGCCGCGGCGAAAGGTTTCACCGCTGAGTATCGCATTTTCGAAATGTCAGGTGGATTTTGCGAAACCTATGGTAACCAAAATAGCGAAGACAGCGCCAGCATAGTGGCTGAACTTGGACATGAGTGGGATATCGTTACAGATATGGCGATCAAGCTCGTACCAGGAAGCCATTTCAGTCACACGACGGCGGAAGCGGCAGCGAAAGCCGCGCGCAAAGGTAATATTGCGCCAGATGAAGTCGCCGCGATTGTTTTATCACGCCCCGGTTTAACAAAGTTTGCCGAGCCACTTCACCCTATAGATCTCGTTGGTATGGCGCATAGTACGGCGTATTTTCTGGCTGCTGGCGTTGCTGACCGTACTTTTGGTTGGGCGCATGCGACGCAAGAGAAAATCGATGATCCGGTGATTCATGGCTTAATTGATAAGGCCGAAATTGGTCCGCAGCCGACAGAAAATGTCGCGGCGTATCGTCAGGGTGCGACGGTCGTCATTAAGACGAAGGATGGTCGATCTTTTGAAGATACGGTGCTGGTGCCAAACGGTGCCGGGTGCAGGGGTATCGATTGGGCTGATGTTGATATCAAATACCGCGCTTTAACGCCGGCGGCTTTAATGCCGGAGCAGGTTGAAGAAAGCCTCAAAATCATTCACGGCTTTCGTGACTTGCCGAACATTTCTACTCTGATCGACCAGCTTCGCTAAGCGCTTGAACGCGTTTTTAAATCGTCGCCGGTAACATCGCCTTTATAGACATAAGCTGTTTCGGTAACGCTGCCCGCACCGATGTAGATGCCAACGACTTCAATCGGATCTGTATCGCTTAAATTGTGAAGCCAATGCTCAACCCCTTTGGGAATGTAATGGAACTGTCCACCGCGCACTTCAACGCGGTCATCACCTGCACCCGCCAGTCCATGGCCACTGATTACGTAATAAATTTCGTCACATTTTTCATGGCAGTGCTTTTTATGAACGGCACCCGGTAAAAACTTCGCACGGAATAGTGTGCTTGAGC
>ENA-UOXV01005382-UOXV01005382.1-marine-metagenome-genome-assembly--contig:-NODE-5382-length-14067-cov-16.272623_pt1 | contig 14067 bp, 13 predicted proteins | sample MGYA00238165_ERZ766961 | MGnify/ENA primary metagenome ERZ766961 (study PRJEB28924, sample SAMN03173240) | marine metagenome | biome: Marine; feature: Water; material: Subsurface seawater | place: North... | reverse complement strand
TTTTAATAGCATCTAAACTATGTTGTATATTGTAAATATTTATTTTTTTTCCATACAGTTTATCTAAATTAAATAATGCAGTGGTATAAAATCCAAGAACTACTGAAGGTATTTTTTTTTCATTTGATATAGCAAGCTCAACAGGTAAGGAAATTTTTTTTATCTTGATTTTTTTAAATTTTTTTAAATATTTTTCTGCTTTTTCATATCTATGTGGAATATAGAAAATTTTTTTTTTACTAAATTTTTTTAAAATTGATTTAATAATTTTATCAAATTCTTCTTTTTCAATAAATTTTCTTTCAACAGATGCTGATCCAAGTATGTATAAATTTTTTTTATCAACTTTCTGTTTTTTTAATCTAAGTGTTTTTAAAAGATCTAAATTATTTTCCAATATTTTAACATTTTTAGAATTAGTAATTTTTTTAAAAATTGTAAAAAATAATGTTTTTTTAATATTTATATAATTTTTTCTTTCAAGTGTTGCTGTGCCATCGTCTATTATAATATTAGTTTTTGATTTTTTATAAAATGCATTAAACAAATGATAGTTTAAATCACCAATTAAACATAGTTGAAAACCTAAAAAATTTTTTTTTAAAAAAAGAATTTTTTTAAAAAAGTCTAAACTTATTATTTGATTTAAAAAAAAAATATTTTTTAGTTTAAAAATTTCTTTGTTGAGGTTCTTAATTTGAGTAATACTTATTTTATCTACGTATCCAATTAAGATTGGCATTCGAATTTTACTATTAATTTTTTTTTGATATTCCATTAGATTAATTAGCTGAAGAGGAGAGTTTATTAATGCAAATTTATCTTGGATTAAGAAAGTTTTTAAAAATTTTAAAAAAACAATTTTTTTTTTTTTCATCTTAATTGGTACTTTTTAAGTATATAAAATCTTATTGTCCATAATAAGATTTTCCACCATGCTTCCTTAAAAAATGTTTTTTAATTAAACTTTTGCTTATGCTTGCTTTTTTATTAATAATTAAAGTTTTGTAAGCAACTTCTGAAACATATTCTAGCCTTTCAGCATACAAAAGAGCCTCATTAATATTGCTACCCATTGTTATAGGGCCATGATTAGCAATTAATAAACCATAATTGAATTTTTTTTTAAGTAAATTTACAATATTTTTTCCGATGTTTTTTTCATAGTTATCATTTATTTCTTTTCTAGTGAGTTTTTTGGTTACTGGTATAGGCCCAAACCAATAATCTGAATGAGTAGTTCCCAAGTTTGGTATTTCCTTACAAGCTTGAGCCCAAATGGTTGCATATTTCGAGTGAGTATGAACAATACAATTAATATGTTTAAAGTTTTTATAAATTTCTTTATGAAAATCTGTATCTACCGAAGGTTTCATTTTATTTTTTATAATTCCCCCCTTTAAAGATATGATTGGATAATTTTTATAATTTGTTTTAGATAAATCCGCACCACTTGGTTTGATTAAAAATAATTCATTATTAATTCTTAAACTTAAATTTCCAAAGTTATGAAATGTTAAATTAGATGATGCCAATTTAATATTTCCAAGATGACATTTTCTTTTTTGAGACAAGAGCATCGTTAATTAAAAATATCTATTATAGTTTTTCTATTTTTATGAATATTTTTATCAATATACTTTGAATCTCCTTTTATATATTTTGTTGCAATTTCTTCAAAAATAACACCCTTCCTTGTTTTAAAAGAATGAGGTGTATTTTTTTTTATTGTGTAAACATCCCCTGTTTTTAGTTTTATAGTTTTATTTTTATTTTTTATTTCTAAATCTCCTTCAAGAATTAAATATGTTTCAGTTTTTAGCACATGGTAATGATTAGGATAGCTTTGATTTTCGAACATCATTACTAAAATTTTAGAATATTCTTTATTTATTATGTGAAATAAAACAGCACCCATTTCAAAAAATTTATCAATACCATAATGATGGCTGATCTCAATTTTAGAACTTTTTGGAATAATAACATTAGAACGAATAATTTTTTCTTTTATCATATCTTTGATAAAAAACCGTTTATCCATTTTGTTTGTAATTTCGTCATTTTTTTTAAGATCAACAAGCATTAATGGCTGATCTTTAAAATGATCCTTTTTGACCCTGAAGGTAGTGAACATTCCTAATTCTTTTGCAACAAGCTGCCCTGTAACGTTGGGCATAGCTAAATAAATATTATTTTTATTAATAACAGCATTTTTCTTAATATTTTTTTTTGCATAGGCTCCACGATGAAGAATACGTAGGTCTGAAATTTCCTTTGGAGAAAATTTTTTTCTCTTATTAGTTTGGTCGCCTAATATTTTATATGCTTGTATTGCAGCCTCTAACCATTTCTTAATCATTTCAGGTGATGCAGAATAAGAATTTATCTCATATGTTTCATTTTTTATTCCAACATGTTTTTCAAAAATACAAGCTCCTTTTGCTATAGCAATTGAAATTGCAGTGTAGTTATCTGGCTTCTCGTGAGTTGAATAGCCTATATCTATGTCTGGATATCTTTTTTTTAGATATTCAATTTGATTTAAGTGTAAATTTTCATCAGGTGTCGGATACTCTCCAACACAATGCATTAATGAAAAATCTTTTTTTTTATGTTTAAAAAATGAGTAAACTTTATCAATTTCAATTTTTGTAGCACCCGCTGTTGAAGCAATTATTTTTTTTTTAAAACTCTTAAAACTTTCTAAGAGAAACCAATCATTAAAAGAACAGCTTGCAACTTTTAAAATATCAATATTGATATCAATAAGATACTTAGTTGATAATTCATCCCATGGCGTACACATAGATATAAAATTATTTTTTTTAATTTCTTTAACTAATTTTAAAAAATCTTCACCAAGCCTTGTTTCTGTAAATCTTTTAATAAGTTTGTGATCTTTTCGATGAATATGATTTTTGTGAAAAAAACTATTATCTCTTAGCTGTAATTTAACTGAAAAGTCAAATTGGGTAATATTTTTTGTTATCTTTCTTAATTCTTGTATTATCTTTATCCCATGCGATAAATCACCCATATGATTATTCGCCATTTCAAAAATAAAAAGTGGTTTTTTCATGAAAACTGTTAATTTAATTATTATATATTACATGAAACAAAAAATACAACTATTAGTTATAATTCCTGCTAGAGCCAAAAGCAAAAAACTTAAAAATAAAAATATTAGAAGATTAGGTGGTTATCCATTGATTGCTTACAGCATACAAGCAGCCAAAGTTATTAGTGAAAGAAATAAAGTTATACATTTATCAACTGATTCTAAAAAAATTCTTAATATTAGCAAAAAATACTATAATTTTACTAACGATTTAAGACCTAAAAATTTTTCGAGTGACTATTCTTTGGATCTGGAGTTTTTAAATCATACTCTTAAGTTATATAAAAAAAAGAACTTCTTTTTTAAATTTTGTCTAATTTTAAGACCCACAAACCCAATAAGAAATAAAAACACAATAAATAATTTTTATAGAAAATTTAAAAATTCTGAATTTGACTCATTAAAGTCAATTTCTGAATCTCCAAAAACTCCTTATAAGATGTGGATAAAAAAAAAAAACCAAATAAACAATATATTTATTAATAAAAAAGGTGAATTTTATAACTACCCACGTCAAAAACTACCACAAACTTATTATCAGACAGGAACAATTGAGATTATAAGAATAAATTTTAAAACAATTTTAAAAAGTTTTTCTGGAAAAAAAATAATGGGATTAAAGATCTCAAAGGAAGAAGCAATTGACATTGATGAAATTAATGATTTCAAAAAAGCCGCAAAAGTGATCGTCTCTAAAAAATATATAATTCCAAAAAAATTAAAATAGAATTAAATTATTCAAAATTTAATATTATAGAAAATAAGACTTTTAATCAAAAATTTTTGAATAAGTTTCTTTCATTTTTATACCACTCTATTGTTTTTTTTAATCCATCGTCAAATGTAAATAATTTTTTAGATCCAATAAAATTTTTCATTTTAGCTGTTGAAGCCTTCATCCTATGAATTTCTGTTTTTCTTTCAGGTAGTCCTCCAATGATCAGTTGAGATTTAGAGGCAGTAAGTTTTTGAATTTTTGTTGCAAGTAGTTTTATTGATATTTCATTACCATCAGAAATATTTGTGATGTTGTTGATAAACTTTTGATTTTTCATTGCATTTATTAAAAAATTGACAGTATTACCAACATAATTAAATTCTCTAGTTTGATTTCCTTTTGTAATTTTTACCACCTTATTATCTATGAATTTTTTTATTAACTCTGGAATTACAGCTTTCACACTTTGGGATTCTCCAAAAACATTAAATGGTCTTAATATCTTTATTGGTTTTTTCATATGGCGCATGTGCATCTGTGCATAAAGTTCACCAGAATATTTTCCAATCGAATATGGAGAAATTGGATGAGCTTTCATACTTTCAATAAATAATTTTTTATTATCCTGATGTCCGTAAATTTCAGATGTTGAAACATAAATAAATTGTTTATATGTTTTTAAATTCTCTAAAAGATTTGAAGTTCCAATAATATTACTTTCCAAAGCCTCTGAGTAATTTGAAAAACTACCCTGGACGTCATTATAGGCGGCCAAATGAAAAATTATATCTGGTTTAAAATTATTTATTTTACTTATTGTATTTGAATGTCTTAAATCAGTTTCAATAATAGTAATTTTTTGCCAGATATTAAATAGTCTAATATTCTCATAAACACTGTCATATTTTGTTGTTACCGCAACATTATAACCTTGGTCTACAAGGCTCTTTACTAGGTGTGAACCTATAAAACCAGAACCGCCGGTAACTAAAATTTTTGATTTCATTACGGATTTCAAACTACAGTATGCACATATTTATTACAATTACTTATTCAACTAATTTTACAACTTCAAATGCTTCTGCAGCTTTTAGGTTAATAGAATTTCCTCTAAATTTTATTAAATTTTCTATAGACTTTAAGGAAAGAAAATTAGGATAAGGTTTTAACTCATCATTGTAAAATTTTTTTAAGATAAACATTTTTTTTTTATATGTTTTATCTATATCAACAAAATAATTTGGGTTAAAAGCTCTATTTTTATTTATCAATTTTTCGGAGGCTGATGGAATTTCAAATGAATAGATTTTTTTTAAAAAGGTGATATTTTTATTGGGCCTACATGCTATCATTGTTGCCTCGGTTGTAGCTCTGTGGTCATGATGATTGTCATCTATACAATGGGTAAAAATTATATCTGGTTTAAATTTTTTTATTTTTTCAAATAAAACTTTAGACATTTTGGTTATGTCCTTCCTTACTATGGATAATCCATTAAAATTTAAAAATTCTGGTTCATCAATACTCAGATATTTTGAAACCTTTTTCGCAATTTTTTGTCTTTCATCATTTTTTTTTATGTTTTTATTATTGATTCGCTTATCATAGGTTTTGCATGTAAAAATAATTTTTATTTTACACTTTTTTTTTAATTTTAAAATTGTTCCACCACATCCAATTATTTCATCATCAGGGTGGGCAGCTATAATTAAAATTTTTGAAGAATTCATAAATTTTATTTTAATAACATTTCTTTAAATTTTGTATTAATTTCATTGTATTCTCTTGGGCTGTCAAATGAAAAATATTTTTTATTAGTGATATTGGCAAATATTTCTTTATTTTTAATTAATTTATTTAAAAAATTGATCCAAGATTTGCTTGTGTTAATTTCCAATATTAATTCTTTTTTAAATATAAAATAACCCAAATTAATTGGATTTTTTACTAATGGTTTTTCATTAAATTGTTTTATCAAAAAATTTTTTTTGTTATATGTAATTGTTCCATATTTAAGCCTATAATAAGCACTTACAACAGAAGCTGATATATTTTTTTTTCTAAAATCATTAGTATATTTTTTTAAATTTATATCTATATAAGTATCTCCGTAGCAAACAAAAAAATCATTTCTAATATGTGCAGAACAATCTTTTAATCTTTTAATAATATCCACATTACCAGAGTCGACTAATTTTATTTTTTTATTTTTTTTGAAATATTTATTTACAAACTTTGTAACCATATGTGACTTATATCCAGTAGCTAGTATTACTTGATCTACATCTAATTTTAAAAATTTACTTATCATGTAATATAAAAAAGGCTTTTTATTTACTAGCAACAATGGTTTTGGAGTGTTTAAAGTATATGGTCTTAATCTTTGCCCTTTTCCACCACACAAAAGAACAACGTCAATCTTTTTTGTTGATTTTATCATTTAATTTTTTTATATCTTATATAGTTAGATACAAGAAAATACCTTAAATTTAATAAAATCATATTTTAAATGCTAATTAATATAATTATATAAAGATTAATGAAACGTAAATGCGATGTATGCAAAAGAAAATTAGCAGGACCTATTTTGTCCTTAGGTAACCAGCCATTGTGTGACGATTTACATTCTATTAATTCAAATAAAAAAACAAAACTTTATAAAATTGAATTAAAATTATGTAAAAATTGTCTTACTGTTAATCAATTACATAAAGTAGATCAACAAATACTTTTTCCAAAAAAGTATAATTATCGTGCTTCTTTAACAGTTGACGTGCAAAAAGGAATGGAAGATCTTTGTACTAAAGCAAATAAATTAATTAAAAAAAAAAAGAAAACCGTTTTAGATATTGGGTGTAACGATGGTTCCTTATTAAATTTTTTTAAAAAACAAAATTTCAAAACATATGGAATAGAACCCACAAATGCCTTCAAAGACTGTTCAAAAAATCATGTTATATATAATCAATATTTAAACGAAACTATAGTTAAAAAAATTTTAAAAAAAAATAAACACATAGACATAGTCACATTTACCAATGTTTTTGCTCACATTCCAAACTTTAATCAATTAATTAAAAGTTTAAAAATTTTAACTTCTAAAATTTCATACTTAATAATTGAAAATCATTATCTTGGCTCTGTATTAGAAAAAAATCAATTTGATACTTTTTATCAAGAGCACCCTAGAACTTATAGTTTAAATTCATTTGTCAAAGTTTCTAAATTACTAAATTTAAATATACAAAAAGTTGAATTTCCGAAAAGATACGGAGGCAATATAAGAGTTTATATGTCAAAAAATAAATTAAAAAAAAATAGAAAACTTGAACTTTTGTTAAAAAAAGAAAAAAAATTCATATCAATGTTTTCAAAATTGAAAAAAAAAATGATATTGTGGAGTCAAAATAAAACAAAATTATTTCAAAATTTAAAAGAAAAAAAGACCACAATATTTGGCAAGGCATTTCCTGGCAGAGCCTCTATTTTAATAAATATTTTAGGTCTAGATAGTGATTATATTAAATGTATTTTTGAACAAAACAAATCTCCCAAAAATTTTCATTACGTGCCTGGTACAAAAATTCCAATTCTCCCTGATAGGGAAATGAAAAATATATTAAAAAAAAATAAAAATGCAATATTGATAAATTTTTCTTGGCATATTAGCCATGAGATTAGAAAATATTTAAAAAAATTAGGTATTAAAAATACTATAATTGATATTGTTGAAAAAAATGATTTTAAAAAAAATAAAATATTTTAAAATTTTCAAAATATTCTTTCATGAAAAAAAAAATAAATAAAACCTTATTATTTGTGGGTGGAGGAAGATGGGCAAAAATATGGTTATCAGAATTAATTAAAAAAATAGATTTAAAAAAAATTTACGTTTTAACTTCAAATAATTTAATTAAAAAAAAAAACTATAAGAACTTTATTCATATAAAAAAAATTTCTGAAGTTAAACTCAAAAATATTGATAAAATAATAATTGCAAATAAAACAAAAGATCATTTAAAATATCTTAAGAAATTTAATAATTTAAAAAAATCTATTTTGGTTGAGAAACCATTTACAAACGATGTAAAAGATTTTTTTAATATAAAATCCAATAAAGCAAATATATTCCTTGGTTTACAGTTTTCTTTTGCTATTTATTTTTTTCTATTAAAAAAAAAAATAAAAAATGATCAAATTAAATTAATTCAAATTGATTGGTTTGATAATCCCAATGAAAAAAAAAAATTTAACAATCAAATTTATTTTTTAGAAGATGTTTATTATCATTTTTACTCTATTATAAGAATATTTGCTAAAAATATTAAATCTATTTTAAATAAAAGAAGTTTAATTATTTTTAATAATATTACCACAAATTACAAAGATACTAAAATTATATTAAATGCATCAAATAAAAAAAAGATAAAAACAAGAAAAATTTTAATCCAAACAAATAAAAATAAATACCTTATAAATTTTGTTAATATGAAAAAAATTATTATTAAAAAAGATGGTCAAATTTATAAAAAAATAACTAAAAATATAAAAAATTTACCTTTACAAATTTTATATTTCCTAAATAATCATTATAAAATTAGAGTAAATTCATTAAATAAACTCACCTATTTATTCAAAGATTTGAGAAGAATTAAAAATACTTTAAATTAATAAAATGCAATCAAAAATTACATTATCATTGGCAATACCAGTTTTTAATGGTGCAGATAAATTAAAAAAACAATTTAAAAGAATTTTTTCAGAATGTGATAATAAAAAATTTAAAAATTTTTTAGAAGTTTTAATTTCAGATAATGCATCGACTGATGATACCAGAAAAGTTGTGAGTTATTTTAAGAAAAAGTCCAATAAAAAAAAAAATATAAAAATTACGTATTATAGAAAAAAAAAAAATGAGGGTGTTTTAAAGAATATTATTGGCTTAACTAAACTTGTTAAAGGAAAATATATATTGTTTTCTAATGATGATGATTTGCCAACGAAAGGTTATTATAACGAGATATATAGTGAAATTTACAATAAAAATTTTAAAGAAATGTGCATTGCCCCAATTCATAATAGCAGGAAATATTACCACGGCTTATTTGGTAAAAACATTATAAGCTACGTAGTGAGTAGAGGTTCTATTTTTAGTGGAATAATATTAAATACAAAATATATAAAATATAAATCATATTTAAAAACTTTATACCCTCAAGTAGAGCTATTTTTAGATTATTATATTAATCACGGCATGAAAGATTTAAATATGAACTCAACAATAAATAATATTGATTCTCAAAAAAGGCATGAAAAATTTGATGATAGAGTTCAAAGAGGAAAAGACTACGCGTTTTTAGGTAGAATCAATATTTTAGAGAAGTTTTTAAAAAAAAATAAAATTGATTTTTTTCAATTTTTTATAGCTTTTTATCATCAATATAAATGGGGTTTGCAAATAAAATTTATATTACGACAAGAAAAAGCTTTCAAATTAGAAAATATTTTTTATAGAGAAATTATAAAAATAGAAAGAAAAAAACTTTTAACCTTAATAATATTTTTAATTTTTGTTAAAAATTTTTTTTCTAAAAAAATGTTTTTTTATTTGGAGGCTTTTAAAATAAAACTTTTGAATTAATTTTATGTAAAAATGTATAATACTTTTATTAAACCAGCTGGAAAAATAATTAAATATCTTTTTAGAGACTATAGAAAAAAAATACCTTTAGATGAAAAAGTTAAATTAAATTTTGAAGAAAAAAAATTATTACATAATTTAAAAATTCATGGATATGCTGTAATTGAAAATTTTGCCTCAGAAGAAACTTGTGTGCATATTATAAAAAAAATTGATTATATTTTTGAAAATTATCCTTCAAAAACTTGGAAAGATGATCAAAAATCTGACAATAGAATTTTTGGTGCTCAAATTGCAGATAAAAAAATTATGGAATATTTTAATGATAATTTTATTAAAAAAATTGGTGAGGCATATTTAGGTTTTAAAATTAAAAATGCTATGAGTATGGCAAATAGAGTAACTTTTTCATCTAATAATAATGGATCAGGCAATGGATGGCATAAAGATGCTTACAGAAAACAATTTAAATCGTTGTTATATTTAAATAATGTGGATAATAATAATGGACCATTTCAATTATTAAAAAAATCTAATAAAATTTTTAATTTAATCAAAGTAGCAATTAAATTACAGAAAACTTATCCTGATACAAGATTTAGCGAAAATGAAATTGAAAAAATATCAAGATCTGAAGATGTAATTACATTAGATGGTAGAAGAGGCACTTTAATATTGTTTGATCCTAGTTTGACACATCGTGGTTCGCCATTAAAAAGTTCAAGAAGGTATGCCTTAACTAATTACTATGAGTCCCTTCATAATTTCGACACTTATAACTATCATAAACCAAAATTTGATTTAGAATAAAAATTGTTAATAAAAAAAATATTTAATTAAATTATTTATAAAATGGGTGATTATTTAAAAACAATAAAACTTATAGAGAAAAAATTTTTTAAAAAATATATTTTCATAAATTTTTTAATTAGCTTAGGATCTATATTTGAACTACTTAGTATTGGCTTGATAATTCCTCTTTTTTATTTTTTACAAAATATAGAAAATAATATCTTTAAAATTAATGATTTTTTTGGTTATGACTTAATTCAAGATTCATTCAATAGAACAAATTTAATTTTATTAATAATTTTATTATTTTTATTAATTTATTTAATAAAATCTATTTATTTAGTTTTTTTATATATATATACGAAAAGATTCGGAATTAATCATGAAGAATTCCTGGCGCAAAATGTTTATTCAAATTATGTTTATTCAGATTTTATTGAAAGCACACATAAAGATAAGTCGAAAACATTTAGAAATATTCATGAGGTTGCAGCTCATACATCTTGTTTGCAGGCGGCTTTTGTAATAAATCAAGAAATTTTAACCTTCTTTTTTATTTTTCTTAGTATTTTTTTAATAGATCCAAAAATAGGTTTAATTTTAAGTTTTGTTTCAGTATTTATAGTTTTGTTTTTTTATTTTTTTACTAAAAAAAGATTAAAATTATTAGGTGAAAGAAAAAGAGAAATAGATTCTCAAAATTTTACCAATGTTTTAGATGCCCTAGGTTCATTAAAAGAGATAAAAATTTTTCAGAAAGAAAATTTTTTTGTAACTGAATTTCGAAAGTTGAAAATAATAATATTAAACAATAGCTTTAAATCAGATTTTTATTCATTTTATCCCAGATTTATAATTGAATTTTTAGTTTTATCAGCTTTTGTAATTTATTTTGTATTTATGTATGTAGATTTAAAAGATTTAGACTCAGTAATACCAAAAATTATTTTTATAATTATGGCAGTTTTCAGAATACTGCCAGGCATTAATAGAATAATTACAAATAGTCAAAATTTAAGAAAGAATTCAGCATCAATAATTAACATACATAAAGAAAAAGTTAAATCAAAAACAATAAAATTATTTATCAAAGATAAAAACTTTGTTTTTAATGATAGTTTAAAATTTAATAAAGTTAATTTTAATTATGATAATGGTAAAAAAGTATTCAAAGACATAAATTTAAAAATTAATAAAGGAGAGATAGTGGGAATTTTTGGACCTAGCGGATCTGGAAAAACAACATTTATAAATCTCTGTTTAGGATTAATAAAACCAACCGACGGGGAAATAATAATAGATAATAAATTTGATTTATTTGAAAATAGTTTCTTGTGGCACAAAATTCTAGGATTTGTGCCGCAAAGAATTTTTATGAAAAATGACAATATTACAAAAAATATAGCTTTTGCTGTTGAAAATGAATTAATAGATGAAAAAAAAATTAATAACTTAATAAAGTTGTGTAATTTAAATACTCTTGTTGAGAATAAAGAAAAAGGTGACCATATTTTTATTGGTGATGATGCAGCAAAAATCTCAGGAGGGCAAGCTCAGAGAATTGGAATAGCAAGAGGTCTTTATAAAAATCCCGATTTTTTAATTCTTGATGAAGCAACGAATAATTTAGATCAAAAAAACGAAGAGGAAATAATGTTTAGAATTAAAAATTTTTTAAAAAAAGAGAAAAAAACAGCAATTATTTCATCTCATAATCTTGAAATTTTAAAGAAAAATTGTGATTACATGTTAAGCTTCGAGGACCAAACAATTACTAAATTTTAACTAGTTATAAATTTCTGTAAGTGGTTTATAAGTTCTTTTTGTTCTTTGCTCAACAGAACATCCCTCTCTAATTTAATATTTTGTAAGTTTTATTAGCGTAAATAAAAAAATAATGGTACAAAATCCAAACACTTGACATCGGAATGATCTTTTGAGCTTATGATAAATTGGCAAATAAAAAATGAATTAAAAGAATTTTTATTAAACTACAAAAATAATAAAATATTAGATTTTGGATGTGGTGATGCAAGATATAAAAAATTCATTGAAGAAAATAATGAATATATAGGGGTTGATTCAAAAACTACTGGTTTTGAAAATAGTAAAAAAAATGCTGATATTTATTGGGATAATAGGACTTTACCATTTGAAAATGAAAGTTTTGATATAATAATTTGTACTGAAGTTTTTCATCAAGTTGATGATATTGACAATACAATTAATGAATTAAAAAGAGTTTTAAAAAAAGGTGGAAAACTATTCATAACAATGCCTTTTATTTTTGGAGAGCACAATATTCCATATGATTTTACTAGATTTACTAGTTTTGGAATTAAAAAATTTTTTGAAAAAAAAAATTTTAAGGTATTTGAATTTAAAAAACTTTTAAAAGGCAAGAATAGTATTATTCAAATAATTGAAAGTGGATTTACAAAATATATTAATGAAAAATGTAGTAAAAGTTTTAAATTTTTTTTCCAATTCTTTTTTAAAATAATTCTATTAGTAATAAAATTATTATTTAAATTTCTTCCAAAAGATATTTTTTATAATCTACATACTGATAATCTTATAATTTTAGAAAAATAAATTAAATTAAAAAATCAAGGCCTTAAGAAAGATTTTAGACAAATCATTGATGAAACTAATCCATATAATCTATAAAATCTTAGTTTTGTATTTTTAAAATCAAAAGTGAGCATTGAGCTTAGTAAAATGATAAAATCTTTTATTAAAAGAATATACGTTTTTTTTAGTGCATAAGTATAACTAAAATTCTTTTTATAAAAGTAGAACATTGACCACATATAATGCCATGATCTTAAATTACTTATAGCACTAGTTTCATTTTCAATTGATGATGCTCTTTGATGACTAATAACTAAATCTTTAATAAAAAAAACTTTTAAACCATTTTTTTTAAATCTAAAAAATAAGTCTGTTTCCTCAAAGTACAAAAAATAATTTTCATCAAAAATATTTTTATTTTTAATTTTTTTTAAATTAAAAAGCATTATAGAAGCTTCTCCATCATATTTTTCAATTATTTTATTTTCACTTAGTAAATTTCCATGATTTGGAACGAGTATACTAAAATCAGCAATTTGATTTGACCATTCTAAAAACTGGTTAATAAAGTTTTCTTGAATATTCACATCTATATCCATGTAAATAGCGATTGATGTATTACATATATTAATAGCTTTATTTATAGCAGCACCGTTTCCTATATTACTTGATCTTACAATATTTACATTTTTATTTATTGTAATATTGTCAAAATTATAATCAGTTGAATTATCTATAATAATAATTTTGAAATCTTTACTCAATTTTTGAAGAATATTATTCAATTTCTTTCTATCAGATTTGTATATAACAATAATAATTGTTATCATTAAAACTTTATACTTTTTATTGCAGATTTTTTTTGTAAAATTTTTTTGAATCTCTTAATATCTATTGAACTATTTTTAGGAAAATTTTTAATTTTTTTGTAAGCAATTGGATCAATTTTATTTTCAGAAAATTTTTTCGCAAAATCAAATATATTCCTTGTTTTCCCCCCTACATTTAAAATACCTTTTTCATCCAATAAAAAAGGAATTATTTTTGAAACATATTTGTTAAATATAAAACTTGTTGTTGCACCTTTTATCGCTTTTTTATGAACAAAAGGAAAATCTGTCATACACAACCTTAAAATAAGAGAGTTTTTATAAAGTTGCACAGAGGCCTCACCACCTAATTTTGACCAAGCATAATTATTAATTGGCAGAAGTGGGTCAGTTT
>ENA-UOXV01005378-UOXV01005378.1-marine-metagenome-genome-assembly--contig:-NODE-5378-length-14075-cov-4.927817_pt1 | contig 14075 bp, 10 predicted proteins | sample MGYA00238165_ERZ766961 | MGnify/ENA primary metagenome ERZ766961 (study PRJEB28924, sample SAMN03173240) | marine metagenome | biome: Marine; feature: Water; material: Subsurface seawater | place: North... | reverse complement strand
AAAGAAGAAAGGTAGAAAGCTTGAGATAATTGGTGCCAATGACCTGATTTTTGAAGAAGGACCTAATGGCGAGAGTGCTAAAAAATTAATTGGAAATGTTAGAATAAAACATGGAAAAACCTTCATGGATTGTGACTCTGCATATGTTTACTCTTCAACAAATACAATGAAAGCATACGGAAATGTTCACATTTATGACAATGACGGACTAGAACTTTTCGGAGATTCTCTGAAATATTTTGGTGCTACCCGAATGGCAGAAGTAAGAGGGCGAGAAGTTAAGTTAGTCCAAAACGACATGACCTTAGTTACCCAGTTCTTAGACTACGACAGAAATAACAACGTTGGTATTTATTGGGATGGAGGAGAAATTTTAATGAATAATAACCAAGATTCTCTGTTTAGTTACGAAGGCCAATATTTCTCCAAAAGTTCGCTCATGCAATTTAAAGATTCGGTGAGGTTAAGAACTCCAGACTATACTGTCAAAAGTGACACCTTACATTACAACAGTTCTTTAGAAAAAAGTTTCTTTTACGGGCCTACATATATTGAAAGTGCTGGTGATATTATTTATACTGAAAAAGGGTGGTCGGATAATAAATCCAAAATTTCAGTTTTCACCAAAAACGCAAGTGTGATTACCAAAGACCAAGAATTATTTGGCGACAGCATTTATTACAACCAGAAAGATGGCATAGGCGAAGTTTTTTATAATGTGACCTTGCTCGACACCACCAACCAATTTATGGTTCAGGGCGAGTACATCTACTTTAATCAAGAAGACAGTGTATCTTTAGTTTTAGGTGAACCCATGCTTACCCAGTTTTTTGAAGAAGATAGCTTGTTTTTACATGCGGACACTTTGTACTCTCACTATGATTCTACTGGAAAATATCGTCTTATACACGCCTATCCTCAGGCTCAGTTTTTTAAATCAGATATGCAGGGGAAAAGTGATAGCTTGGTCTTTTCAGATGTAGATTCGAGTATAACGATGTATGACGATCCAGTTATTTGGTCGGAAGGAAATCAAATCACGGCCAACATAGTAACTATTTACAAAAAGGGAGAAAACATAGATAGAATGACCATGGATTATCGTGCTTTTATTATCTCATTAGAAGACTCATTATCGAAATATCAGAAGTACAATCAAATTAAAGGTGACAGTATGGTTGGGCATTTCAAAGGAAATAGACTAAACTCAGTTGATGTAAACCATAATGGAATATCAATCTATTTTGCTAAGGAGGAAAAAGGAGATGGTGGTTACATCGGTATGAATAAAGCTGATTGTGAATACATGACCATTTATTTGGACAGTAATTCGGTTAAAGAAATAATGTTTCGAGAAAATCCGGAAGCCACTTTATATCCAATAAAAGATGTGACACCTAGAATGCAATATTTGAAAAGATTTAAATGGAGAGCTAAAGAAAGGCCGGAATTTAAAGAGGATATTTTCAATTGGAAGGAAGAAGAGGAAACAGAAGGAGAATAACTATCCCCCCTTCAAAATGTCCATCCAATTTACATCAGGGTACTGCATATAAGACTCATTTTTTTTCAATTGGTTGGCTATGAACTATTAATCTAATTGAAATAACTCGTAAACGGTTGGTTTGAGTTAATAAATGGTTTTTATAGATTAATAAACCATTACTTAAGAGCTTCAATTAAACCCGATTAATGATCAGTTTTAAAAACTCAAATGTCATAATCTGTTAATTTAATTCAGGACTCTAGAAACAAGCTTTATTTTTGCTTCGTAATTAACAAAACCACAAATGAACTGTCCTATTTGGTGTGATATAAGTTCTGATTTGGTTATTTAATTGCCTTACCTTTGCAACTTCTTAAAAAAGGAAATTATTATGTGGATAATTATTGGTTTTTTTCTATTTTCTTGGTACGGTGGACTTCTATTTCAATCGGGTTTTCATCATCGCTATGCGGCTCATGCACAGTATACATTAACTCCATTCAAAGAAAAACTAATGTTTATTCTGTCGTGGATTGCTATGGGACCAAATTACCTTAGCCCTTACGGTTATGGAGTAATGCACAGACAACATCATGCTTGGCCTGATACTCCAAAAGATCCTCATTCGCCGAAATATGATAAAAATGTTTTCAATATGATGTGGAAAACAAAAATTCATTATTCAGCAATCTCAAACAATACAATGGAAGTTGAAGAACGTTTCACTAAAGGTGTTCCACGTTGGGATTTCTTTGACAAATTTGGACGTAGTTGGGTTTCTCGTTTATTATGGACGGTTATTTATGTTGCTATATTTTGGAAATTTGTTCCTGCTGGTCAAGAATGGCTTTGGGCTTTACTCCCATTAATGTTGTTAATGGCACCTATTCATGGCGCTATTATTAATTGGGGAGCTCATGTATGGGGCTATACCAATTTTAAGGTTAACGACACTTCTAAAAACTTACTTCCTTTCGATTTTTTAATGTGGGGAGAAAGCTATCATAACAATCACCATAAACTAGGTGGAAGCGCAAATTTTGGTGGACAACGCTGGCACGAAATTGACCCTTTATACATAGTTATGCTTCTCTTTCATGGTATAGGTTTTATCCAACTTAAAAAGGTTGAGCCAGTAATGAAGAAAAAAGGGTAATTATTACTCTCTCAAATACACATTCCCCTTGCTCGAATGCATGTCGGTTTTGAGTTGGGCTAGCCAATCGTCTATTTCATCTTTTTCAATGAGTGATTCGTCTTTACCAAGCAGTGTTTCAATAACATAAACCACGTTTAATTCTTTAGAATCTCTGGCAGACTGAAAATAGATTTGAGTTTCTCTTTCTACCTCAACAACCAAATTATTCTTTTCTAATTCAAAAAGAATATCCTCTATTCGATCAGGGCTAATTCCAGTTTCATCAGAGATTTGCATAGCAGTTCGATATGGTTTTTCATCAGGACTGTGATTCAATAAAGTTTTTAAAACTTTAATGCTAAACTTCAGTTTTTGAAATGGAGAAATCTTCCCTTTTTTAAAGGTTAAAACTAACTCCTCTATGTTTTGAATTACGTAAGACAATTCTGCTCCTAAAAGCACGATAGTCCAACTCGTTTGAAGCCAAATTAAAAACAAAGGCAGGGCTGCAAAACTTCCATAAATTCCATTGTACTTTGAAACTCCCACTTGAAACACAATATAGGCCCAGCTCACAACTTGGTAAATACTACCTGCCACAATAGCGGCAATCATTGCGCTTTTAAACTTAACATTTCTATTAGGCATTATCATATAAATGGCTAAGAAAAGAAGCCATACCAATACATAAGGAAATAGGTTAAGAACGAATGTTAATAAAGGACCAACAACGGAAATTATTCCCATTTTTTCTGCAACCACCTGAAGATTAGAACCTACAAATACCGCCGCACTTCCAGAAAAAACTAATAAAACAGGGGCTAAAAGTGTTATGGATAAATAATCCGTGAACTTTCGAAGAATTGATCTTGCCTGCTTAACATCCCAAATATCATTGAATGTATCTTCAATAAGTGAAATGGTTTTTATTACCGTATACAATAAAAGTATAATACCGATTCCAGCGATTATTCCACCTTTAGCAGAATGAAGTGTGTTTTCTGCAAACGAAAACATTTGAACAAACATGTCTCGGTTTTGATCTGTAGATTCTAGAATTCGGTTCTTCATTTTTTCTTCAAAACCAAATCCCTTAGCTATACCAAACAGTAAAGCCAAAACGGGAACTAAGGACAATACCGAATAAAATGTTAAAGCCGAAGCACGCACCGCACACTTATCTTCAACATAATCTCTACCTGCTAAATATCCAATCTGAACTATTCTAATCCCAAGACGAGGAAGCCCTCCCAATTTATCGGCAAGGTGCCAAACATCTTTTTGAAAGAATTTTTTTAGTTTTTCTATCACGAACCAAAACTAATCAAGCTTAGAGTTACCTTCGCAATACATGACTGAAATAATTAAAGAATACAACGAAAACAACCTTTTTGGTAATTGGATGGAAATGGATTTCGACATTAAAAACCCTGGCGAAATTGAATACCACATGGAAGTCAAAAAACATCACCAAGCTGTTAAGAATGTGGCACACGGAGGTTCCATTGCCGCCATGATGGATGGTGTACTGGGTGTTGCAGCTTTTAGTGCAGTTTCAGAAGAAGGTAAACACGTGGCCACAGTTGAGTTTAAAATAAATTTTCTGAACCCAGCTTTGGTTGGAGATAAACTAAGCGGTAAAGGAAAAGTAATCAGGAAAGGAAAAAAACTTTTGGTTGTTGAAGGAGAAATAGCCAACGAAAATGGTGTAATTGCGATAGCCACAGGAACCTTCACTTCTTATAAAAGAAAGTAAACTTTATTCTTCCTTCTTGGGCTCCGTAAATTTTATTGGGTGTTTCCGATTGTATCGAATTACATATTCGTAAATCAATTTAGATTTCTTTTTTTCTTTCTGATAATCTACATTTAAAAGAGAATCACGTGCAATTACTTCTTCCAAATTTTTTCGTGTATTCTTATAAATACCTGGCTTCTCAAAATCCACAACCAAATCAACTACTTCATTATGATGTTCAGGGTCCAATTGAGTCGCTCCTACCGACCAATAAAAGGGATCTTCATAATAAGCGGTATAGCTTAAATAAGAAATCATTCCAGAAATATGGATGAGAATAAAATTATCATTTTTAGATTTATCTACATATCTATAAGGCGTGCCATTAACACAAAAACCCCAAATGTCTATGATTTCAACAACCTTATCTCCACTAACCGATTCAACCATGAGATTACGTTGACGAATTTTCAGGTTTTTCTCTATCTCAGGATTAGCTTCAATTTTTATTAAAATGCTTTTTCTTCGAAGAGAATCTGAATATCTCCAGTTTTCTGAATCAACTTCTATCCAGGTATACGAAGGTGTATTGGTAAGAAATTCGGCTTCATTCATGTAGACCCCGTCTACTAGCCAAACTTTTGAAGAATCATCATCTCGAACCCATTGCGCATTTAAAAAGCTGGGTGCAGCAAAGACTAATATGAAAACGAGGGTTAATCTCAAAACAGATTTGATTTTAAGAGACTAGATTTTTAGCCCTTATTAAAAGCCATTAATAGTTCAACAACTCAGCCATCTTTTCTCCAACTTTATCGGCATTAGGAATCATAGTAAATTCTAACGTAGAATTAAGTGGAATAGCCGGCATATTCTCAGAGCCAATTGCCATTACGGGCGCATCCAATTCTTGAAAACACTCATTTTGAATTTGTCCAACGATAGCCATTGCAAAAGAATTTTGAAGCGGCTCTTCAGTAACGACCAAACATTTATTATGTCGTCTCACACTTTCATAAATCAACTCTTCATCAATAGGATAAATAGTTCTTAAATCAATGACTTCAACTTGACCTTTGAAGTTTTTAGAAGCATTTTTGGCCCAATAAACTCCCATTCCATAAGTAATAACAGAAATACTATCGCCTTCCTCAATTCGGGATTCATCAGCTTCTAAAGCTATTCTTCCTTTACCAAATGGAATTACATAATCTTCATCGGGCTCAATCGTTTTAGCTTCTTCCGTTCCTTTAATCTTTGACCAATACAATCCTTTATGCTCAAGCATAACAACTGGGTTTGGATCATAATAAGCGGATTTCATTAATCCTTTTAAATCTGCTCCCGTACTTGGGTATGCGACTTTAATTCCCCGAATACTCGCCAATATAGACTCAACCGAACTTGAATGATAAGGTCCACCACTTCCGTAAGCACCAATTGGGACTCTAAGAATAGCACTCACTGGCCATTTTCCGTTTGAAAGGTAATAGGAACGGCTTACCTCGGTAAACAATTGATTTAGACCAGGCCATATATAATCAGCAAATTGAACTTCAACTATTGGCTTTAATCCAACTGCAGACATTCCAACTGTACTTCCAATTATAAATGCCTCCTGAATCGGGGTATTAAAAACCCGCTCTTTCCCAAATTTTTGAGCCAGAGTTGCGGCTTCTCTAAACACTCCTCCTAATCGGTGGCCGACATCTTGCCCATAAAGCAAACAAGTTTTGTCTTTAGCCATTATTTCCTGAATAGCAAATAAGGCGGAATCTACCATTACAGTTGGTTCTTTACCTACAGGTTCACGCTCTCCTTTTTCTTCGGTAATTGGTGTTGGAGCAAAATCGTGATCAAATAAATCTTCTGGTTTAGGATCTTCGGCAGCTAATGCTTTTTCGTAATCTTCATTGACTAAATCCGTAGCGGCGGACTGAATTTTAATCAACTCATCTTCTCTATATCCTTCGTCCAGCATTTGTTTCCATAAAACTGGGTATGGATCACGAGATTGGTGTTCTTCTAAATCTTCACGGTACCATTCTCTTCTAACTCCAGATGTATGGTGACCTAATAAGGGCACTCTTGCATGCAAAAGAAACGGACGTCGTTCCTTACGCATCGTTGTTATAATTTCTTGAAGAGTAACGTATGATTCTAAAAAGTCAGCCCCATTTATGGATCTCACCTCAATCCCTTTAAACCCAGCGGCAAATTCAGCTGGATTTTGAGCTCTAATTTCGTCAGCACTTGCAGAAATATCCCACTCATTATCTTGAACAAAATATAAAACTGGAAACTGGCCTAACGCAGCCATTTGTAAAGCTTCAGAATATTCTCCTTCGGTAGTTGCAGCATCCCCTATAGAACAAACCGCAATTGGCGCATTTGTTTCATTGTAAGAGCTCAATTTCATTTTTTCTTTGTATTGCATACCCATAGCAACACCGGTAATTGGAATGGTTTGCATACCAGTAGCTGAAGTCTGATTAGGAATCTTCGGCATGTCTTTCCTATTTAAACTAGGATGACTATAATACAACCTACCGCCAGAAAAAGGATCGTCTTTTTTAGCAAACAACTGTAGCATAAGCTCATAAGGCTTCATTCCAATGCCCAATAAGATAGAATCGTCTCGATAATAAGGAGCTACAAAATCGTCAGGAATAAGTTGAAGAGCAAGAGCCAACTGAACTGCTTCATGGCCCCTTGAGCAAGCATGTACATACTTTGATGTAACCTTTGCATTATCCTCAAATTTATCACTCATGGCACGTGCAGTACACATTAATGTAAAGGCTTTTTCCATTACATCTTTTGCAACTTTATTCGCACTACCGTTCAATTTCACAACTTCTTCTTTCTTCCCCAATTCCACTTCCATACTAGTCTTCTGTCTTTTGTGCTTCTAGTTGTTCTTTTTTGATGCGGTTCATTTCCACATTCAATAACTTGGTTTTCAAATCCAACTCGTCCATTATTTTAATGGTGTCTTCAATTTTTGAACGAGCATCTTTCAGTAATGGATTATCTCCTTTAGAACTTGAGAAAAATGCCAAATTGGTTTCTAATTGAACTTTTTGATCGTTCATTTTCGTTTTTCGCTCTCGCATTTTTCGTTTCTCAGATTGCAAGGCTTCTAAGGCATCTTTTTGTCCGAGTAGTTGACTGATCTTACCTTTAAATGATAGTTCAATTTGTTTGGACTCATCCATATTTAATTGACCATATGCTTTATTCATGGCATCAGCAAAGCTCCGACTTATTTCCTCTTTATCTTTAGTAGGAACAAATCCTGTTTTTGACCAATCAGCACTAAATTTATCTAAAGCTGCTAAATCTTCTTCTTCAATTTTTGAAGCCTTCCACTTTTTTAGGCTTTGAACAATCTCCTTTTTGGCTTTTAAGTTATCTTTTTGTCTTTGATCCTTGCCCTTAAAAAACTGATCTTTAGCATCGAAGTAACTGTCGCAAGTGGCTCGGAATTTCTTCCATAATTTTTGCTCATCATGTCTTGCAGCGGCACCTATATCTTTCCATTTTCGTTGCAGATTAACGACTAACAGTGTTCTGCCCTTCCAATCAAAAGATTCGTCATTTAAATCAACCGAAGTCAATTCCTTCATTTTATCTATGAGCTTCTCTTTAGCTGCTTTGAAATTATGTTGCTCATTTTTAATATTCTTAAAGAAGGCACTTTTATTTTCAAAAAAAGTATTTACAGCCTCGCGAAATTCTTTCCAAACATTATCATTTTGTTTTTTAGGAGCAAAACCAATTGTTTTCCATTCAGTCTGCCATTCTTTGATTTGATCACTGGCCTTATTCCATTCAGAGCTAGACTTAAATTCTTTTTCTAAATATTCTTTGACCTTTTCAACTATAGCAACCTTACTCTTCAGGTTGTTTTTTTGTCTTTCTTTTATATCTTGATAATGGCTTTTTACCTTATCACTTAGTTGGTGAGAATGATCATAAAACTTATCTCTAAGTTCTTCCCAATTTTCTTTAAAAGTTGGGCCAATTTCGTCCCATTCATCATGAATAGCCTTATGTAGTTTTTCTATTTCCTTAATGTTGGTTTCTTTAATTAAAACGACCATTCTTTCAATAAGTCCTTGTTTTAGTTCCAAGTTCTTTTTTAAGTCATTTGCCTTTAATTCTTTGTAGATATTAATGTGATAATAGAATTCCTCAATCTTCTTTCTATATTCGTGCTGAAGATGTCTAAACTTGTTTGCGGGAACATTACCAATTGCCTTCCAGCGATCTTGAATTGAGTTGAAAGAATTAAATGCTTTCGAAATAACATCTTCGTTTTCGATCACATTTTGTAATTCAACAATCAAATCCAATTTACTTGCTAGATTTTTCTCTTCGGCTTTTATTTTGTCCTCGCGAATACCCTTAACAATAGCTTTATATCGCAATCTATACTCCTCAAATGCCTTATCAAATTCATCTATCGGCATTTCAAAAAACTCAGGCTTATCACCATCTGCCACAAATGCAGACAATTTCAGTTTTCGTTCTTGTTCTACTAAGACTTTATATTCGTCAATAGTCTTATCGATATCCACTTTTGCAGCTTCAAAGTCTTCTTTTTTCAAAAGCTCTTTTAACCTAACAACTAACTTTTCTTTCACTTCCATTCTTTGTGTTCGTAATCCAACTCCCTAATGTAGAGTAGATTTTAAGGTGAACAAAAGTAAAGCATGCAAGGCTTAAAAAAATGGGGAAATTTTTCATGTCAACTTTTAAAAAACCTACAAGCGTGTTACCCGAAGGTTAATTTTCTGTATATTCGCTTAACATTAAGTTAACATTGAAAACGAAAACACTATATTTATCAATAACTTTTCTTATCATTAGTATGGGATTACTAGCAGGTGGTGTGTCTGAATTGAGCACTTATCCTGATGGAAGTCCTAGACATGAACTTACAAGCCTAAAAGGTCAATTAGTGAAAATAGTGTCGTATTACCGTAATGGAACAGTAAAAGAGGTTGGCCATTATAAAAATGGAGTTCGCCATGGCTCCTTTGTTAGTTTTAATGAAAATGGCAAAAAAGATTGTGCCGCCTATTACTATTCAGATAAAAAAGATGGTGTTTGGACTTTCTATAATGCTGAGGGAAATATAGAACGTCAAGTGTTTTTCAACCAGAATTTTATTGTTAGAGCTAATCCGTTTCAAGTTTCAACCCATTCTGAATTCAAATAGAATTACTCAAAATCATTGTAAAGCAAATACTTTTTCCGAATGGGTTTAAAGTTTTGCAAGTCCTCTTTCCAGGTTGCCCGAATTTCTTCTTCTGACATTCCTTCTATTATTTGCTTTTTTAATTGATCCGTTCCGGCCAGTTTGCTTAAAAAATTATTCTCTAAGAAAAAAGGTGTTTCTAATCCTTTAAGTTGATTGTACATTTCAATTATCCATGTCAAGTTTATTTTATTTTCAAATGGAGTATTCGTTACACCATATTTTCTTAAATCATATCCCATACAAACCTTACCTTGTAGCTTGGGATAGTGAGAGCCTTCGTTAGGCATGGGTGTGTATTTAAATTCAAATCCTTTGACCTTAGGATGTCCTACAACTTGAAAAGGAAAATCAGTTCCTCTACCAACGCTAACTACGGTGCCTTCAAAAAAGCCCAAAGAAGAATATAAAAATATAGAGGCCATGTTAGGCAAGTTTGGAGAAGGCTTAATCGGAAGTTTATAATAATCGTAGTGGTCGTAATTAAGACAAGGAATAACTGTCAGGTCGCAAATTAAATCTTCTCCAAGCCAACCTTCTCCGTTTACCATTTTCGCGTATTCACCTATCGTCATTCCATGCACCAAAGGAACTTCATGCATTCCTACAAAACTTTGAAACTTTAAATCGAGAACAGGACCATCCACATAAAAACCATTTGGATTAGGTCTATCTAAAATTATAAGTTTTTTTTCCATTTCCGCACAAGCTTGCATAACATAATGCATAGTAGATATGTAAGTGTAAAATCGAACCCCAACGTCTTGAATGTCGAATATTACTACATCAACATCTGCCAAGTGATCGTAACTCGGTTTTTTGTTTTTTCCGTAAAGAGAAGTGATTTTTAGGCCAGTTTTAGCATCTCGGCTGTCTTTTATGCTCGCCCCAGCATCAGCTTTCCCCCTAAAACCATGTTCTGGAGCAAAAACTTTTACCACGTTTACATCATTTGCTAATAAAAAATCTACCAGGTGTTCATCCCCAATTTTACTGGTCTGATTGGCAACAACGGCCACTCTATTATCCTCCAGAAAGTATTGATATTCATCAAGTTGAGCAGCGCCACAGGTTATCGTTTTATCCGTTTTATAATGCACCTGTTGCTGCCCAAATGAAGATGTCATTTGAACTAAAAGAAAGAAAAAGACAAGTAATTGATACCGCATAAGGTGTAAAGACCAAATTTTAGACCTTTTTACTTTCTTTTGCAGATAAACTATTCGGTTTCGTGAACCACGAATTGTTCATAGCGCATAAGATAATTAACTCTAAATCGAAAAATGGTTCGATTAATAGAGGAACACGCATTATTTTAAATATTGCCATACTCGGTATATGCTTGGGCTTAGCCATTATGGTTGTTGCTGTTAGCACTGTTACGGGCTTCCAACGAGAAATACAATCTCGGGTTGTGGGCTTCGGTTCTCACATTCAAATTACTGAATTTAATTTTGACAATCCACTGAATTTTAGACCAATAAAAAAAGAACAGCCCTTTTATCCACAAATGGATACGATATCTGAGGTAAGGAATGTTCAAGTTTTTGCTTTAAAAGAGGGTATTGTTAAAACCAACGATGAAATTTATGGTGTGATTACCAAAGGAATTAGCACCGATTTTGATTGGGGGTTTTTCTCAAAGAATATGGTTGAGGGAAATCCATTGAAATTGAATGACTCTACTAAATCAAATGAAACCATTATTTCTAAAACCATTGCCCAAAAACTGAAACTCAAACTCCATGACAAGTTTATTATATATTTCATTCAAGATGGTAAATCTCGGGCTCGTAAATTCGATATCGTTGGCATTTACCATACGGGTATGGAGCAGTTTGACAAAGCCTATATTCTAATTGACATAAAACACATTCAAAAGATAAATAATTGGAAGCCCAATGAAGTAAGTGGCTTTGAAGTACTATTACGCAAATACTCGGACTTATTCAGAATGGAAGAGTTTTTGTATAAATATATTCCGCCTGAATTGAACACCATATCTATTGTAAGTCAATATCCCGAAATTTTCGGTTGGTTAGAACTACAAGACATGAATGTTATGGTCATTATTGTACTTATGATTTTAGTTTGTGGTATTAATATGATCTCTGCCCTACTTATTTTAATTCTGGAAAAAATAAATATGATTGGAATTCTTAAATCAATGGGTTCTCAAAATGGAAGTATTCGAAAAATATTTCTTTACATGGCTGGTTACCTTATTTCTTGGGGTCTGCTGTGGGGCAACCTATTAGGAGTATGTTTCTTGTACTTACAGGACAAGTTTCATCTTTTAAAATTAGATCAAAGCTCTTACTACATAGATCATGTTCCCGTAAATATCAACTTCAGTCATATTCTTCTATTAAATATTGGGACATTATTATTTTGTGTTCTATTTCTGATATTACCTTCTTTTTATATTACCAAAATATCACCAGTAAAGGCCGTTCAATTTAATTAATTCGCCTAAAAATAATTTCTTCTTTTTTAGACTCAATACTCTTGGTTGAACCTAAATTTGCTGAAAATTTTTTTATGCAGTATTACAACAACATTTTAGAAACAATAGGCAATACGCCTCTTGTAAAAATCAATAAACTTTCTGGTGATATTGAAGCTCTAATTTTAGCTAAAGTAGAGACCACTAACCCCGGTAATTCTGTAAAAGACCGGATGGCCTTGCAAATGATTGAAGATGCCGAAAAAGAGGGTCTAATTAAGCCAGGCGGAACGTTGATAGAAGGCACAAGTGGTAATACAGGAATGGGCTTAGCCTTAGCCTGTATTTCAAAAGGCTATAAACTAATTTGTACGTTGGCAGATAAACAGTCAAAAGAAAAAATGGACATTCTAAGAGCTATGGGAGCCGAGGTAATTGTAACTCCTACTAATGTTACTCCAGATGATCCTCGCTCCTATTATTCTGTTGCAAGAAGATTGGCAACAGAAATCCCAAATAGTTTATACGTAAATCAATACGATAATAAAAGTAATACTAAGGCACATTATTTAAGTACAGGCCCGGAAATCTGGGAACAAACTGAAGGAAAGATCACACATTTTGTTGTAGGTGTCGGAACAGGTGGAACTATTTCAGGAGTTGGAAAATACCTGAAAGAAAAAAATCCAAATGTTCAAATTTTAGGTATTGACACTTACGGTTCAGTATTTAAAAAATACCACGAAACTGGTGAATTTGATGAAAATGAAATCTACCCCTATGTTACAGAAGGAATAGGTGAAGACATATTACCTAAAAACGTAAACTTCGATATTATTGATCATTTCGAAAAAGTTTCGGATAAAGATGCAGCTTTATATACAAGACATTTAGCGCGTAAGGAAGGGATTTTTGTAGGAAACTCAGCTGGTGCTGCAATGGCTGGGATTCTACAAATGAAAGACCGATTCAAGAAAAGCGATGTTGTTGTTGTTCTTTTTCATGATCATGGAAGTAGATACGTTGGCAAAATATTCAACGACGATTGGATGAAAGATCATGGTTTTTTAGATCGCGAACAAAATGCACTTGATTTAATTCAAAATCATAAAGATAAATCTTTGGTAACTGTTGATTCTGATGCTTGTTTGGAAGACGCGATTCTAAAAATGAAACAATTTGATATCTCACAGATCCCTGTGACTTCAAAAGGAAACTTTGTTGGCTCACTTTCTGACCATCATCTGTTTTCACAATTGGTAGAAAACCCTGGCGTAAGAAAAAGCAATGTGAAAGAAGTTATGCAAAATGCATTTCCGTTCGTAAATTCAAATGATAGCGTTGAAGATATTAGTAAACAAATCAATAAAAGCAATTCTGCTGTTTTGGTAAATGATGGAAAAGGAAATACACACATTATTACCAAATATGATTTAATTGATGCACTTCATTAAAATTGCAAATTCAGGACCAAATAGGACATGAAGTAATCTTAAAGAGTAAAGCGAAATTTCCTCAAAGAATTATTTCTTTAGTGCCTTCTCAGACTGAATTATTGGTTGATTTAGGCTGTGAAGAAATGATTGTAGGTGTTACTCGATTTTGTACTCATCCAAAACACATTAGAACATCTAAACAAATTGTAGGGGGCACTAAAGATATTGACTTTGACTTAATTCATGAACTTACCCCTGATCTGATAATTTGTAATAAAGAAGAGAACAACAAAGAGGATGTTCTAAGCCTTCAAAAACTATATCCAACATACACGAGTGATGTTATTTCAATCGAAGATGCACTCAACATGATAAATGATATTGCCACGATGATTGGCAAATTAAATTCGGGAAATACTCTTATTAAATCAATTAATAACGATTTTTTACAATTAAAAAATCGCTTTAGTGGAACTGTGGCTTATCTAATTTGGAATGACCCAGTCATGCTTGCTGGTATGAATACGTTTATTAATTCGAACTTAGAATTCTTAGGTTTTACAAA
>ENA-UOXV01005375-UOXV01005375.1-marine-metagenome-genome-assembly--contig:-NODE-5375-length-14087-cov-6.713655_pt1 | contig 14087 bp, 13 predicted proteins | sample MGYA00238165_ERZ766961 | MGnify/ENA primary metagenome ERZ766961 (study PRJEB28924, sample SAMN03173240) | marine metagenome | biome: Marine; feature: Water; material: Subsurface seawater | place: North... | reverse complement strand
CTTCATACTACGTTGAAGCTAAAGGTTTTAAAGTTTTGTATAATAAACCATCAGTATATCAGCAAAGAAATGTTCATGATTTAACTACAGATATGAAAAAGGAATATATAGGATATGAACATAATCTAAATCTGATTAGAGAACTTAAAAAAAATCCCAATAATATTCAAAAATTTTTACCAAAAAAATCATGGGATGCCTTTAAATTATATCAAAAAATATTAAAAAAATGAAAAATGTACTCATTACAGGGGCTGCTGGATTTGTTGGCAGACATTTCTGTAAATATTTTCTTGATAAAAAATTTGAAGTAACAGCAATTGATAATCTTCAAAGATTTACTGGAGCTATTGACCCTAAAAAGAATTGGCCTCTATATAACCCTTATGACTATAAAAATTTTAAATTTATCAAGTCAGATTGTGTAAACTGGTTTAAAAAAAATAAAAATAAAAAATTTGACTATGTTCTACACTTAGCAGCTATTGTTGGTGGCAGAGAAATGATTGAAAACAATCCACTTGCCGTAGCACAAGATCTAACAATAGATAGTAAATTTTGGGAATGGTGTGTTTCAGCAAAACCTAAAAAAACCTTATACTTTAGTTCAAGTGCTAGCTACCCCCTCAACTTACAAACAAAAAAATTTTATAGATTACTTAAAGAAGAGGATCTTAACTTTTCAGCTAACCTTGGAGTTCCTGATTACACATATGGATGGTCTAAACTTACAGGTGAATTCCTAGCAAAAATAGCTTTTGAAAAACATGGTATTAAATCTGTATGTTACAGGCCCTTTTCTGGATATGGTGAGGATCAAGATATTAACTACCCTTTTCCTAATTTGTGTAAAAATTTAATTTTAGCTGAAAAGAAAAAAATTGTTGAAGTTTGGGGTGATGGTAAACAAATGAGAGATTTTATACACATAGATGATTGTGTCGAAGGTGTAATTAAAACAATGGATAAAATAAATGATGCCTCAGCAATAAATTTATCTACTGGTATATTTACGAGTTTTATTGAATTCATTAAATTGGGTAAAAAAATTACAGGATTTCAATTTGACATAAAGACAAAAAAATCAAAACCAGTTGGTGTTTATGCTAGAGCTGGCTCAACAAATAAACAAAAAAAACTTGGCTTTTATTCCAAAATTAAAATTGAGCAAGGTATAGAACGGGGCTTAAAATTTTATCAAAAAAAAATCTAGCTTGATTTCAATTTTATATACATAAATAAATAAATAATTAAAAACGAAATAATTATTTTTGGTGAACTTATATCAATTAGATAAGCAATTATAGGCACTAAAATCAAAGTGAAATTTATTAATAATACATAATTTAATTTGAACCTTTTTAATAATATATGATGAAAATGATTTCCATCTGCAGTCAAAGGATTTTTTTTCTTTAAACCTCTTTCAATAAATAACCTGGCCATATCAATACCTGGCATCATCATTAAAATAAATATTTCATCACAATTTATAATTAAATTTTCATTGTAAGATTTAATCACTACTACAGATATCAATAGTGAAACTAAAAGACTTCCATTATCACCAAGAAATATTTTGTTTTTTAAGTTAAGGTAAAGAAATAATATTGTACATATTATCAATGATAATGACATTTCATTAAGTATTCCTTTATAAAAAAAGTAAGAAAAAATAGTGATTATATAAAGTCCAGCTTGTCCATTAATACCATCATACATATTAAAAGAGTTAACAAATAAAAAAATACATAGTATTGTAAAATAAATAGATAAGTTACCCAAATTGATTTCATTTTCTAAAAAAGAAAATCTTAAATTTTGAATAACTAAATTTTCATTAGGAAAAATAAAAACTAATATAATTAAAATAAAAAATATAGATTTTATAAATGCTTTTATGTCCTTTTTATCATCAATAACGCCAATTATAAAAATAAGAGTAATTGACAGAAATATACTAATGTAAGAAAAATTAATAAATTTTTTAAAATAATAATAATCAAATATAAAGTAGATATTTAAGCAAACAAAAAAAATTGAGCCACCTAAAAGTGATGTTTTACTTTTGTGTATTTTTCTTTTTTTTTCAGGATAGTCATAAAAATTAAAAAAATGATTTAGTCTATCCAAGTTAAGAAAGAAAATAAGATTTATGGCTATTGTAGTAACTAACAACAGGTATAATTGGTTCATTAGATCAGTTATGATACATTTTTCTTAGACAATACAGTATTATTTCTTAAATTAAAAAACTATTTTGATTAACATAAAACAAAGCTAACTTTTTTTTAAATTTAAAGCATAGAGATAAAACCCTAAAGGGAAATAAAATATTATTGATAACCAGTTGTTAAAAATATTGCCTGATGGAAACAGGGGAAACAAATTTATAAAAAATAATATTAAACAACCTAATTGAATATAATCTTTATTAAGGTGTTTGTTTTTATATATTTTAAACATTTCTTTAATTAAAAAAATCATTATCATTGAATATAATAAAAACCCTATTATTCCAGTCTCTGAAAGAATTTGTAAAAGAACATTGTGTGGATGGGTACTGCAAGAGGAACGACCTGAGAAATATTCTTTTTCAGAACATTTTTTTCTAAACATTTTTGGACCCACACCTATAATAGGATTATCTAAAAACATTTTTAACGCAGTATAATAATGTGCAGTATGTTGCCTACTGAAAATTATTATTTTTTCATCTTCATGGACGTATTCTTTTGCTTGCAATTTATATTTATCTAATAATTCTTTAGATGCTAAATTTGACTGATGTAGTGGCTCAACAAAAATTCTATATCTCATTTCTTTGTCTATAAAAGCAATAAAAAAAATCAAAGCAATCGAAGCAAATATTGGGATTAAAAATTTAACTGAAAAATTATTAATGAATATAAATATTAAAATTGACACTATTAACAAACCAAAAGATGTTCTTTCTCCACTTAAAAAAACTGAAGTAAAAGTTAGTAAAAATAGAATACTGAATATTATTTTATTTTTGTTAAAGATTCTAAAAGTTATAAAAATGCCTACTAATAGAAAAAATAACCTGACTTGGTAACTCCCAAGAATCATCTCATCTCCAAAAAAACTTGATACTCTATCAGGTTGTTGCATTTCCAATCCAATAATATTTTTTCCAAAACTATATTGGAATATGGCGTCTAATGACAAAATAATGAAAATTAAAAATAAATAAATAGCATAATTTTTTTTAAATGACTCATCTACTCTATCTAATAAATACCAAACTGCAATTGAGAAAATTGAAAACCTAAAATAAAATATTGAACTTTTTAAAGATAGTAAAATATTTCCTGAAAATAGTGATATTAAAATTAAATATATATTTAAAATAAATAAAAACTTTATTACATTATTTTCATAATATCTTTTCCACAAACTCTCTTTTATTGATAAAGCAATAAATAAAAGTGCCATAAGCGTTACCGATAAATCTGGAATAAATGGACCAGTAATTAAACCAACAGGTATTAAGTAAATTAATATTTTAAAAAAATTTATATAAATATTTTCTTGCATTTATATCAAACTATACATTAAGAATGGTTTAAATGAATAAATTTTTATCTTCATGTTTTATTTTATTTACAACTGTAATATCTTTAGAGATACTTCTAAGGTTGTTTATTCCATTTTATCAGTCAGGCAATATTTCTAATTATAAATACGATATAAATCTTGGTATTAAATTAAAAGAAAATTTAAATGATGTAAAAATAACAGATCATAGGCAGGAAGTCATAACTAATCAATATGGAACTTTAAATTATGAGAATAATTTTTCAAAATATGATAAACTAATATATACGATTGGTGACTCTAATACCGCAGGTTCAGGTGTGACATTTGATAATTCTTATCCTTTTATTATGTACACAGATCTTAATTCAATTGATGAAAATAGTTGGGGTGTTATTAACGTAGCGGTAGCAGCTTATGGAACAAAACAAGCAATTTTAATGTACGATTCAATAGTAGCAAAATTAAAGAAACCTAAATTTGTTACTTATCTTGCAGACAAAAATGATTATATGGGTGATATTTATTTTGAAAAAGGAGATAAACACAATCATTTAGTAGATGGATCGCCCAGATTTTTTGGTTTTGCAAAATATATTGGAATTATATCAAATGAAGTTGAGATCCTAAAGAGACTAAAATATTTTTTACACAAAAAAGATATAAATAAAAATTATCATAAGAAAGAGGTTAATTTTAAAAAAGTATTTTATAATAATTATTCAAACAAAATATTAAATTTGAACAATAGGCTAAATAAAGAAAACATAACTTTAATATTTTCATGGCAAACTTTTGGTAAAAACACGGAAAAAATATGCAAAGATGAATATAATACTGTCAAGGAATGGGCTAATAATAATAACATTATATTTGCAGATTGGTGTCCCTCTTTTTTAAAGATAAGAGAGTTAAATGAAAATATTCCAGTTATGAATGACCATTCTGCATCTCATGCAAGAAGTTGGGTTAATAGAATAATCTCCAAATCATTTCAAGAAGAAATATTAAGGATTAACTAGATATATTAAAATATATTAAAAAATTTCTTTCTCTAAAAAATTTAACAGATATCTGCCCATTATTTTATGAGCTTTTTCGTTTGCATGCGTATCATGCTTTGAAACCCATAGTTCATTTTCATTAAGATCTTTGAAGTATTTTATTCCATCAATATATTTAATGTCATTTTTTGATAAATAATTTTGTATAATCTTATGCTCCTGTAAAAAAGGGTAATCTTTTAATTTATGTAACTCTGGTATAAAATGAACAAAAAAATTGATGTTATTTTTTTCTGAGTAAATTTTTAGTTTTTTAATTGATAATAAGGCTTGATTCAAATTTGTTTTATTTTCAAACGTTTTTTTATAATAATTTGAAAATGTTAAATTTTTTGAAAATTTTAATTTTATAATATTATATTTGTAGTTTAAATAACTAAAAATATAAAAATTATTTTTTATAAAATTTTTTTTATTTACTGAAATGTCTTCAAGATCGTTAATAAAGAAGTTTAAGATTAAAATTTTTGTGTTATGATTTTTATGAAATTCAAAAAAACTAACTTCCTGCATTTTTGTATTCGTGTTACCAACACCTGTATTTAATACTTTAAATTTTTCCTGTAAATTTTCTTGTATGTAATCTGAAAATGTGTAACTCGAACCAAATCCAAAAGTCATTGAGTCTCCAAGCATCATTAAAATATCTTTGTTTTTATTTTGTTGGTTATATCTAAAACCATTATTATCAGTAATAATATTTGCTCTCATTATTATCTCGTTCATATTGGGTTTATGTAAAAATACTTTATGCTCATCAGCTTGTTTAACTATTTTCATTTTTGCATACTTCATCATTTCTAACTCATAATTAAAACCATCATCTATAACTAATCTTACAAATAGCTCTAAGGCAAAAATTGACAATACAGTTGAAAAAAATATTGAAACACAATATAAAGATATTTTTTTAGCTAAACTCATAAAATTATCTTATGACCAAATTTGAATTTGTATACAAAAAAAAAGATTTACCATCTAACAAAAACTTTGGAATTGTTTTCTTTATATTTTTTTTGATAGTTACCATATATTTTTTTAGCAAAGGTAATGATATTAATTTTTGGTTTTTAAGCTTATCATTCATTTTTCTTATATTGGGCTTATTAAATTCAAAAATTCTTTTACCACTAAATATAATATGGATAAATTTTGGAATTTTACTTGGTTTAATAATTTCTCCAATAGTTATGGGTTTAATTTTTTTTTTAGTTGTACTACCAACATCAATAATGTTGAAATTTTTCAAAAAAGATATACTTAATTTAAAATATAATAATATGGAAAGTTATTGGATAGAAAAAAAAGAAAATCACAGTAATATGAAAGATCAATTTTAATGGATTTTATAAAAGAATTTTTGAGATTTTTAAGTGTAAGAAAAAAGTTTTGGTTGTTGCCTATAATAATAGTTTTGATCATTTTTGGTGGACTTATAGTGCTTAGTCAAGGAACAGCAGTTGCACCATTTATCTATACAATTTTTTAAGTGAATAATATTTTAGGAATCTCATGTTTTTATCATGATAGTGCAGCTACAATTCTTGTAAATGGGAAAATAATTGCTGCTGCTCAAGAGGAAAGATTCACAAGAATAAAGCATGATTATAGTTTTCCATTTCAAGCAATTAATTTTGTACTTAAATATGCAAATTTAGAACTTAAAGATATAGATAAAATTGTTTTTTATGAGAAACCATTTTTAAAATTTGAAAGATTATTGGAAACATATTTGGCTTTTGCTCCAAGAGGGTTTAAATCTTTTTGTAGAGCGATGCCTATATGGTTAAAAGAAAAACTTTTTCAAAAAAATTTACTTACTAATCATTTAAAGAAAATTGATAAAAACTTTAAATATCCTCAAAAAATATATTTTTCTGAGCACCATTTAAGTCATGCGGCTAGTGCATTTTTTCCATCTCCTTTTGATAACGCGATAGTTCTTACGGCAGATGGTGTGGGTGAATGGGCAACAACAACTGTTGCAATAGGAAGGGCAAATAAATTAGAAATTGTTAAAGAAATTCATTTTCCACATTCGCTAGGATTGCTGTATTCAGCATTTACTTATTACACTGGTTTCAAAGTTAATAGTGGAGAATATAAATTAATGGGATTAGCACCGTATGGAAATCCTATATATGTTGATAAAATAATAGACAATTTGATTGACATAAAAAATGATGGAAGTTTTAGACTCAATCAAAAATATTTTAATTATGCGACTGGACTAACAATGACAAATAATAAATTTGATAATCTTTTTGGGGAGAAACCTAGAAATCCGGATAAAGATGATTTAACTCAATTTCATATGGATGTAGCTGCCTCAATTCAAAAAGTAACAGAAGATATAATGATAAAAATAGCAAGAAGTTTAAAAAAAGAATTTAAAATTCCTAATTTATGTTTAGCAGGTGGTGTTGCTCTTAACTGTGTTGCTAATGGAAAAATTTTAAAAGAAAAAATTTTTGATAATATTTGGATTCAACCTGCTGCAGGTGATGCAGGTGGGTCTCTTGGAGCATGTTTAGCCTTATGGCATCATGAAAATGAAAATTTAAGAAATGTTAATCCTAAAGATGATATGAAAGGATCTTATTTGGGACCCGAATATGATCAAGATGAAATCGAGAAAGAGCTAAAAAATAATGGTGCTAATTATGAGATATTTGATGATACTGATTTAATAAATAAAACTGCAATAAAATTATCGGAAGGAAATGCAATAGGTTGGTTCCAAGGTAGAATGGAATTTGGACCAAGAGCCTTAGGTGGAAGATCGATAATTGCAGACGCTAGATCAACTAAAATGCAAAAAAATTTAAATTTAAAAGTAAAATATCGTGAAAGCTTCAGACCTTTTGCTCCTTCAATCTTAATAGAAGATGTTAACGAATGGTTTGATATTAACTCTGAAAGTCCATACATGTTGATGGTTGCAAATATTAAAAAAAATAAAACAATTGAAATGAGTGAAGAACAGAAAAACTTATTTGGAATTGAAAAACTAAATGTTCAAAGATCAACCATTCCAGCTGTTACTCACGTTGACTATTCAGCAAGAATACAAACTGTACATCAAGAGACTAATGAGAGGTATTATAAGGTAATTAAAAAATTTAAAGAAATTACTGGATGTCCTGTAATTGTAAATACATCGTTTAATGTGAGAGGCGAACCAATAGTGAATACACCTTCTGATGCATTTAACTGCTTTATGGGAACAGAATTAGACATACTTGTTATTGGAAACTGTTTCCTAGAAAAGACTAATCAAAATGAGGATCTAAAAAAAGATTATAAAGAAAAATTTGAATTAGATTAATAGAGATTAATTAAGAATTAAGTACAAATTTCTCTTTTTCTTGAAAATATTATTAGACTTAGAGACAAATATAATGCTATTTTTATTTAATGGCTTTGTATCAGTTATGTAATATTTTTTATTGTCATTAAATAAAGTTTCTATGCTCATAGAATAAATTAAATTTTTTTCAAAATCTATAAAGTAATTTAATGAATGTTGTCCAACAAACCCTGGAATAGTATCAAACAATAAATCATTTTTTTTGAGATAGACTATAATATTTTCAATGTTTTTAGATGTATAATAGTGGTTAGCTATTAACGGAATATTCATAAAAAAATAAAAAATAATAGTTAATATTTGTAAATTCTTATTTTTATTAGTTGTAAATAATAAAAATAAACTTAATGGGATTATAGAAAGAAGATATCTTTGGGTTGGTTGAAAATTTGACAATATACTTAAAAAAATAATTATTAAAATAATAATATTTAAGGAGTATTTGTTCAGCATATCATGTTTATGTAAACTTGTTACAAAATCACAAAATACAAAAAAACTAAAACTTATTATAAAAAAATAAATTTTAGGGTGTAAGTATTTTTGTAAAAAACCAAAATTCAATTCACCCATATCTTGCATTAAAAAAAGAGATAAAAAAGCAGAAATTAAAAAGTAAACAAAAAATTTTAAGGGGTTTTTTGTTATAGAATTTTTGAAAGAGTTTAAATGAAGCAAAATTAAGAATAAATTTAAAAATCCTAAATAACTCAAAAAACTTAAAAAATAAGTCTTTAAACTAAAAGAGCTTGCAAGTTTAAATTGATCAGGAATTAAAAAAAAATTAAATAAATAATTATTTATAATGAAATATAAAATAGGAAGAGTAAATGATAAACAAACCCACATCAACAAAGTAAAATTTTTTTTACAAAAAATTGATTGATAATTAAATTCAAAAAATAATAACAACAGGAGAATTGCATTAAAAGGTTTGATAATTACAGCAACAGAAAATAGTAAAATAAAAAACAGTTTTAAGAGTGAATTATTATGATTTAAAAAATATATAATACTAAAAAAAGATAATGCTGAGGAAAAAAAATCTGGTGTAGACCTAAAACTAAAAGTAAATATTAAAGGATTTAATAAAATTAATAAAATTAAGATATGTTTATTCTTAAAATTTCTTAAATTTAATCTCTTAAATAAAGCAAAGATCGCTAAATATATTAGAATTAGTCCACTAGATGATAATAACTTACCAATAATGTAATAATCTAAAGGTAGCAATTTAGAAAGAAAAAATAATAAAGCGGAAAAACCTAAAGTATTTGCATTAAAATTAAAAAACAAACTTATCTCATTTACTCTAAAATTTTCTATAAGTTTAGCTCCTACCGGAAAAATATATTCATCATTTACTGGATAAAGATTTAAAAAAAATAAATGAAAAGTAAAAATAAAAATTAAAGATAAAAAAGATTTTATTTCAACATGATTTAATAATTTAATCAAATTCATATTATGACAAATTTAAATTTTTGATTGCAAAATTTGCATCACCTTTGCACTTACTTTTTTACTAGCATAATCTTTAATAATGTTAATTTTAATATTATTTGTTAAATAATAATTTACTGTGTTTAATATCTTTTTAGTATTATTACCTACTAGTTTTGCCCCACCTGCTTTAATTGTCTCTAGTCTTTCTGTATATTCTCTTATTATCAAGCACGGTTTTTTAAGTATAGCACTTTCTTCTTGCACTGTTCCACTATCTGTAAAAGTCATTAAACAATTTTTTTCTAACTGAACAAAATCGAAAAAACCTAATGGCTTAACAAGGATAATTCTGTGGTCTAAAAATAGGTTATTTAATTTAAGCATTTTTTTTGATCGTGGATGTATTGGCCATAGTATTTTTTTATCGAATTTCTTAACAATTTTATTAAATGTAAATATAAATTTTTTTAAAACTTGATAATTATCAACATTTTCTTGTCTATGCATTGTTAGTACAAAAAAATTATTTTTTTTTAAATTTAATTTTTTAAGTATTTTTGAATCTTTAATTTTTTTTTGATAAAAATTAATTACTTCAGTAATTGGATTTCCTGTAATAACAATATCTTTTGATTTAATTCCTTCCATAAGTAGATTTTTTCTACTACCTGATGTGTAAGGTAATAATATATCACTACTATGATCGATAATTTTTCTATTAACTTCTTCAGGACTTTTATTGCTAAAACATCTATTCCCTGCCTCCATGTGATAAACTTTAATGCCTAATCTCTTAGCAACAATTGAACCAACACTACTATTGGTATCTCCTAAGACTAAAAACTTTTCTGGTTTTTCTTTTATAATTATTTTCTCAAGTTTATAAATAATTGATGAAATTTGTGCCGCAAAACTTCCTCTTACATTTAGATAATAATTTGGTTTTCTAATATTAAGTTCTTTGAGAAATATTTGGTCTAGTTCATAATCATAATTTTGCCCAGTATGGACAAGAATATTTTTATATTTTTTATCTAACTTAGGAATTAATCTCGAAAGTCTTATAATTTCAGGTCTTGTGCCTATTATAGTAATGATTTTAGTTTTTTTTAATTTCATCTAAATTTTTGAAATTAAATTATATCATTTATCATTTTTTTAATACTTTCAGGTTTTTTATGACCTAAAGCTTCATTGATTTTTTTATTAACATCAATAAAATCTGAATTTAAAGTTCTATTTATAATAATACTAGCATTTGTTTTATTAATAGTTAAATCATGTCTATTAAATTTTTTTTGGAAAATTTTTAACATTTCAAATTTATTAACAATGTCCCCAGGTATTATATGTAGCGTGTTAGGTATTTTAATTTTTTTTAAAATCAAAACTGAGATAATTTTTCCAAAATGTCTTGTTGTTATTCCGTTCCACAAATGATTTTTAAATCCAAATATATGTGAATTTTTTTTTTGATTTAAAAACCAACACAATAAGGATTTAAAACCTTTAATCTCTTTACCTATTATAGAGCATCTAATATTAAAAAAATTATCACTTTTTACTTCACCTAAACTTTTGGATTTTCCATATACATCTCTTGCATTATGTGAGTCTTTTTCCTTATAATTTCCTTTAACTCCATCATAAACACAATCAGTTGCTATTTGAAAAATCTTAACATTTTTTTTTATACAACTGCTAAGAATGTGTGGAAAAATCGAATTCACATTTAATGCATTTTGAAGACTTTTAGTATCGCTCTCAATGATATATGGTTTTATTATTCCAATACAATTTACCACATAATCTTTATTATTAACTATTTTCTTTAATTTTGATTTATATCTACTGTTAATGTTAAAATTATAAAATTTTATTTTTGAAATATCAGATTTTAAATATTTCTTAATTTTTGTTTTATCTGTAGAGTTTCTTATAGTTGCATATAAATGAATGTTTTTATTAAGCAGTCCTCTCAATACTTCTATTCCCAACATGCCTGAGACACCTAAAACTAAAACTTTTGTTTTCATATTCAAATCTTCCAAAATTTTTCAGGAAACCTAAAATCATCTTTTAGACTTTGTTTTAGTGTAGATGTTGAAAATATAATTAGTTTCATGTCTTTACTAATTGATTTAGATCCATTTGCATAACCAGGAGGGACATACACTACATTTGGGGTTTTATTGTCCAGTATCCAACTAATTACTTTTGATTTTTTTGATGGTTTATTAAAATTCCTAATTTTTACAGCAGATATTTTAGCTTTTCCACTTATACATAAAATATATTTTGCCTCAATTTTATGACCATGCCAAGCTCGTACAAAATTTTTTTTGTTATTTTTTACAATATAAAATCGCTTAATTTTTGTTAATAATAAATTATTATTGAAAGATACACTTCCTCTTTTGTCAACAGAAACTCCACCCTCAAATAATTTAGGCTTCATTTATGTACTCCAATCTTGACTTAAATAACTCTAAAAATTTTTGATTCGTATACCTTGGGTCATTTATGTCAGTAATTCTTTTTTCTAAAATTAATTTTTTAATTTCGTTAACTCCATCTTCAACTGAATATTTTGGTCTAAACTTAAAATCTTTTCTTAATTTAGAACCATCAGCTTGATAATTTCTAGAATCTTGAAATTTCATATCAACTTTTTCAATTTCAACATCTGTAAATAGATTTTTAATCTTTTCTGCTAAATCTATAATTTTTGTATTTTCTAAGTGTAAATTATATATCCCTGTATTTTTTGATCGCACAGATTCCTCTATGACCCTTGCGGCATCCTTAACATGAAGTAATGGTCTAAATTGTCTTCCTCCAAAAACTGTCAATTTTTTATCATTTATTGCTTTTGCTGTTAAAACATTTACAACAAGGTCCATTCTTATTCTTGAATATGAGTCACCAATTCCAAACAATGTTCCTAATCTAAAAATTAGAGCATCTTTATTAATCAGAATTTTTTCTGCTTCTAATTTTGTAGATGCATAAACTGATAATGGGTCTGTTGGAGAATTCTCATTTAAGACATCGTCTTGAGCACCATAAACAGAACATGTGGAAAAAAATACAATTTTTCCATCAAAATTATCTGCTAAAAATTTTACTGTATCACAATTAATTTCTTTTGTGATCAAAGGATTTATACTACACGCTCCATCACCAACTAATGCAGCCATCCACACCACACTATCCGCCCAATCTAAATATTTTTTTAAAAGTGAATAATTTCGAATATCCCCATTAACGAATTCTACATTTTTTTGAAACAAGCTTTCATATAACAAAATATCATAAACCATTATCTCATTATCTGAATTGTTTTTTAACAAATCTGTAACCGCACCACCAACATATCCTGCTCCACCAATAACTAATATTTTCATAATTTATTTTTTTTGATTTATTTTATTAACTTATAATGTCTTTTATAATCTTCAGCACACTTTTCAAGCTTTTGTTGGAGTATTTTGGTCCATTTATCAATTTCAAAATTCTTTTTAAATACAATTATTGATCTATTTTTAATTAATCTTAAATCTTTTTTTTTTAAAATTTGAATTTTTAAGATTGATTTGTATAAGCCATTACCGCACTCAGCTTTAGAAACAAAACCTAATTTATTTTTTTTTACAAAATTAAAGCTCTCACCATCTCCACTTACTATGATGGGTTTATAATGTGAAACATATGTTTGCATTTTTGCGGGCAGTGTACTTGATAAACCCTCACCTTTTCCTAGTATCAATAAAAAGGCATCTGATTTTGATAATACAATATTAATTTTTTTTTTTGAAATAGGATCAAATAATTTAATATTTTCTATTAAATTAAATTTATTAATCATTTTTTTTAATCTATTTTTTTCAGATCCTTCACCATATATATGAATTTTAATTTTTGTGTTTTTTATTTTTTTTACAGCATTTACCAGGGTATCAAATGCTTGTGCTTTTCCAATATTTCCAGCATAGGTTATTATAAAATTTTTATTTTTATAATGCGTTTTTTTTTTTATTTTAGTTTCTGGATTAAATAAAATTTCTATATCTTTTTTTATTTTTTTAGATATTTTTTTTTTAAAAGATTCAGACTGAACAAATATATAATCAGAATTACTGTAAATTTTATTTACAAAAAAACTTATAAAATTCAAAATTACTTTTTGTTTAATAATATTTAAATCTTTTAATACATCTGGCCATATATCTTGAACCCAAAGAACAACTGGTATTTTGTAAAGTTTTGCAAATATTATTGCTGGTAAAGCTTGAAATATTGGGGAGGTAGCGTAAATAAATATTATATCAATTTTTTTTTTTCTAAAGTTTTTAAATAAAACAAAATGAGACATTATTATAAAATTTAAATAATTTAATAATAATTTTAATTTACTATTTTTACCTCTTTCAATTGTGGGTGATCTGTATATTTTTATTTTTTTCCATTTTTCAAAAGAAAACTTTAAATAAGTATATCTTTTAAATATTTTACCAAGTGGATAATTGGGTTTCTCAGTCACTACAAATATTTTATTTTTTTTTGAAATTTTTTCAGCTATATCTTTAATTCGAAAATTTTCAGGCCAGAACCTTTGAGTGAAAAGCAATATATTCATTTTAATT
>ENA-UOXV01005374-UOXV01005374.1-marine-metagenome-genome-assembly--contig:-NODE-5374-length-14089-cov-7.587288_pt1 | contig 14089 bp, 12 predicted proteins | sample MGYA00238165_ERZ766961 | MGnify/ENA primary metagenome ERZ766961 (study PRJEB28924, sample SAMN03173240) | marine metagenome | biome: Marine; feature: Water; material: Subsurface seawater | place: North... | reverse complement strand
AAAAAACCCTTTATATCAATGAGATAGGGGGGTGCGTTCGGAATTCATCACGCTGAAATATCTGTGGAAGCAAGGTGAGTGTAGAAGAATGAAGCTACCTGAACGTCGATGTTACAAAGTTCGATGCAAATCTAATATTCTTGGACCAATGAAACTCTGTTGCGAATTTCAGCTATGTGTTTGGGGCCAACCTCGCAGCATCCACCGATCAATGTTGCCCCATGTTCCACCCATTTCATTGCATGGTCGGCATAGTCTGAGGGGCCAAGGTCGTCTCGTTGTTTTAGAGTGTCGACTGTGCCGCCTGCTTTAAGAGCGCTGATAGAAGTAAAACCGTTCGCCAATCCACCAAACCTTACGTTCAATTTTTTTAGAATGGTCATCGACTGCTCAACAGATTCGGGAATGGAGCAATTTACCATTACAGCTTGAGCGCCAGATTTAAGCGCGACGTCAATTCCACTTTGAAGAGATTCACCGGAACGAAGCCGCGTTCCATCTGTATCGCTCACAGTGAACGAAATCCAAACGGGCTTTCCTGTGTATAGAGCCGCATCGCAGACAATTTTTGCTTCACGTACGGTAGAAAGTGTCTCTCCAATAAATAGATCAACGCCAGGGGCCTGTAGTTCGACGATCTGTTTGTAACTAGATAAGCATTGGTCGTCATTTGGCACCAGTTCATGATGATAGCTTGCAACCAATGGGGGGAGGCAGCCTGCGATCTTTATTGATTTTCCCGCTTGTTGCCGAGCGGTCTGAGCCGCCTGCAGAGCAGCTTTCTGCAAGGGTTCAAACAGCGAGATTTCAGCATCACGCTCTAACCTTTCAGGTGTCGCCGAATAAGAATTCAGACTTATTATTTCTGCACCTGCGTTGATATAGTCACGATGTAGTTCAATAACCAATTCCGGATTATCCAGCATCACTTGTGAAGACCATAAAGGCGAAGCTGGCTTCCCGCCCCGTCGATAGAGTTCTTGCCCCATGCCGCCGTCAAGTATCGTAATTTCATCAGCCAACGCGCCATCTCCTTGACCGAGACTAAAACAACCATTCTACCAAAAGCGCGTAGAATTCTTATGATGCATGTTCCAATTCCATAACAACCCACACAGTAACTTCTGGCTTAAACGTCAGGATACGAACTCGCTCGGGCATCTCGATATAGCTTAATCGCAGATACTGCAATATCCACATCGAATACACGACCAATCGCCAAGATACCAATGCGCTTAAGACGATGTGGGTCAAATTGAATTTCCGTACGATGGGGGTCGAAATCATCAAAAGGAAGTTGAAATGTTGTCCAAGTTTCTGACGCTATAAACGCAGTGCGATAAGATTGCCAAGGACGAGCCAGTTGATCCGTGCGAAGACGAATGTCATACGCTTCACCGTTGCCATATACATCAATTTCAATGCCGCTCCACTCTGAAGCATTAAAAGGGTGTGCATCTGAATGAAGATCGAAGGCCATCTGAAGAAAACCCCCATTATTCTGAAGCGACACACGTCCTGTAAGACGAGTTGCTAATCGTTCTGCAACTTTCTCTGTTTTAATTTCACCCGAAGAAACGCCCCCCATCACCGTATCGGAAACATATTCCCAAGCTGGTGTGAGATGCATCGTTTGATCTTTCAATTTAGGTTTTGGGGTCAACTTTTCTGGTTCACACGAATAGAAAGCTCTTCTGCAGACACTTTGCGTTCGCTGTAACGGTCGACCAAGTATGGCATTTGAGCGCGTGTCAAAAGGGTGAATTTAATGAGTTCTTCCATAACATCGACCATTCTGTCGTAATAAGGAGAGGGTTTCATGCGCCCATCTTCATCAAATTCCAAAAACGCTTTTGGTGTTGAAGACTGATTTGGGATCGTCAAAAGCCGCATCCATCGACCTAGAATACGCAACTGATTAACTGCATTGAAACTCTGAGATCCACCGCAAACTTGCATGACGGCAAGAGTCTTACCCTGGGTCGGGCGCACGGCTCCTAACGCGAGTGGAATCCAATCAATTTGTGACTTCATTATTCCGGTCATCGCGCCGTGGCGCTCTGGTGAACACCAGACCATGCCTTCACTCCAGGTGACCAAATCGCGTAACTCTGCGACTTTTGGATGCGATGCATCTTCATCATCAGGTAATGGTAAACCAGATGGATTAAACGTCTTCGTTTCTGCGCCTAAGAGCTCTAAGACCCTCGAGGCTTCTTCAGTCATGAGCCGACTGAAGGATCTTTCGCGTAAAGAACCATAGAGTAAAAGAATTCGTGGGGCGTGTGTGCTGGGGGCGGCTGGAAATAGTTTCTTTTTATCAATCCCGATAAAATCTTCGGGCACGATATTTGGCGTATCAGACACATTTTTCTCCATCAATGCTTAGGTTGATGATTGTTTCTCGTCGGTCTTATAAGCGCTTAGACGGACGCTGATATCAAAGTCATTAAGCCGCTTCAAGTAACAGCATCCCATAAAGCTGATCTGGATCTGACCAAAGCTCGTTGACTGACCAGTCCGCCTGTTTCGCAATTGCGGTCAGACCCTCAACAGTGAACTTTCGTGAGTTTTCGGTGTGAATGGTCTCGCCAGATTTGAATGCGAACGAATGACCTTGAATGGTTACTGATTGATCACATTGGCTGACCAGATGCATTTCGATTTGTGATGCGTCTTCATTCCAGCGGGCTTCGTGGTGGAAGTTCGTGAGATCAAAATCCGCGTCCAATTCCCGGTTAATCCGGACCAGCAAGTTCATGTTGAAGTTCGCTGTAACGCCCTGGGCATCATCATAAGCATCAATTAAAATCGACGGTTCTTTTTTTAAATCAGCGCCAACTAAGAACAGCGCATCCTTACCAAGTTGATCATGCACAGTGCGCAAAAACGTCGAGATTTCAGCATCTGACAGATTGCCGATAGTGGAACCCGGGAAAAATCCCAGCACAGTTGGTGCGTTTTGAAAGTCAGAACGGCTAGGGCCACCTGCCATGAAATCGCCGACCCACGGTTTGACGCTCAATCCTGGAAATAGCGTTTCAATGGACTTGGCGGCATCGCGGACAAAACCATCCGATATGTCGACAGGCCAAAAGGAGGAGGGTTCCAAAAGAGCCGCCAGCAATGTTCGGGTTTTAATCGATGCTCCGGCACCATATTCGACGACGGCGGTTCCTGCGCCTAAGCGCTGTGCCAAGCCATCAACACGCTGTTCTAGTATCGACTGTTCAGTACGCGTTAAATAGTATTCCGAAAGATGTGTGATTTGTTGGAATAATTCAGATCCCCGGTCATCATAAAACCATATACACGGCAGAGACTTTTGAGATTGCGAAAGACCTGCACGTACATCGTCCAGCAAATCCAGGTTAACCACCGTATCGGTTGTCATGATGCGTCCTTTGCCAATCGCAATCCAGAAAACTGCCAACGCTTATCAGGATGGAAAAAATTGCGATAGGTGGCGCGGGTATGGTTGGCGGCAGTGACGCACGACGCACCGCGCAGCACCATTTGCCCGCTCATGAATTTACCGTTGTATTCGCCAACTGCGCCATTGTCTGGTTTAAAACCAGGATAGGGGCGAAATGCACTCGATGTCCATTCCCATACGTCTCCAAAAAGGCCAACCAGCGGGTTTTCTTTGGTCGCTCGCGGTTGTGGGGCTGGTCGCAATCTACCTGTGCCAGCGTTATTGCCATCGGTAGATGGTTCTCTGGCTGCGTTTTCCCATTCGAACTCGCTTGGTAGTCGATGCCCGGTCCAGGTCGCAAAGGCATCGGCTTCAAAGAAACTGACCTGACATACTGGAGCGTTCATATCTACAGGCTGAAAACCGCGGAGCGTCATGTTCCACCATTCATCATCCCGGCGTTCCCAATACAACGGGGCGATCCACTCGTCTTGTTGGCAGCGGGCAAAACCATCCGATAACCACAATCGAGATTCCTGGTAACTGCCGTCAGAAATGAAATCCGCCCACTGTTGATTAGTGACTGCATGCGTTGCCAACGCATAAGGATGCAGCAATACGTCGTGGCGCGGTCCTTCACAATCAAATGCGAATTCATCGCTCGACTGTGTGTCAGCTCCGATGGAGGTGACACCGCCATCGAATGCAACCCAACCGGTGCGGTCGTGCGCAGGGTCCATCTGTAGGGGCTTGGAAGGTGAAAATGCTGGTTTGATGGGGCTTTGCGCAAACAGATGAAGGATATCCGTCAGCAATAATTCTTGGTGCTGTTCTTCGTGTGCAATGCCGAGCGCCATCAAAGGTGCGATATCGGTATTCCCGGATTTCAGAATTCCCAAGACGTGCGCGTTTACATGCTGTCTGTATTCCAACACATGGTCGAGCGTCGGACGCGTCAACATCCCGCGCATGGGCCGCGCATGCCGAGGACCAATGCCGTCGTAATAGGAATTGAACAGATATTGAAACTGGTCATCAAAGCGTGCCTGTTCGCCGCGAAGCGGGGCGACGATAAACTCTTCGAAAAACCAAGTGGTGTGCGCGAGATGCCATTTCGCAGGGCTGGCATCCTCCATCGATTGCACTGTTGCATCAGCATCCGACAAGGTTTCTACCAGGGATTCTGATCGTTGTCGCAGGTTGTGAAATCGGTCTGCAAAGTCAACTGTAATATCTGTCGATTTAGATTGGGGGCGCGTCTCGCTCATTTTGTCTCAATGGCCTTTGTCAGTTGGAATGCTATTAAGCATTTTAGCGCAATGGTTCTTTTGGATTTCTGCGCGCTCAAAATGCTCTGCTCTACGCATGTAGGCAAGAATTACGTCGCACTTTGTAATCTGATATCTGAATACCTTGTGATCGCGCTTTTTTTTCAATGTACCGGGCTTTAAGGCGAATTTTAGTGGCCAGGGATGGTAGCCGCAGCGACTCACGCCATTGTTCTTGATGCTTTTATTCTTGAAACCGTTTTACTGATACCGGCACTTAGTCATCGTCGACAATCACTAGATCAACAAACAAAGCGTTAGCGCTGTTTTCCAAAGCATCTTGAAAGGCTTCTTCGGAAAGGCCTTCAGGGAGTCGAACTTTTGTGTCGGCAGCAAATAACTTTTCTCCGCTGACAGGCGCAGAATCTATGCGGGTTTCCATTTCTTCTACACTTGCACCAAGTTTTGCGATGGTGCGTGTTAACTCGTGAAGAATACCAGGTTGGTCTGGCCCAATAATTTCAAAAGCGAGGAGCGGTGTGTCGACTGTTTTCGTGGCACCCGCGTCCTGGACCATGATCTGGAAGCCGTCTTCCTCTAGTGCAGTGAACGCATTTTTAAGGTTGGCCACATGTGTATCAGGCAACGAAATGCGCACGACGCCTGTGAATGTTTCGGCCAAGTGTGCCATCCGACTTTCTAGCCAATTACCGCCGTGCTCTGCCACAATTTCAGCAACCTGCTCTACAACACCGGGTCTGTCCCTGGCGATGAATGCGATGATCAGTTCGTTCGGCATGATGTTTTCCAGTGCTTCCAATCTAACGATGTGGTTTTCCACAACTTGTAGTTGCTGTTTGGGTTATAGTCTTCTCCTATAACCAATAGCATTTTGTTCGATTTTGCTATGTTGGCCGACGAAAGTGGCATTTACTAGTCAAATGTCTATGTGACGTGGGCGTTTTGCAAACGGGAGAAAGCCATGCTGTTAAGCCATTTCGTGAGGGCGATGTCTGTATTTCTGTTTGCGAGTTTAATGTGGCCGTCATTTGGGCAGGCCGACGGATTGCAATTTTTTAAGATTGGTTCCGGATCAAAAGGCGGTGTCTATTACCCCATTGCTTATGGGATCGCGACGGCCATCTCAAATCCCCCTGTTTCAAAAAGCTGCGCCCAAGGTGGAAATTGCGGTGTGCCTGGTTTGGTCGGATCAGCGGAATCTACGGGTGGTTCTGTTGAGAATGTTGATGGGCTAACCATGCAGAAATTTCACGCCGGGATTGTGCAATCTGATGTTGCTTACTGGGCGTACACGGGCACCGGGCCCTTTAGAACCCGAAAGCGGAATGAAGATCTGTGTGCTATCGCGAGTTTATATAACGAGGCATTCCATCTCGTTGGTTCTGCAACGGCGAATATCAATGATGTTAACGACCTAAAAGGAAAACGTGTTGCCCTTGGTGCTTTAGGGTCGGGTTCCTTGATTGGTGCGCAATTGGTGGTGCGTGCGTATGGATTTGCCGAAAATAAAGATTTTCAAATGGTTGAAGCAGATTTCCAGTCAGCACAGAAGATGATGGCTGCAGGTGATATTGATGCATTTGCTTATGTGACGGCTTTTCCGAATGACGCGATCAATAAGATGACCAAGACCACTGGTGCGCGTGTTGTTTCAGTATCGGGAAAAGGCCGTGACAAGTTGGTCAAACGGTTTCCGTTTTATACGGCTGAGAAAATTCCTACGGGAACGTATGCGGGCCAAGATGTCGATAAGGAAACCTTGGCTGTGCCAGCTTTGTGGATATCGAGAAAATCTGTTACCGATGATCGGATTTACGATGTGACAAAGGCATTTTGGAAAAATCCAGCGTCACGGGGTATCATGGACGATGCGCATGAGCGGGGCAAAAATGTGACCCTGCGGACGGCATTTAAAGGTGTTTCAATTCCATACTGTGATGGCGCCAAGAAGTTTTATCGAGAGATTGGAAAGCTGCGATAAAGATTTCAACCCCATCGGCTTTGTAGCCATTTAAATCTTCGCCAGGCTGATCCGAAAGAAACTACTGCCGTCTGATGCAAATTCCAGCGTCAGATCACCATTCATCGCGCGCATGATGGCGCGGCTAATCGGAAGGCCAAGCCCCGCACCTTGATTGCTCCCCGCACTTGAACCGCGGGCAAACTTTTCAAATACACTGGAAGCTTCTTCGCGCGATACCCCACCACCGTTATCTATGATGTCGATATAGATATAGAGTTCGCTTGAGTGCGTCCGGACATGAATGTTGGGTATTTCCGACGTATTGTACTTCACCGCATTCGACAAAATATTGATCAGCACTTGGCGCAAGCGATCATCGTTGGCTTTTGTTTTGAGGCCTTTGATGTCACCGCTGATTTCCACGTTCACACCAGCCTTGTGGGTGATGCCAGCTATGGTGTCGATGGCCCGCATAACGGCTGTGTGGGTCTCAACTTCATCCAAGATCAATTCCGTGCGGCCAGCTTCGAGGCTGCTAATGTCCAGAATTTCGTCGAGCAATCGTGTCAGTCGAATGCTCTCGTCATGAATAATGGACAAAAAGCGTGATGCTGTTTCTGGTGAAGTGTCTTTGTTTTCTATCAAAATTTCAGCAAACGATCTTACGGATGTCATGGGAGTTCTAAGCTCGTGGCTGACTTGGCTAAGAAATTCATCCTTTTGCGCATCCAGTGTTCGCAATCGTTCGTTCACGACGCGTAGCTGCCGCGCAGTTCGTTCCAATGCCGCAGATTTTTCTGCTAATTGTCGCGATGTCTCGATGAGTTCTTGGGTCTCATCGGCAATATCGATCAACTCGCTCATGCCGACGGTTTGTCCGCCGGCAATCCTGGTCACCATGGCATGAGCGGAAGCCGCCCCAATGGATCCTGCAAGCTCTCGTTCTAGTCGCAAAATGACAGAATCTGTAGGATGGGGGAGCCCGCGATTTATGCCCTGTGCCAATGCCATTTCATCGAACAGGTCGCGTGCAGGTTGGGAACCCAGAATTCTTTGCGCCAATATGTACAGATCTTCTGTTTCTGCAGTGCCGCTAGTTTGTGTCGTCGGGGCCCCGCCTGCTGATCGATATACATCAACAAATAGCGTCCCTTGTAGTCGCTCCAAAACATCAGACTGGGTGAAGCATGATACAACGATGAACAGCAGCGCATTTATCCCGACACTCCAGACCACCGCGTGAACTAAGGGGTCTAACCCAGTCAGACCAAGGAGCGCTTGCGGGCGCAAAATATCTAATCCCCAAGGTCCATTAGCGAGCACTTCAGAACTCAAGATGAAATGGCCGCCAAAGCTTGGTAAGAAAAGCGTGTAGGCCCACAAGCTTGCGCCTGCGATAAGGCCTGCGATGGCGCCGATACGCGTCGCCCCCCGCCAGAAAATACCCCCGACGAGGCTTGGCAAAAATTGTGCTACGCCGACAAACGCAATCAACCCGATGGCCGCAAGGGCTTCTGACCCACCACTCACATAGAAGTATAAGAATCCAAGCCCCAGAATAACGGCAATGCTCACACGTCGAGATATCAGCAAAAGGTTTCTGACGTCACCGCTCACAGCTTGGTTTGCCGCTAACAACCGAAGCGCAATCGGCATCACAATGTGGTTCGAGACCATGGTTGAGACGGCAATCGCAGCGACGATCACCATAGATGTTGCGGATGAGAAGCCACCCAGGAATGCAAACAACGCAAGTTCATTGCGTTCAGCCGCGAGTGGCAGTGTCAGCACATATAAATCGGGATTGGCGCCAGCTGGCATGACCTTAAGGCCGACAAGGGCGATCGGCATGATGAACAATGTCATCCCAAAAAGATATAGTGGAAACAGCCATGATGCGGTGGCGAGTTGTTTTTCATCAATATTTTCGACGACTGTGACTTGAAATTGTCGCGGCAAACAAATGACTGCGGTCGCAGATAAGAAGGTCAGAATGATCCATCGTGGTCCGAAAATGTCACCGCTTCCTTGGATGACCTCGTTGGGAACGTTCGCAAATACATCGGCAAACCCATCAGCCACAAAATATGTCGCATAAACTCCAACGGCGATCAGCGCCAATAATTTGACGATGGCTTCTAACGCGATTGCTGCGACCACCCCGTGGTGACGCTCGTTCGCATCCAGATTTCGAGTCCCGAAAAGGATTGTGAACAACGCCATGCCCGCCGCGACCCAAAAGGCGGTCGTAACACCATCGGCACCAGTGGCGATAACCTGATAACTACGTGTCACCGATTGAAGTTGCAGGGCAATGTAAGGTGTGGTCGCGGTGACAGCGATTAATGTGACCAACACTGCGAGGCTTGAGCTTTTGCCATAGCGAGAAGAGATCAAATCGGCGATTGAGGTAATTCGATGCGCGCGACCAATTCGAACCAATTTCCTAAGCAGCCACCACCAGCCGACGAAAACCAACGTGGGTCCAAGATAGATCGTGATGAATTCCAAACCATTGCGCGCGGCAGAACCCACTGCGCCGTAGAATGTCCATGATGTGCAATAGACTGAAATTGAAAGGGTATAAATGACAGGCGAGTGTAGCCAATTGATTGGGCGCTCTCGCGTGCGTCGGTCAACGATGAAGGCGACAGTAAAAAGCAAGAACACATATGCAAGACATGCGGCCAATAGGATATTGACGGATAACATCAGTCCAAACCTTGGCCAGTTGAATCACCTTCGCGGGATTTGTCGCTATCGCGGAGGCGTGGGGCCATGATCGCCGCACCAACAATCAATAAGGCCCAGACAGTGAACATGTAGAACACCGTATAGGGTATGCCAAAGATACTTCCTTCAAACAGGGATGTGCGGACAATCGGGGGCATCATGAGGATGAACCCAACAATCAAAAGGGCGACAGATTTATCGCGGGTTTTACGCCTGGATAACTGAAGATCCGAGTTCCCCGCCATGCCTGATCCTTAAGTTATATCAGTTCTCTGTATTCAGCTCTTTTGTTCGCTGGCAAGTTGATTGATCGCATCGACGATTTCCGCATTCGCAAAAGGCTTCGTGATGAACATGTCGGCGCCAATATCCATTGCCGTTTCCCGGTCTTCGCGTTGACCTTTGGCCGTTAGCATCAATGTTGGAAGAGATTTGGTTCGGTCATCAGCGCGAATACGACGAAGAACTTCGTAGCCGTCTAGTTCGGGTAGCATGACATCTAGCACCAATACATGAGGTACGTTGTCCAATGCAGATTGCAGGGCGGAACGTCCGTCCGTCTCAACATCTACATGATAACCAGCGCGCTCTAGTAAGAACGTTAATGACTCGACTATGTGTGGCTCGTCTTCCGCGAGCAGAACCCGGATGCTCATTTCCGTATTTCCTCCCAGCCTGTATCTGTCTTAACGCAGATATCCGACATAATTAGACGTTATCTTGGCCTTCGCTTCAACTTCAGAGTTGATTTATTCGATAAGCGGGTCTTCAACCCTGTGGGCACAAGTGAATCTTGGACACGTTCTGCAACTGGGCCCGACCTCTTCGATAAGGACATCCCTATCAGGTGCATACACTGTTAAGGGGGCGTCTTCTTCGCTAATCGCAATCATATCAGTGACGTAATGTCGGGGTTTCCCAAAGCCAATGGGACCTATATGGCGAGCGCGTGCAACGAACACAAAACGAGCGCCAGAAGGGAAAACAGTTCTTTGGCGGATAACGGTTTCTGGCGATTGTTGTGCACGGTATAGGACCCAAAGCGGGCAGGCGGCGGCGTACCTCGGTACATTTAGTCCATCAATTCCAAGAATTTCTATAATACTACCGGCAGCATTTGAGCACATATATCCAAATTTCGGGGTCTCGGGCGACGGTGCTAGGGCCGTCAATCGATGGCAAACGATCTCAACTTCGGCAGAAAATTTTTCAGCCAAGCTCTCGATATCAAAAAACATGCGTTTTGCAGCATCTTCGAATTCTTCCATGGGTAAAATGACGGCACCAATGGCATAGTCTCGAAGCATTCGTACGGCACGTTTTCGGGCAGCGGCTGTTTCGATCTCTGATTGTTCATTGACGAAGTCTTCGATGAAGGTGCCGAGCCTGTCTTCGCACAAGGCTTCTGCATTAGCGCGACGAGATAGGGGCTGAGATTCTGTCAGGAGTTCAGAGAGTGCCTTGGTCGCATCTTCAATTTCTTCGAATCGATTTTGGCGTGCGTTAAATAAGGCTTCGACTTCATCAATCGGTGTGACGGCTTGGTCCGTATCTTCTGAACGATCCAGATAAACGGCCAGTGCTTCGCCAATTTCAGAAAGCGCGATGGTTTCTTCGTGAATAATCGCATTGAAACGATCGCGACGAACATCGGACAAGTCTGGAAAATCGCGCAAAATTTCTGATGCCGATCTTATTGAAGCAATCCGCGTCAGCATTCGATGAACGGTTTCGTTCAAGAATGGGTCGTTCGATAAACGATCCGACAGGCTTGCAACGCGCGCATTTGCGTCGCGTTCTGATTTGGAAACAGAGGCAAGCATCTTTGCCCACCCTGGGAACCGTCCAATCAACTCGCTGATCCGATCTCGTTCTGTCCCTAAATCTTTGAAAACGGGGGCAAGGGATATCTCATGCAGTGTTTCTAGTAGATGACGTTCTGAAATATCATCCAGATCGGCCATTGTCAGACCGAGCGCATCGGCCACTCGCTTTAATAATCCACCGGCGATGCGGCGCTTATTCCATTCAATAAGATTGAGGTAAGGTGCTGAAATTTCTACTCGGCGTGCGAGTTCTGCCTGGGTTAGTCCCAGTTCCCGGCGACGTTGGCGAATCCTCGTTCCAATAATCGCGCTTAGCATGAGTATATAAATCCCTTATTTTTCAAGGGTTTTTGCATCTGCGTTGTCAATCATTTACAATTTTGCAACGCAACATTAATAATAATTTACAAAAAAACCCAATAAAGTCAAGTAGTTATTTACGTATTAACAAAAATAAGACACTATACGCCTTGGGCGAGGAGGTCGTCCTTGGGTAGAGAATGGAAAGCACTCCAAATAAAATGCCTTCTTGCCAACAATATTTGAAACAAACCGGGAGACATCCTAATGAGTAAGTTTAACATTAGCCGACGTGGCCTTATTAAAGGTACAGCGGCACTTGGTGCCGGTATCGCCGCACCTACTGTATTCTCAAGCGACGTTTGGGCAGCAGGATACACGAACGAACCTAAAGGCAGTACAGTGACCTTTGGCTTCAACGTTCCACAATCTGGCGCTTATGCCGATGAAGGTGCAGATGAGCTTCGCGCATACGAGCTGGCAGTTGAGCACCTCAATGGTGGCGGCGATGGCGGCATGCTGAATACGTTCTCATCGAAGGCGCTAACAGGTGACGGCGTTAACGGTAAGAAAGTCATATTCGTCACGGGCGATACGCAGACCAAATCAGACGCAGCGCGCGCAAGTGCAAAACGGATGATAGAAAAAGAAGGCGCAGTCATGATCACTGGCGGTTCTTCGTCCGGTGTTGCTATTGCTGTTCAAGGCCTTTGCCAAGAAGCAGGCGTCATCTTCATGGCTGGTTTGACCCATTCCAACGACACAACGGGTAAAGATAAACGCGCCAATGGCTTCCGTCATTTCTTCAACACTGAAATGACAGGTGCTGCGTTGGGTCCTGTGCTCAAGAATGCTTTCGGTTCCGACCGTACCGCATATCATTTGACTGCAGATTATACCTGGGGTTGGAGCCAAGAGGGTTCAATTAAGAAGTACACTGAGAAAGCTGGCTGGAAAACTGCAGCTGCTGTTCGTACACCTTTAGGTGCTGGTGACTTCTCTCAGTACATTACGCCCGTTCTGAATTCTGGTGCTGACGTGCTGGTTCTGAACCACTATGGCCGTGACATGGTCAACTCGTTGACACAAGCGGTTCAGTTCGGTCTGCGCGATAAGCAGGTAAACGGTAAAGACTTCGCGATCGTTGTTCCACTTTACAGCCGTTTGATGGCTCAAGGTGCTGGTGAGAACGTTAAAGGGATCTTTGGTTCGACGAACTGGCATTGGTCTCTGCAGGATGAAGGTTCCAAAGCCTTTGTTAAATCGTTCGGTCAGAAATATGGCTTCCCGCCATCACAGGCTGCGCATACGACTTATTGCCAAGCAATCTTGTATGCTGATGCATGTCAGCGTGCTGGTACCTTCATGCCATCCGGCGTTGGTGCCGCGCTAGAGGGCTTTAAATTCGATGGTATGGGTAACGGTCCGACCGAATACCGTGCAGAAGATCATCAGTGCTTCAAAGATGTCTTGGTTGTGAAGGGTAAAGAAAACCCATCATCCAAGTTTGACGTTCTTGAGGTTGTTGAAGTCACGCCACGTTCGCAGGTTGAATACCCTGCCAGCTTGCTTGGAGGAGAGCTTGGCCCGTACAATAACGGTGGCTAAGTCCTAAAACTTTAGCAAAACCAAAAGTCTATGTGTCCCCGGCTTCGTGCCGGGGGCATCTAGAACGACCAGAGGCATGTGAAAATGGACGCAATATTTCTGCAGATTTTGAATGGACTGGATAAGGGCGGTGCTTATGCACTTATCGCTCTTGGATTGACCATTATTTTTGGCACCCTCGGGGTTGTTAACTTTGCGCACGGTGCATTGTTCATGCTGGGCGCATTTTGCGCCGTTACGATCCAATCTATCATGACGCTCGAAAGTGTGACAATTGACCCGACGAAGTTAACCGCTTGGGGCACTCCTTCGGAAATCCGCGTGCCATATATCGAGTCATGGTTTGGCGAATTTGGCACGACACTAATAGATTACTCCGTTCCCGTTTCCATCTTGGTCGCGATCCCTGTCATGTTGCTCATTGGCATCATTATGGAACGCGGCCTTATTCGTTATTTTTATAAAAGACCACATGCTGATCAGATTTTGGTGACGTTCGGCTTGGCTATTGTTTTACAAGAAATCATCAAGAGTATTTATGGCGCGAACCCAATTCCGCAGCCTGCTCCTGAAATTGCAACAGGAATGATCGATTTTGGTATTACTATCGGATTTGAAGCTGGAAATGTCGTTTATCCGGCCTGGCGTCTGATCTATTTCTTGTTTTCCTTAGTAGTTATCGCTGCTGTTTTTTCATTCCTTCAATTCACGACGTTCGGGATGGTCGTGAGGGCCGGGATGGCGGATCGAGAGACGGTTGGTCTCCTTGGTATTGATATTGATAAGCGGTTCACCATCGTGTTCGGTATGGCGGCCGTTGTCGCTGGTCTTGCTGGTGTGATGTATACCCCAATCCTTAGCCCAGATTATCATATGGGGATGGACTTTTTGGTCCTTAGCTTTGTGGTTGTGGTTGTAGGTGGAATGGGATCATTAGGAGGTGCAGTCGCTGCAG
>ENA-UOXV01005369-UOXV01005369.1-marine-metagenome-genome-assembly--contig:-NODE-5369-length-14100-cov-6.323745_pt1 | contig 14100 bp, 15 predicted proteins | sample MGYA00238165_ERZ766961 | MGnify/ENA primary metagenome ERZ766961 (study PRJEB28924, sample SAMN03173240) | marine metagenome | biome: Marine; feature: Water; material: Subsurface seawater | place: North... | reverse complement strand
ATGAACATGGACAAATTTTTCAATTAGTTCCTGAGGAAAAAAGAGCTTGGCACGCAGGGTTAGCCTATTGGAGGGGCAAGATAAACATTAATGATCGCTCTATTGGAATTGAATTAGAAAACCCTGGTCATGATATCAATTATAAACCTTTTCCAGAAAAGCAAATATTGTCACTCATAAAATTGGCCAAAGAAATAATTCAAAGATACCACATACCAGCTAGAAATATCCTGGGGCATTCGGATATCGCGCCCACACGAAAAAAGGACCCTGGCGAACTTTTTAATTGGTCTCTACTAGCATCAAATGGAATAGGACTATGGCCAGAAACCGATTTTATGAATAATAATGACGCTGGTAACCTGTCAGATTTTGAGAGCAACCTTAGGCTTTATGGTTATGACACATCTAATTTAGTGGCATCAACTCTTGCATTTCAAAGGCACTTCCTGCCAAACGCTTGTTCAGGAAGAATTGATATACAAACTTTTTTAATTCTAAAAAAACTCATAGAGCTACTATAAAGTTTGGGAGTAAGATAATCTGACTATTTAGCCAGACTATCTACTCTTATTATGCTGCAATCATAGTTTGTGGCCTAATGTAACGCGCTCGCTTTTTTGCCTTTTCTTCTAAATATTTAACATGCGACGATGCTGTGCTCTTACATTTATGCATGCTCTCTAGCTCAAAACTCTCACCCACATTAAACACCATCCAATCGCCGCTTATTTTATCATGACGTATTGCGTAGTTCATTTTTATCTCCTTAGTGTTTATCATTTAATTTAGTCATAAAGATATTACCAATTGATGAATCCCTTAATTTCTATTTTCGCAATAAAATTAATTGGCATTTTTTCTAAATAGTTTATAAATATTCGTGCCAGACAGTTGGATGATCGCTATCTTGGGTTATAGGAGGTAGAGGAAAGTCCGGGCTCCACGGAAACACGGTGCCGGGTAATACCCGGCGGGGGTAACTCCAGGGAAAGTGCCACAGAAAGCAAACCGCCCATATTGGGTAAGGGTGAAAGGGTGTGGTAAGAGCACACCGCGCTAACGGTAACGTTGGCGGCAGGGTAAACCCCACCGGGAGCAAGACCAAATAGGAATGGCTCGTTTTCAAAGTGATTTGAAAATACTTGTGTTTTCGCACTGCTATTCGGGTCGGTCGCTTGAGACGCTCGGTAACGTTCGTCCTAGATGAATGATCATCATTCTTTGCTACTAACGCAGAGATTACAGAACCCGGCTTATAGACTGTCTGGCATAAAAATTTCTAAAAAATATTACTCGCGAAGGCCTAAAAAATTACAGAATAAGTTCTAAACAAGAAATCTTATTTCCAACCGAGTCTATGTTAAGTTACCTTATATAATATTATCATTTCTAAGTTGATCAATTTCACTTTTAGACACATTTGCATACTTTAATAAAATCTCATCAGTATTTTCACCCAGTGTAGGTGGAGGAGATTTGATCGATTCCGGAGTATCAGAAAACCTAAATGGTATACCGAGCATTTTAATGATGCCTGCTAGAGGGTGATTAATTTCTACAACCATATTATTTGCTTTTGTCTGATCGCTATCAAGTGCTTGAGAAACAGACATTACCATACTACAAGGTACATTAAGGTTAGATAATTTTTTTATCCACGCCTCTGCGCTGTCTTGCGACAAAGCCTCGGTTATTAGGTCCTCCAAGGTCTCTCTATTTTTTACTCTTTCTGGATTTGTATTAAACCTTATGTCATTTTCCCACTCTGGGTGACCAACGCATTCTGAAAATTTATAAAACTGGGCATCATTTCCCACGGCTATCGCAATTTCTCCACTTTTACAATTAAAGTCACTATAGGGCACAATATTAGGATGACCATTTCCAAAGCGACTACCTTCCTTTGACCCAACCAAATAATTTGAGGCGACGTTTACCAATAATGATAAACCCGTATCAAAAAGAGAGGTCTTTATGCGCTGACCTCTTCCTGTATTATTCCGTGCATTAATTGCGGCAAGAATAGTCATCGCAGAATACAACCCTGTGCAAACGTCTACAATTGCGACGCCGAGTTTAGTTGGGCCGCCATTAATATCTCCTGTAATTGACATTAGACCACTCTCAGCTTGTAATAAAAAATCATAGCCAGGCATTCCGCCCTTGGGCCCCCGCTCACCATACCCAGTGATGCTGCAATGTATTAGCTGTGGAGCATTTTTATCACGCCAGTCATCAGTGATCCCCCAGCGATCAAGAGTGCCAACTTTAAAGTTTTCAATAACAATGTCTGCATTTTTGAGTAGTTCTTTTAGAATTTCTTGACCTCTTAGATTTCCTAAATCCAGAGTAACACTCGACTTGTTACGATTGATTCCAAGAAAGTATGCAGCTTCTCCCTCAACAAAAGGAGGGCCCCAGCGCCGGGTATCATCCCCTGATCCTTGACGCTCGACTTTGATTATTTCTGCACCCATATCCCCAAGGTTCATAGTGCAAAATGGGCCTGCCAAAATTCTTGTTAAATCAATAACCCTTAACCCAGAGAGGGGGCCTTCATTATTAGATGAAGTCATTTAAAATTTTGACTGATCTTGGTTCAAGTCATTATCTAAATCATTTAAATACTGATCAACTTTAGTTTTACGATCTAACCTAAATTTATGAAAATCTGGCTTTCTTTTCTCTAAGAACGCATTCATTCCCTCAAGAGATTCATCTGATCCCCATATCTCTGCCAATAACTCCATGCCTTGTTGCCAAGATGCATAAAGTTCGTCTGATTCAAAATTTAGAGACTTCTTTGTTGCACGAAGCGTTTGCCCAGAATAACCCTTCATTTGTTGACACCACTCCTCAGTCTCGCGCCTTAAATCTGCCTTTGGCACAACTTTGTTAATTAGACCAATTTTAACAGCCTCTTCTGCAGGAAAAGTTCGGCATAAAAAGATCATCTCTTTTGCCAAACGATCACCTATTAATCTTGGAATATACTGTGTAGCTCCGACGGTTGGACAAGCGCCCACTTTTGCACCGGTCTGACCAAACACTCCATCATCAGCAGAAATTACTAAATCACACCAAAGTGCTAACTCGTGACCACCGCCCATGCAATGTCCGTGTACCATCGCAATAACTGGCACGGTTGCACCTCGAATTGCCATTGCTAGTCCAAGCATCCTATCATTCCAGTGCATTGCATTAGCGCGATTTAATTTCATCATTGCCTGAAAGTCTCCGCCAGCAGAAAAAGCTCTGTCTCCTGAACCCGTGATGACCGCAGCAACGATAGATGCATCCTCTCGAATAGACTTAACTGCCTCAATTAGCTCATCAAGGGTTTGCTCACGAAAAGCATTCAAGACTTGTGGACGATTAATAGTAATCCAAGCCACATCATCTTTAAGTTCAAATAAAATTTCATTGTATTTACGCTCTTTAATCACAATATAGCTCCTTAATTATCAGTTTGTTCAATTTCTATAAGAGTTCCTAATGCATCTTTTGGATGCATAAAAAAAATGTCTCTCCCATGGTGACCCTTTGTAACCTTTTCGGCTGCTAGGATTCTAATATCGTCTTCCAATAATTTACTTTTTGCTGTTTGAGCATCATTAGTCGTAAGGCAAATATGGTGTAATCCACCAGTGGGATTCTTATCTAAAAATTTTTGAATTGGTGATGAAGAGTTTGTAGGTTCCATAAGTTCAATTTTAATATTATTAAAAAAAATATATACCATCCTTATACCTTGGGCTGGTAAATCAATTGTCTCACTGGCTTCGCAGCCGAACGTTTTAGAATAAAATAATTGTGCTTCTTTAAGATTTGGAACAGCTATAGAGATGTGTCCAACATCTGAAATAGATAAAGGCAATTTATTAGTCACATTAGGCCTATTCGTTATAGTGATTCAAACTTTTGCTTTGCCTTGGCGGCACGTATATCTCTTACGATAGCGTATATAAGTGATAAAGCTGCCGCAATCAATAGCCCTAAACTAATTGGGTCTGTAAAAAAGACCTGGAAACTTCCATCGGATAAAATCAACGCTCTTCGAAGCGAGATCTCAATTAGTTCGCCCAATACTAAGCCAATAACCAGAGGTATTAATGGAAATTTAAATTTCCGGAGTACATAACCCAAGACACCAATTATCAACATAACAACTACATCACCAACACTACCGCCAACACTAAAAGCACCAATGAACGCAACGCTAAATATTAATGCAGCTAAGATAGGGGGTGAAACTTCAACAACCTTCAGCCAAAGACGAATAAACTTCAAACCTAAAAATAACATTACAAAATTTGCCAAAAAGAGTGTTGTAAAAATTCCATATACAATATCAGGGTTTTTTACGAATAATTGTGGTCCAGGTGAGATATTATGTAACATTAACGCACCTAAAAGAATTGCTGTACTGCCAGATCCGGGCACCCCTAAGGTGAGCAGCGGAACCAATGCACCGCCTACCGTGGCATTATTCGCTGTTTCAGATGCACAAACGCCCTCTGGCGCACCTTTACCAAATTTTTCGTGATTAGGTGAAATGCGTTTAGCCTCATTATAAGCTACAATGCTTCCTATGGAAGCGCCAGCACCAGGCATTACACCGATTATTGTTCCAATTACACTAGAAATGGATAGCGTCTTCCAAAGGCCAGCAAACTCACGCCAAGAAATTCGTTCTGTAGTGAATTTAGCTCTACTCTTTAATCTCGTTTTTACTTCTGATTCTATAATTAAAAACACCTCTGTGATAGCAAATAATCCCAGCATTGCAGAAACAAATGAAATACCCTCCCACAAGGCTGGTTGGCCGAAAGTAAAGCGCTGAGTTCCGGTCATTGGCTCAGCCCCAATTGTCTCTATTAAAAGACCAATTAGAGCGGCAATTACACCTTTAATCCAATTTCCGCTTACAAGACTAGCAACAATAGTTAATCCAAAAATACCGAGAGCAAAATACTGAACTGGTCCAAAAGCAATTGCAAACTGAGCTAAGGGGATAGAAAAAAGAACTAGGCATATAGTACTAAAAACACCACCTGTAGTCGAAGACATTATTGAAATACTCAGCGCTCTGCCAGTCTGGCCTGCCTCTGTCATAGGATAACCGTCAATAGCAGTAATCGCACCCGATGGGGTTCCGGGCGTATTAATAGTTATTGCTGTTATGGAACCACCATATTCAGCTCCAACATAGATTGAAATTAAAAGTACAATTGCCACTATTGGCGATAAAATATAGGTGAACGGAATCATTAACGCTAATCCAGTGGGACCACTTAAGCCTGGCATTGCTCCAACAACAATACCCATCGCAACACCAGCAAACATTGCCAACACAACCTGCCACTGTCCCAACTGTCCAATACCTAAAAGCCAATTTTCTAACATCTTTTTTTATTATCCTTTGATAAATTAAAGCTAGCCTAGTAGCGTAGGTAAAAATTGCATTGGCAGTGGGACTCGCAATGCTAGAATAAAAAAGAAATAGACAAAAATCATAAAAATAAGAGTGACAATAATAATGATTTTTAATCGAACCCCTGCTATCCAAAGAAGCAGAGGTAGTGTTATACCCGCGGAAACGAATGTACTTAATTCCTCAAATGTTAATGCCTGAAACAACATAATAACAGCAGCAAGAGGCGCTTTTTGCCATTTTCCCCAGACAACCTCGGATCGTTTTGATTTATTGATTAATATCTGAAAAATTAAGAAAGTTGAGAAAATAATAATTCCTCCAAATAAAATTTGGGGGAACATAGCGGGTCCCATAGTTTTGACCATACCCGGATCAACCTCAAACCTGGTTGTTTCCCACCAACCAAAAAGAGATAATAATATCAAAACAAGGGCGACGGAAAGTTCTCCGCCACCCATATTTTTTAGAAAGATAAAAGTTTTATTATTAAACATCTGCTAATTTATTTATTTTTTAAAATGACTTTTTAGGTCTCGAACTTGATTTTTAAAAAATGCATCAAATTGTTTTGGTCCACCCATATAGCCACTCAAAATAGCTTTCTCATTAGCATATTTAATATACTCTGGGTCCTTCAGCATTTTTTTTACGGCTTCATGTAGTTTATTTACAATCGGAGATGGAGTCCCCTTTTTCACTAATATTCCTCTCCAAATTGCAGCTTCAACATTGTGACCACCTTCTTTAAAAGTAGGCCAGTCTGGATGTGCTGGTAATCGACTAGTATGAGCTACGCCCAGCATCCTTAAGTTACCAGATTTAACCTGATCTCTAATCTCGCCAGGATTTAGAATTGCAGCATCGATGTGATTACCCAAGAGCATCTGGATCATCTTATTTGCTTTACGAACAGGTACATATTTGATTTCTGACTTTTTTATTGATCCGGATTGAAGAAGAAGATCGACCGTGTAGGGATCCATTCCAATTGAGTGAGCCCCCGTCCACCTGAGTTTCCCCGGGTTTGCTTTAATCCAACCAACCAAAGACTTAAAATCTTTCCATTGCGAATCAGCACGCACACCAACCCCTTGCGGATCCATCTGCAAGCGAGCTACACCTTGCCAGTCATTCTCTGTAAAGGGTACTTTCCCGCTTGCAATCACAATAGCCGTGGTAGTCGTATCCAAAAAAATATGATAACCGTTTGCTTTGCGTTTTTGGATGTAAGCTTGTGCAACAGCGCCCGAACCACCCTTTTTATAAAGTGCCACAGCCGAGCCACCTAAATATTTTGGCAAAATTTGCGCGGCCTTGTGACCCAAAACATTTGCTCCAGATCCGGGTCCAGCTTTTACCACAATTTCGATTGTTCGTTCTGGATAATCCGCTTTTAATCCAGTAGACGCCGCAATGAAAAAAATACTTGAAATACTTAATGCAATTAGTGTCGTCGATTTTTTTAACATTTTCACTCCCTCTGAGGTTAGTTCAAAAAGTTTCTATAAATAAACCGTATTATAGTATACTTTTGTAGTATCGGAAAATTTCAGAAGACGAGTCAAGGGAATCTTTGTATTATAACGTCCATATTTAAGAGGATGAACTATGAAAAAAGCTAACGAACTAGCCGAAGAAATTGCAAAACGAAGAGGCTATCAATACCCAGCCCATAAATTTATTGCAGAACATTTCCCAGATTACATGGGGGCGTTACTTGATTTAGACCATATTATTCGGGGAAAAGAGAGAAAGTTTGATGAAAAAATGCACGAATTATTCCATATTCTTGCTTTAGCGGTTGAGACGTCAAATCCTCACAATCAACCGCACCTTAAAAACCATTTAAAAAAGGGTATTTTACTTGGCCTAGAGCCCACGGAGATTGCTGAAGCCCTCATGGTATGTGTCAATCCTTGCGGGGCTAAAGTTTTAACATACGGCGTAACCTGCATGCTTGAGGCAATCGACGAATTAAAGTCCGAAGGTTCTAATTAAATTATTTTAACAGCGGCCCCAGTCCTAGAGGACTCCTCAATCGCTAAAGTAATTTGCAAAGTTTTTCGGCCTTCTTCAATTGTCGTATGGGGGCACGGCAAGCCCGTCACTAGATGATCTAGCCACGAACGAGTTTCATTGGCTATTGGTCCCCAAAAATCATCAAGAGCCCAATCGCCAGAGGAGTTGGTTTGCATGAATAACATTTTAGGATCGTGGTCTGGCACATAGGCATGGGGAATGCCCTTGTCAGAATAAAGTATACTATCCTTATTATCCGCATCCAGTAATATAACGCCATCTTCGCCAAAAATTTCAAACCTAGGACTTTGTCCAAAGGTAGGGTAGGTGGCTGGAAGAGCATAAAATATACCTAGATTAACTATTGCTCCATTTTCAAATGTGATAATGGCCCAAGTAGCCTCATCTGTGTCATGGCCTAAATTTCTAAAAATTTTTCCGTGACTTCTCGCCACAACCTCAACAGGCCTTATACCCTCCATATACCAACAAACCATATCCACGTAATATGTTAATACATCGAGAACTGGCGACGCATCTGGAGATCTCTTTATTATTTCAAGCATTTGAGCGCGTGTATTTATTACCCTAGATTGTATTGAAATTATTTCACCCAGACGGCCCTCTTTAATATGTTGTTTTGTCATCATCCACCGACGGTCGTGGCGGCGAGAGTAACCTATAACAATTTCCACACCAGCTTTTTTCGCGGAATTAGCTATGAGATCTCCATCTTCAAGTGTTAAAGCTAAAGGCTTTTCCAGAAAAATGGGTTTTCCCAAATTTATTGCTTGAAGAACGGCTTCAACGTGATCATGCTCTGGAGTAGCAACCACAACAGCATCAACACGAGCATCCGAAATAGCATCAAGATTATTATCTGTTACAAAATCAGCTCCAGTTTTCTGAGCTAATATGTCTGCCTTAGTTTTATTCTTATCAGATAATGCCAGAAAATTAACCGATGGATGGCGTGATGCCATACCAGCTCTCAATGAACCTATTCTGCCCGATCCTATCACCGCTACGCCAATTTCTCTCTTCTTCATTCAAACACCCCTTTAAGTCTAATCTAGTATTTTTTAGATATTATCCAACTTGACAATTAAGTTTTTTTTTGTGGAAATATAAAAAATAGTTAGAAAGCTTAATTAGTAAAGAGGTTTTTATTGAATAATAGCACAAAAATAAATTTGGGGATTAAGGCTTTTTTCGACTCTTTTGCTGGCGAAATAAAAAATATTAATTTATCAGAGGAACTTGCAGCTGGAGAAATATTAGAAATTAAGCAAGCTTTTGATGAATTTGGCGTACTTATTTTCAGGGATCAAAACCTTACTCCGCCAGAATTCAGTAATTTTTCAAAATATTTTGGAAAACTCCATGTCCACCACTTGGCGGAAAAAACATTTCCGGATAATCCTGAAGTCAGGGTTCTTTCAAACGTAAAAAAGAAGGGAAAGTATATTGGCCAATACAGAGCAGGACATTATTGGCATACTGACTTAGTATTTCTAAAGAGCGTTGGCTATGCAACGCTTCTTCACGGCGTTGAATGCCCACCGACCGGAGCTGATACATTGTTTTCAGATATGCGTGAAGCTTATACTCAAATGCCAGAAGGTCTGAAATCTAAAATTATCGGCAAAAGTGCATTACATGATCATTCATTCTCTTATGGCAGATTATATCCAGATCGCCCCCAATTAACCGAAGAACAAAAATCATCTGCCCCCCCAGTAAGGCACCCGTTAGTATCAATTCATCCTAGAACTGGTCGTAAATCAATTTATATGACATCGGCAACTATTCGCGAGATAGATGGTTTTGATGAGCCAACATCACAAGAAATTGTTCAAGCTCTAGAGGATTTTTGTACCCAAAGTAAATTTGTATATGAGCATAAGTGGAAAAAGGGTGATGTGATTGTTTGGGATAACCTTAGGTGTTTGCATGCAGCGACATCATTTGATGAAAAATATGACCGCGTTTTATATCGAACACAAACACTGAATGAACATATAATTACTGGAATTTAAAACTCGTCACAAATAATTTTTCTATATTATTCGAAAGAATTAATAATGAGGATTAAAGTGTAATGAACACGGAAGATAATACTATAGAATTTGTCAGTTGTGACCTTTGCTACACCGCCGGCAAACCAGCCTTTGAAAAAAATCCAAGCACTCTTAAATCTCAGACACCGTTACCTATCGTAATTAATGGAAAAAAAATTCAGACCATTGATGTTCATGCACACTGCCAGGTCTCCGAGGCTTTGGAGCTTGTAAAAAATAGGCCTGAAGTAGCAGGGCAGACACTTGCTGGGGCCGATTTTGCAAGGGTTGAAAATATTTCCTCTAGGTTAGAAGACATGGATGCTATGGGCATTGATATGCAAGCTTTAAGCATAACGGTTTTTCAACATTTTCATTGGGCAGAAAAGGATCTAGCGGCTGAAATAATACGCATACAAAATGAAAAGTTAGCAGAAATTTGTGGTCAATATCCAGAAAGATTTGTTGCCTTGGGTACAGTTTCCCTTCAGCACCCAGACCTCGCCGTTCAACAATTAGACCACTCCGTTAGGAATCTCGATCATAGGGGTGTAATGATCACAGCCACCATTGGGGAAGATGAATTATCAAATCCAAAATTTAACCCATTTTGGGCAAAGGCAGAAGAATTAGAAGCCCTTGTTTTTATTCATCCTCGCCATTTTAAAGCGGCAGCTCAGCGTTTTGAAGGTAGGGGTTTTTTATCAAATATTATTGGTAATCCGCTAGATACAACAGTCGCCTTAGCACACCTGATTTATGAAGGTGTACTCGACCAATACCCGGATTTAAGAATATTGGGTGCTCACGGTGGTGGCCTATTACCTTCCTATATAGGGCGTTATGACCACGGACATAATAGTAATGACAGAGGGGGGTGCGGACTAGAACAAAAAAAACCTAGTGAATATTTAAAACAAATTTATTTTGATACCCTTGTATATGGCACCGAAAATCTAAGGCATCTGTTGAATGAGTGCGGAAGCAGTCAACTGGTTCTTGGTACGGACCACCCCGCAGGTATGGCAAATATTAATCCAATTGCCCATCTGCTAAGTGTTGATGGCCTCTCCAATGACGATATTGAGGCTATATGTAATGGAAATTTAAAAAAACTCTTAAAAATTAATATGTAGGGCTGTAAACATGAAACGCTCAATCAGAAAACGTGATGGTCAACAATGGATAAACGACTATTTGTTAAAAGTAACTGGAAGGCCTGTGCATTATGAATTAGATAGCCGTTTGCTCCCCACTCAAGCTAAAAGTATGAGAATGGTCTCAAAATATGTGATTAAAGAAGCAGAACATGCAGAACACTTGGCAAAGTCTGCCGAAAACTGTGGGGATAAAATTAATGCTCGTGCTCTATTTCGTGTGGCATCAGAGAAATATCGTGAGGCACAGCATTTTATTATTCCGCCTAATAGTTCCACTCGGTGGGATATTTATACAAAGGCACGAATTTGTTCACAACGAATGTTTAATTTATTAGATTATCCTATTGAACAAGTTGAAATTCCATTCGAAGATAAGACCATTCCTGGTATTCTTCACCTTCAACCAGGTGGAATAAAGGCTCCGGCTGTTGTGTTTATTCCTGGAATGGATAATACAAAAGAAAATTACCCAAACCCATTAGATAATGAATTTCATCAACGCGGTATGCATGTATTAGCGATCGATGGACCGGGTCAGGGCCAAGCTTTAGAGAGAGGAATTTTTGTAACTCCGGATAATCACGTTGTAGCGGCAAGTGCTGCATTTGATTTTTTATCAAAAAGAAACGATGTTGATGAAAGTCGTATTGGATTATCAGGTCGTAGCTTTGGATCTTTTTGGTCAATGCGTGCCGTAGCAGATGAGCATCGATATGCAGCGGTAGCAAGTGCGGTTGCCTGCTATTATTGGGATTTATTGACAATTTTCGACGAAGCACCGATTAGGTTCAAGCAAGTATTTATGGACATGGCTGGCATCGACGATGAAAATGACTTTGATAAAATGTGTACAGGCCTCACTTTAAAAGGCCACGCTGATCGGATAACATGTCCTGTTCTTATGTGTATAGGGGAATTTGATCCGCTTAACCCCTTAGAAGATGCTGAAAAAGTTTATGAAGCTCTTAATTGCCAAAAAGAGATGTGGGTATTAGAAGACGAATTTCATTCAATACATTCCACTAAAGCATTGTGCGGACAACCGACATTTCACTTTATGGCTGATTGGATGAACCGTGCGCTTAATAAAAAATTAGATGAAAAATTAAATAGAAAAATATTTGTCCAAAAAGATGGTCGCGGTATGTACAATCAATAAATACTTTATCCCAAAGTCGGATCAATTATTATAGCCGCACGACCAGTTATTAAACCGCTCTCTATTCTTTGGTGCATAGCCTCAACATCTTTTAATAAGCAAGTTTCTGTTACTCTTGGCCAGATTTCCCCACGCGATACCACATCAAGTGCAAACAAAACCTCCTCCTTGGTCGCATATTTGCTACCCAACACCTCTATTTCCCTTGATTTAATCCATTCCCCTGATGCCGTTGTCGGCTTTGCCACACCACCACCTCCCAAAATAGCTAAACGCCCCCCTTTTCCTAAAGCACGAATAGAGTCACCTAATGTTTTATGATTAGAAACAAAATCGATTATTACGTCCGCACCATTACCACTAGTTAGTTCAAGTAAGCCCTCCGTTAAACCAACTTTATTTGGATTAATGGTTCCAACTACACCAAGTTTATTACAAGCATCCAGTTTTTTATCACTAATATCGATAGCAATAACTTTGGTATCAGCCCATAACGCAGCCATAACCATATGCAGACCAAGGCCACCTCCTGCGCCAATTATCGCCACGACCTCACCGGACTGCATACGAGTTTTCTTTGTGATTTTAATTGGAGTAGCAACGGCGTCCGTTATAACACCTAACTCCGCAGCATATTTTTTGTAGTCTAAATTATTTGGAATTTTTAAAAAGTTTTTTGCTGGGAGTTTAATAAACTCTGCATAGCCGCCATCAATAGATTTACCAACATAACCCAAAAAATTATCACAAAGCGTCTCTCTACCACCCTTACACCATCGACATTTCCCACACGTTAAATAATAATAAGCCGTGACAGGGTCACCGACTTGTAGATTCAGCACATCCCTTCCTACCTCGACAATTTCAGCCGTAATTTCATGCCCAATAATTCTAGGGTAATCAACTTTTGTTCGTCCTGCACGAATATGTTGTGTTGTTAAACCTGCCCCACAACTAATTACTTTGGCAACAGCTTCCCCTGAACTTGGAGAGGGATCTGGAACATCCATCATTTTAAATGGCTGATTAGGAGCCTTTAAAACCATTGCTTTCATATTTACAAAAGCCTTTTTTCCTATTGAAATATAATTATAATTTATAATAATTTAGTTACAACATTCTATTAATAGAAAAATTTAAAAGTCGAGGAGTATTTAATTTGTCCCTTATTCCAGTAATTTCAGATGAAGAAGCGTCGCCAGAAGTTCAGGCCCTATTTAAAAATATAAAGAAAATGTATGGCCGCGTTGCCAATGCCATCCGTGTGGCAGCGCATACTCCACGTATAGCACAAGTGCTTTTTGGCTTTATTGTTGCCTCCCAAAGAAGTGAAATTAGTGGCAGTCTAACAAAGCGAGTAAAAGGCCTAATAACGCTGAAAACTTCATTATTAAATGGTTGTAATTATTGAATAAGCCATAAAACAACCCTCAGTCGGGGGTTAGCGTTTTCTGATGAATTACTTGAGGCTGTTAATGGTGACTATCTAGCGTCAAATCTTTTCTCATCAGAGGAAAAAGCGGCACTGCGGTGGGCGGAGATAGTAACACTGAAACTATATCATTCTGAACCGGGACGCCCGAGCCAATCGCCAGAAGCAATGGCTGAGTTAAAAAATTATTATACATCTGAGCAAATTGTTGAACTTACAATCGTAATTGGTCATAATAATTTTTGGAATCGTTTCACAGATAGTCTTGAAATAGATATGGAATCTGATGAACTTCAAGATAAATTCAAAAAATCTACTAATGTTGATATCGAAGACTATACTAATTTTATGAAAGATTGTTGGTGGAATAGATAAGGTTGTAATTGACTTATAAGAACCGGATAGGCATTTTTAGGTAGAAAATTACAAAAGCCTTCGACAAACACAGGCGTGTTTAAAAAACTATAGGTTCTTATGAGTTCAGATCTACAATCAGGTATATTACCTTCGCAAGAATTAAGGAAGGCGATTGGTTCCAAAATAGTTAAATCATCTATAGATATTAGACCTGATCAACTTCAACCAGCTAGCATTGACCTTCGTTTAGGTGCTATCGCATATCGTGTTCGAGCGAGTTTTCTACCTGGGGAGAGTTCAACTGTAGAAGAAAAATTGCGCGCAATTACGATGCATACAATTGATCTTTCAGAAGGTTCAGTTTTAGAGAAAGGCTGCGTTTATATTGTGCCTCTTATCGAAAATTTAGATCTCCCTGATAGTATATCAGGCATGGCAAACCCTAAAAGTTCAACTGGGCGTTTAGATATTTT
>ENA-UOXV01005367-UOXV01005367.1-marine-metagenome-genome-assembly--contig:-NODE-5367-length-14107-cov-5.334472_pt1 | contig 14107 bp, 13 predicted proteins | sample MGYA00238165_ERZ766961 | MGnify/ENA primary metagenome ERZ766961 (study PRJEB28924, sample SAMN03173240) | marine metagenome | biome: Marine; feature: Water; material: Subsurface seawater | place: North... | reverse complement strand
TTGCCAATTTATAGGTTTGAGAAATTTTCATAAGTTGAATATTTGTCTTGCTAAATTAGAAATTATTAGTTTGAAATCATCACATAAGATAAAGTAGGATTTTAAAATAACTAGATTTGAAACTCAAAGAAAGAAACTATGAAAAACATTTTATTAAGTATATCGGTAGTGCTAATGGGACTGTTTAGTTCTTGTGATAAATGCAAAGATGTGGATTGCAAAAACGGAGCAAGCTGCAATAAGGGTGACTGTGAGTGTACTGCTTTTTTTAATGGCGATAAATGCGAAACAGAAGTGCGGGCCAGCTACAACGCAAGATATGCAGGAACATTTACTTTCAGTGATGGCTCAAAAGACAGAGATACTTTTGAGTTGAGATCCTTGGGAACCGATGCTTCAAAATTGGAAATAGTAGACGGAGAGGGTCTGATATTTACTTTAACAAGTGCCACTAACTTTAGCGTTTTGGGAGAAGAAATTGATGGTAAAGATATCTGGAGAGTAACTGGCTCAGGGAACTTTACTAGCACAGCAATGAGCTTTAAAGTAAAAACTACATATACAGAAAGCGGCATGGTCATTTATGAAGAAGATGGCAAATTTGATGGAACTAAAATTTAGGGTTGTTCTTCCGGCTCGTCATTTCTGAGAGCCCATAGGGGCGAGTCAGGAATCTCAATAAATTAAAGTGAATTCTGGAGATTCCTGTCTGCGCAGGAATGAACTGAAATAATAACCAAGAATGCGTTAAATTTCTATAGAACCCCTTATTATTCTATAATACTTCATTTACTTTTACGCCAAATGAGTCTTCGTAATAGAATATACTTATCCATGGTGCTTTTGGTGCTGGTTTCCTTTGTCATAATTGGAGCAATTACCATTTGGTACACACAAGGTGAGAACGAACGCTACCATTACAAAAGGCTGGATAGAAAGGAACGAGCGATTGTACTGTCGCTTAATTATTATTTGGCTGATACCCAAAACGACTCGTTGGCCTTTTACACCCAAAGTTTTAATCAGAAGGTTCAAGAACTATCCGATATTAATAAATTGGATGTCAATATTTTTGATTTAGATGGTCAATGGGTATCCTCTTCAGATTTCGATTTTTTTGATTTAGGCTATATTCCTGAGGTGCTTTCAGATACCCTGCTTAAAGAGCTTGAAGAAAACAAAGGTTCTATGATTACTCAATGGCCCATTGGCGATCAAAATTACTTATTTGCTTTGCAATACTTAAAGGATAAAAACGGGAAACCACTTGCTATTATCAATATTCCATATTTTAAAAGTGAACAAGAGTTTAAGGAAGAAACTTCTCTGTTTTTAACTGCTCTTACTCAAGTGTATGCCCTGCTTTTAATTATAGGATTATTAACAGCTTACTTGCTCAGTAACTCTATTACTAAAGGGTTAAAAAGACTTGAAGGTAAAATTGGGCAATTGTCTCTAACGGGTCAAAATCAAGAATTAGAATGGGAAGGAAAAGATGAGATTGCCTCTTTGGTGAAATCCTACAACCAGAAGGTGCGAGAGCTTGAAGCAAGTGTGGAAAAACTAACGCAAAGTGAACGAGAGGGTGCTTGGAGAGAAATGGCAAAACAAGTGGCTCATGAGATTAAGAACCCATTGACTCCAATGCTATTGCAGGTTCAACAATTAGAACGCAGCTGGAAAGATGGGCGGGAAGACTTTCAGGAAAGATTAGAGAAGTTTCAGAAAACCATGACCGAGCAAATTGAAACCTTGAGCAGAATTGCAACAGAGTTTTCTAATTTTGCTAAATGGCCAGAGGCAAAACTTCAGAATTTAGAATTAAACTCGTGCATTAGTAATATTGTTCCACTTTTTACGCAAGAGAATAAGGTTCAAATAAAACTAAACTTACCTCAAGAATCTATAATAATTAACGGAGACAAAGACCGGATAACCAGTGTGTTTAATAACTTAATTACCAATTCAATACAGGCTATTTCTGAAGACAGAAAAGGAGTGATTCAAATTGATGTCACACTAAAAAAGGATTTCGTAATCATCGATTTTAGCGATAACGGAACGGGAATAGCCGAAAATCAAATTCAGAAAATTTTTGAACCAAATTTTACTACAAAATCTAGCGGAACAGGGCTGGGTTTAGCTATGGTTAAAAACATAATAAACAATATGGGCGGTACTATAGAAGTCAGTAGCCAGCAAAACGTTGGAACCACCTTTATTTTAAATTTGCCACTTCTAAAAACGGAATAAATGAGTTACAATAATATCCTCACAGAAATAACTAATGGTATAGAAACGATTACCATTAATAGACCCAGTCAATTGAATGCGCTTAATGGCGAAACAATTGCTGAGTTAAGTCAAGAATTTAAATCGGCCGAGGCGGATAATCAAGTTCGTGTGATTGTACTTACTGGAAGTGGAGAGAAGGCCTTTGTTGCCGGAGCAGATATTAAGGAATTTGCGAATTTTTCTGTAGAAGAAGGAAAAGAATTGAGCCGAAAAGGACATGATATCTTGTTCAATTTGATAGAGAACTTAAAAACGCCAGTTATTGCGGTCATCAATGGTTTTGCTCTTGGTGGTGGCTTGGAACTAGCGATGAGTGCTCACATAAGAATTGCTTCAGATAATGCTAAAATGGGATTGCCAGAAGTATCCTTAGGTGTTATTCCTGGATATGGCGGAACGCAACGTTTGCCACAATTAGTAGGGAAAGGAATAGCCAACGAACTCATTTTTTCTGCTCAAATGATTGACGCAAAAAGAGCCTATGAAATTGGTTTGGTGAATCAGGTAGTTACTCAAGAAGAATTATTGGAAACAGCTTATAAACTAGCATCTAGAATTAGCCGGAACTCTCCTATGGCTATTTCGTTGGCCATTGAAGCCGTTAATGCCGTTCATGACGAAAGCAGAAATGGTTTTGACACTGAAATTGATCTTTTTGGAAAAGCATTTGGCACCAAGGATTTTAAAGAAGGAACCACAGCATTTGTAGAAAAACGGAGAGCGACTTTTACTGGAGAGTAACACTTATGCCTCAACAATAAACTCGTCGGCAATCAAGTCTTGCCCCTTGTATTTTAGCATGAGTTGAATGAGCGCGACTACATCTTTTTGGCAATATTCTTTTATTCTTTCAAGGTCTTTGTCTTTGTAATAAACCGAGTATACCATGCTTCCGTCAATATCATCTTTAGGTGTAGGAATATCGAATACTGCCGTAAGTAAATTAAGCGAAGTAAAGTTTTTAAAATCGCCGAACTTCCAGAGCTCCATGGTGTCCAAATGTTGAATTTCCCACGGTTTTTTGCCAGCAATGTCAAGCATGTGAGGAAGTGGTAAGCCATTAATTAACAATCGTCTAGCAATGTATGGGAAGTCAAATTCTTTTCCGTTATGCGCACACAGTAACTGGTCGTTTCTTCCAAAAAACCCAGTAAGTAAATCTGAAAAACCGATTAAGAGTTCCTTTTCTTCATCGCTATAAAACGACTTCAATCTAATTTCTCCATTATGGATAAAGCCTACCGAGATGCAAATTATTTTCCCGAACTCAGCGTAAATCCCTGCTCGGTTATAAAGCTCTTTAGGGGTTTCTTCGTTTTTAGCTAAAAATCCTGCCTTTTTATCCCAAAGTGGTTTAAGCCTTTTGGGCACGTCTTTGTAATTGGCATGTTGAGGTACTGTTTCTATATCAAGAAAGAGAACTCGTTCAATATTAAGTTGTTGTAACATGGTAATTAGTTTTGAAGTTGAAAATTAAGAAAAAATTCCCATTACCACTCCACCACAATCTTCCCCATACTTTTTCGGCTTTCCAGAAAATCGTGTGCTTGACCTATTTTATCTACAGAGTAAACACCACCAACATGCGGCTTAGCGATTCCCTTTTCAAATAAATCGTATACTTTTTCGAGGCAACGGTTAATTAACTGGGGCTTGTAATCCGCAATACGAAGCATATTAACTCCTGCCCAAGTTTGAGATTTCATAATATTACCCACAGGTAAATGAAGTCCAAAACCCCAAGCTACTTTCAATAATGATAGAATGCCTTTGCGCTCTCTAGAGGATGCTCCATAAGGCACAATTCTTCCGCCGTATGCCAAGATTTTCAATGATTTGTTGAAGTTTTTACCACCAACGGGGTCAAAAATAACGTCGATTCTTTCTTTGCCTCTAATTTTCATTATTTCGGCTTCAAAGTCTTGCTCTACATAGTTAATCGGATAATCAACTCCAATAGATTTCAAGTATTCCAGTTTTTTCGGAGAACTGGCAGTTCCATAAAGGGTACATCCTTTCGCTTTAGCCATTTGAACCAGAGCAGTACCTACACCACCCGCTGCAGCATGAACCAATACATGCTCACCTTCATACATATTAATGGCCTCACTACTTGCAAACCAAGCTGTACTGTATTGGGTTGCCAAAGCAACGGCTAAGCCATTACTCAAATCCGTTCCAATTTTTTGAACCGCCAAATAATTAGTAACCACTTTTTCGGCGTAAGATCCAAATCGTGTGAAGGCGATAACTCGGTCTCCAACTTTTACATTGGGTACATCAGCACCAATTTCTTCTACGAAACCAACACATTCATAGCCCAATACAGCTGGTAGAGGAGGGCAATCATTGTAAATGCCTTTTCGTGCCATTACATCAGCATAGTTTAATCCAAACGCCTGTGTTTTTATTTTTACTTGTCCAGCTTCTACGGTTGGTTCTGGTGCTTCTTGAATTTTAAAAGATTCGTTACCCGGTTTTCCAAATTGAGTTAAAAATATTGCTTTCATACGTTTTCTGAAATAAGAGTTTCAAGTTCTTTTAAATCGTTTGTGATATTTATTCCAAGTTCTTGTTGAAGCTGAATACCAGTTTTATGTAGTTTGGTAAGAAATGCAATGTGCTGCTTGGTTTTAGCATTAAATGGGCGATGTGCTACTCCCGATAGGAATCCTTTTATCGTTTTTAGTTCAGCTTGTGTTTTATCAGAAAACAAAGCTACATTCAGTTTTTCCCAAATATAATCTTGTGCCAATTGATTAGGATGTACCAAGTCTTTTTCAAAAAAACGGTAGTCTCTTAAATCGTCAATAACCCACTCGTATACAGGTAAATAATTGCAAAAACTGAATACTTCACAAAGTTGGTGTGTCGCCTTAATCAGCTCAGCTTTTGATCGGTTGTTTTCGATTAATCCATCACGAGAATGACGTACAGGGCTAACTGTAAATACGATTGATAAATTGGGATTGAGTTCTTTTAATAATGGAATTGTAGTTTTATACGATTCGAATATTTCATTGGAATCAATCAATACTTTTTCGAATTCCTGGGCAGGAATTTTATGACAATTTGCGACCAATTGACCTGTCGATTTGAGCTTATAGGCCCAAGCGGAGCCAAGAGTAATAAATAAATATTTGCTTTGAACCAATTTTAAGTGACTCTCCAAGTTGAGTAAATTTGCCTTCTCAATTAAATCATAAGAAGACATGGCTGTTAAAGATCCGTGGTGTTTCCAAGAGTAAAAAACATCTAGGTTTTCCACTACAATACTCTCCAGATATTCTGTTTTACTAGCAATGTCTTGTAAAGCTTCAGAAATGGAAATTGGATTATAAAGTGTTCCAAACGGATTGGAACAAATCGAAAATTTTGAGCTTGAAAATCGTCCACTTATATTTTCAGCAAAGCAACTCCCAATAAAAAAAAGTGGGTCACTTAGTTTTATATCAAAAGGCAATGAAACGTTTTTCAGTTCTGTTCTAAATTCCATAATATCCAATTCTTTTCGATACACTAATCTGAAGAATAATTGAAGAGTCCAAAATTCGTATAATTTTGGTGATTAGCGATTACAAGAATGGCAGAAGAAAAAGACGGACATAATCAGGAAGAAAAGGCGAAAAAACCTTCCTCAAAAACATCTGAAACTGCGGAAAAAATTATTGATTCTGTTGTTCCTGACCATCATCAGGAACGGTTGAAAACAACCTTTCAATCTTTTCTTGGAAGTTTAAAGCATTACCTTAACATTAGAGAAGGGGTAGATATTCCAAGTACAGTTGAATCTATCAAAAAAGATGTCGAATTTAAAGGGTATAACATCTACATTCTTGTATTCTCCATTTTTATAGCCTCCATTGGATTAAACGTAAACTCAACTGCGGTAATTATTGGAGCCATGCTTATTTCACCTCTTATGGGTCCGATTGTAGGTGTGGGATTGGCAGTTGGAACCATTGATTTAAAATTACTTAGAAAATCGCTTAAAAACTTGGGTGTAACCGTATTGTTTTCGGTTGCTGCTTCTACTCTTTATTTTTCAATTAGCCCAATTCATGAAGATAGTCATGAGTTATTATCTAGAACAACTCCAACAATATTGGATGCCCTTGTGGCCATATTTGGTGGGCTTGCAGGTATAATGGCGAGTTCTAGAAGGGAGAAAAATAACGCAGTGCCTGGTGTCGCCATTGCAACTGCACTTATGCCTCCACTATGTACGGCTGGTTATGGAATTGCTTCCGGAAACGTGAATTATTTTTTAGGTGCTTTCTATTTGTTTTTACTCAATTCACTTTTCATTACGCTATCTACCGTTGTAGTCGTAAGGTTTGTTGGTTTCCCTAAAGTTGATTTTATTAATGCTAAAAGAGAACGACAAGTTAAGCGTTCTATTTATGCCTTCACTTTTTTGGTGTTGCTACCCAGTGGATTTATCTTTTGGAATGTAATTCAAGAGTCCATTTTTATGCAACGTTCTAATGATTTTGTTAGAATGCATATTGAAAATGAGCATACGTCAGTTATTAAATCCGAGCCTATTTATGATAGAAATGGAGGAATGATTAAACTTTTTTTAATGGGAGAGGTTTTAAAGCCTGCTGATATTAAGAATTTGGAGCACGAAATGATGGTATCGGGCTTGGAAAATACTCGACTAATAATTCGACAGAATAAAGATTTGACGGGTGACATTAAAAATGATATTACGGGTCAATTAAGAGATGAATTAAAGAGTGGTTTCTTAGAAGATATGTTCAAGAAGAACGAGGAATTATTGGTTCTAAAAGAAGCAGAAATAATAGAATTAAATAAAAAATTACAGACTTTATACGGTGATTCGATACCTGCTTATGTTTTGAGAAATGAAGTGCGAATAAACTACCCTGATATTCAATCGACCTATTTCGCAACCATCCAACAAAACTGGGATGGACAACCAGATACTATACCTACTTTATTTGTGAAGTGGGACAAAAAGATGAGGACAAAAGCTAAAAAGGAAAGAGCTGAACAGCTCTGTAACTGGCTAGAAATAAGGCTGAGAGTAGATACTTTACGAGTACTGGAATACTAGTTAACGAAAAGGTTTATACGAGCTTTTAGTCGCTATTTCAAACATTTCTTTATCGCCTCGGCTATCTCCGTAGGCCTCAATTTGGTCGTATTCTGAAAGCGACAATTGTTTATTAATTCTAACCACTTTTTCGGGGCCATAGCAGTTTTTGCTACCAAGTAATCCTGTTAGTTTTCCGTCTTTAATTTCCACAAGAGTTGAAATGACATCAATACCAAGAGGTTTTGCCCAAGGAATTATCCAGTTTTCTGGTGAGGCGGAAACAATTACAATTTTGTTATTATTTTCTGTGTGGTCGTAAATTTGATCAATGGCGCCTTCTCGAATTAGACTTGGCAATACAGTTGTACAGTAGCTTCTACACTTCTCATTGAATTTGTGTTCTTCTTCTCCTTTAAAAAAATAAGAGAACACCATATTTTTCACCAAACCGTTGTCATAAACGCCCAATTTCATAAGGGCAAGAAGAGGAGAAAAAAAAAGAAAACCAGCGGTGAACTTTACAGAACCATGATAAAATTTTACGAAGGAAGTAAAGGTATCCCTGGTTGTAATTGTACCGTCAAAATCAAAAAGAGCTAGTGTTTTCATAAGCAATTACATGCTTAGTTTCTTGAAAATGAACTCAGGTATGTTTCTGATAATCAACATGATTAATCTCCATATACCAAGAATGTAAACCTCGTTAGTTCCTTTTTTCACGGCTTTTAAAATCCCTTTTGCAACTTGCTCGGGCATGGCAGTTAAAGGTTTCGGCAAGGGTAGCCCTTCGGTCATTTTGGTTTGTACAAAACCAGGTTTTACTGTCAATACATGAACACCAACTTTTTGTATACGGTTTCTGAGCCCCGATAAATAAGCTGTAAATCCAGCTTTAGCACTTCCGTAAATGTAATTACTCATTCGACCACGTTCGCCTGCTACAGAGCTAATTCCAACTATTGAACCGCTTTTTTTCTCTGCCATGTCGTTCGCTACAATATTCAAAATAGAAACAGCCCCAGTATAATTGGCATCCATTATTTCTTTGCATAGGGCCCAATCATTTTCGGCAGTTGTTTGATCACCCAAAATTCCAAAAGCGCAAATTACCAAGTCGGGAGAGGCCCCAAGATCTTTATAAAACTGGGAGTGGTCATCAAAATTCAAGGCATCAAAAATATGTGTTGATACGGTTGTTTTAAATCTAATTTCTAAATCAGATTTAATCGTAGATAATGACTTTTCGTTTCTTCCTGCTAGCTGTAAATGATATCCCTGTTGAGCCAATTGTTCACTGCATGCATTTGCTATGTCAGAAGTGGCGCCTAATATTAATGCTGTTTTCATGTAATGCTTATGATGTTTTTTGGGTTAACCCCAGTCGTTCTGACTGTAAGGAAGAAAATTTATAATCGGGATTGAATTTTTTAATTCTGTCTTGAAATTCTTGTGCATTTGGATAGCCTTTAAAAAACGTTTCTCTGGTCATTCTTGCATCCTTGGTAAGGTAGTGACGCCCGCCCAAATCCACAATCATTCTGTCCAACTCTTCCAAAAACTCGAATAAACCTTTACGTATTGGAAAGTCTAAGGCTAGAGTAAACCCTTCCATCGGAAAGGAAATGAAGTCGTCTTGCTTGCCAAATAACTTGAGAACAACTAATGGAGAAGCTTGACCATACTCACGGATCTTATCCAAAACTTGATGCATTCCCCGGTTACTTTGTCCAAATGGAATAACAAATTGATATTGCAAGAACCCCTTTTTTCCATATACTCTATTCCACATTAAAATGGCATCCAATGGATAAAAGAATGGGTCGTAATGAATGATGGAGTTTTGTACTCTCGAAAACTGCTTTCCGTAATAGGCAGTATTAAAAGCTTTTACGGTCAGTTTATTGATTGAATTTGGAGGCAAATTCATTGGGAAGGTGATTTTAGAAGGTGGGTGAGTAACCAGTGGGTTTTCCTTTTGTTTATTACTCAATTGATCGAGTTTGGCATGTTCTCCCAACATTAACAAACCTCTACCTTTCGATTTTCCGGTTTGTAAACAATCAATCCAAGACACTGAGTAAGTCACTTTTTCATTTTCCCTAAACAAATCAACTAATTCGTCTAAGTTTTTGGCCTTTATGCTTTTATTATCAATGAACGAAGATTCAATTTTTTTAAGCTGAAAAGTGACTTGAAGAATAACTCCCGTCAAACCCATTCCGCCGCTTGTAGTCTCAAATAATTCTGCGTTTTCAGTTTTAGAACAGGTTTTTATTTCTCCCGAATTCGTTAGCACTTTTAGATGTAAAACGTGCTCATTAAAACAACCATCGAAGTGGTGATTTTTACCATGCACATTGGAGGCTACAGCACCGCCTATTGAAATAAATTTAGTGCCAGGGGTAACGGGTAAAAACCAACCATTAGGAACTGTAATTTCTAACACTCTGTCTAAAGTCATTCCTGCTTGGCAGGTAAATGTTCCTGATTCAATATCAAATGCTAAGGCTTTATTATGGCCTAACATGCTGGAAATGTTATTGTTTAAAGAAGAATCTCCATAACAACGGCCGTTTCCTCTTGCGATGAACGGTTCTTGAAAAGCTAATTTTCCTGAACCGTTATATGATTTCATTTCACTGTCAACTATGGGGTAGTTGCTCCAGTTTCCAACCTTCATTTTATAAAAATTTGCCCGAGTAAATAATTACCACAAAACTCAAGATCCAGCCTAACATAGTTACAATGATAAACTTGTCGGAGTATAATGTTTTAACTGGTGATCCACTTTTGAGGTCAGTTAGGGAGATTTTTAAGTAACGCATTAGCCCCGCAATTACGAAAATGGTAGTGGCATAAACATAAGGATTTCCAAATCGAGCAATTACCTCGTCAGACACACAATATGAAATGTAAGTTACAATAATCACCGCACCCATCATGGTTAAGCCAGCATTTATAAAATCCAAACTATAATGCGTAATCGAGGCTCTGTTGGCTTTTCCTGTATTTAAGTACATGACTAAATCATCTCTTCTTTTGGCGAGAATGAGAAACATGGCCAATAGAAAAACCATAATAACTAGCCAATGAGAAACAAAGGTTGAGGTAACTGCAGCTCCTGCTAAAACACGCAATAAAAAACCAATTGAAACAAGGAACATTTCTAAAATTGGAGTGTTTTTAAGTCCGAAAGAGTAGCCAATGTTTATACTAAAGTAGAGAGCGATAATCAAAAAGAAATCAAAAGAAATGAGGTAGGAACTGACTCCACCAATTAGCACTAACAAAAAGAACAAGGTTAGACCAGTTTGTTTGCTAATGGCACCTGAGGCAAGTGGACGATTTCGCTTAGTCGGGTGAATTTTATCTGCTTCTATGTCTCGGTAATCATTGATAATATAAACGGCAGAACTGATAAAGGAAAAAGTGAAAAATGCTGGAATTAACATTAGACTTTTTTCTTCAAACATTTCAGCCGCAAAAAATGCAGGCACAAAAAGAAAAGCATTTTTAACCCATTGATGAACTCTAAAAAGTTTTAAGATACTCATGGAGTTTGTTTGTTATCTAACTGCACTTTGTATAGAAACCCAGGAAAAGACTTAGGTTGACCAGGAATTTTTTGCACTCGAATTAGTTTTAAAACTGGAGGAACTTTTTCAGGTGTTGTGAGAACACGCAGCTGAGGCCGCATTTGGTATTCGAAACCCCCATAATAAACGTATTTTACATTCTTTTCTTCAATGAGTTGTAAAAACTGCTCCCATGATTCTACAACTGGAAACATCTCAAATTTAAGTCCGGTATAGTATGCTACATGTGGTTTACGAGCAAAAATGGCATCTTCCTTTTGGGGTTCTGGTTCGTTTCGTTCAAACCATCGTTGAATTTTCAGCATTTCCTGTGGACCAGTGCTAATTCTCACCGAATTAAAGGCTTTAGCATCTTTTGCAAAAACGCCAAATAATACCAAACTTGCTCCAAGCACAACGAATTTTTTTATGTTCAATTGATTTGGTTTTGACAAAGGCGCTTCAAGTGCTTTTAAGGCAAAGGCAATAAAAAAGGGAACCATAAACATGGAAAATCGTGGATTGTAAAATACCAAACCAAGTACTGCCCAATAAATTGCTGCTAGTACAATTATTGATATTAATCGACGGTCAGTAGTTTTGAAATTCTTAAGCACCAATACAATCCCTGCAAGGCTCCAAAGTCCAATTAACCAACCAATTAAACTCGTTTCTTCTGAGTCAACTCTATCATCAGAGCCTAATAACAGATTGAAATCGTTATTTAAATTACTCCATAATTTGGCTGTATATTTTGATACAAAACCTCCAAAGTCAGCGAATACAACATCTCCTAAGTTGTTAATGTCGTTTTTACCGCAATAGTCACCATGCCAAAATTCATCCCAACTCACATTGCCTTCAGCCACATAAGTCCAAGCCAAGTTTTTGTAGTTGGCGTTGTAAACAAACGAGCCTTCCTCTTTTAATGTATGCAAGCCATAAGGGGTGTAGAGCCCAATAAATATGATCAAAGCCATTGCCGACGAAATAATTCGGTTTTTAAGATTGGTATTTTGAATATTAAGAATTGTATAACAAAAAATGACTCCCATTATCATAAACAATCCATTGAATCGGGTAAGGAAAGTTAAGCCAGCAAATAAGCCGGTTAGTGCTATGTCTTTGTAATTGAATTTATTTTTACGCAGTAAGAAGTAAATCATTGCTCCTAAGAAGGCAAGAAACAGCATATCGGTGCCACAAGAATACGTGTTCTGGATAATGTGTTTGTTGGATGCCGTGAGCAAGAATGCGCCGAGGGCAATGGGCGTCCCTAATAATTTTCTAAGGACTAGCGATACACAAAGAAGAAAAATGGAAACGCCTAATGCATTAATTAGTTGACCAGCAAGCATGTAGTCGCCAACTATCATTTTTACAACTCCTAACACCATAGGGTACATTGGTCCTTGAAAAGCATCGATATGAATACTGCCTTCCAAAAATTCTTGTGCGTTTGGTACATACTTCATGTAAAAATCAGTTTCTAGGCCATAGTCACCTATTTTGTGAAACTTGAGACTAATACTTAATATAATTACAAAATACAAAGCACTTAGAATGTAAAATAAGTGTTTGTTGTTCAGTAGTTTAAATATAATATTTTCTGACTTTTCTTCTTTAGACATGCATTAAATATAATCGCTAAAAGTAGGTTTTTTGGAGAAAAGTTAATGGGTAATTATTAGCGATATTAATGAAGGAGTTAAAGACCAAACCTATAATCACCCTTTCTTCAGGGTAAAAGAAAATACACTTCCTTCACCTAAAGTACTTCTAACATTTATAGTTTGGTGGTGAGTATCAATAATATGTTTTACAATGGCCAGTCCAAGGCCAGTGCCACCAATATGTCTTGCTCTACTTTTATCTACTCGGTAAAATCGTTCGAATAAACGCGATAAATGTTTCTCTTCTATGCCTATTCCGTTGTCTTTTATCTCAACCAAAATATTATCGCCCAATTCTTCAAAATTGATTTCAATTTTCTCACCTTTTCCACTATACTTAATGGAGTTCATAATTAGGTTCGTAAAAACTTGATCAATTTTATGTCGGTCAGCCTTCACCATTATGTCCATATTGGGTCTTGAAATAATGTCGATTTTCATCTTGTTTTCAGAAGCCTTTTCTTTCAAATTTTCAGCTACTTCTTTGGCCAAATCTATTAGCTCAAATTTTGTGGGTTCAATTTCATCTCGTTCACTTTCTAAATTGGTTATTCTATCTAAATCCCGGATAAGAAGTTCTAGACGCTCTACATTATCGGCTGCTTTTATAAGAAACCGATCTCGCACCTCTTTGTCTTCAACAGCACCTTCCATGAGAGTAAGTATGTTGCCCTGTATAATAGTCAATGGAGTTTTTAATTCGTGACTCAAGTTCCCGATAAACTCCCTTCTAAATTCTGCTTTATTTTTTAATGCCTCAATTTCTTGCCTTGAGTCTTTTGCCCAATGCTCAACATCTCTATTTACCTCTCTAAAGGCATCGGTATTCATGTCTATTTTTTGAGAAGCTAAAGGCCGTCCAATTTTTTCAGCATGTATGGTTCTGTATATCAGTCTTATTTTTTGATGGATGTACTTTTCCATCATCCAGTAGTATATTCCGTAAGTAACACCAAAAACAACAAACGGGGAAATAAGGAAATAGTAGGCTAGAGGTGTGCCAACCATAAAAGCGGCCGGAAGAAAACCAAAAATTGATATTACCAAAGAAGATAGAAGTCCTGCCCGGTATGCTATTTTATTTGGGGTTAATGAGCGTTTCACCTTCCGAATTTATAGCCAACTCCTTTGATGGTTTTGATATAATCATCGCCAATTTTTTCGCGTAGTTTTCTGATATGAACATCAATAGTTCTGTCTCCAACGATAACCTCTTCACCCCAAATGGTATTTAAGATTATCTCTCTTGTAAACACTTTTCCTGTTGACGAAGTAAGAAGACTCAATAATTCAAATTCTTTTTTTGGCAAGTTTAATTCCTCACCATTAACTTTTACTAAATACTTTTCGCGATCAATTAAAACACCATCAATTTCTTCAAATTGGACGGAGTTACCTCCCTTTCTTCTTAACATTGCCTTAATACGGCTCACCAAAACCCTTGGCTTAACGGGTTTTGAAATGTAGTCGTCAGCACCTGCATCAAAACCAGCTATTTG
>ENA-UOXV01005364-UOXV01005364.1-marine-metagenome-genome-assembly--contig:-NODE-5364-length-14108-cov-15.290258_pt1 | contig 14108 bp, 9 predicted proteins | sample MGYA00238165_ERZ766961 | MGnify/ENA primary metagenome ERZ766961 (study PRJEB28924, sample SAMN03173240) | marine metagenome | biome: Marine; feature: Water; material: Subsurface seawater | place: North... | reverse complement strand
ATCTCTCTCCCCGATCCGCCTTTTCTGCGCTCGCGTCGCCACTCCCGACATCGTTCGTTCTCTCTCTCGCTCGCTCGCGCGGTGAGGTGGTATATCTTTGATGAAAGCTTTATGTATAAAAACGATTAATATTCTCGCATGTGATTGCAGAAAAAAAAGACGTTTGAGAGCAAAGCAAAAGGAATAAAAACAAACGGAAAATTCCCCCCACTTTGTTTCTTCACTTTTCTCTCTCTTTCTCTCGAAATGAAGTACGACGTGACCGTACCCGTAGGCATTGGCGAGTTCACAACCACCACCAACGTTACGTCGTCGTCTGATGCGCAGAAAAAGAAAGGGAGATTCGATGCGGTTTCGGAACGAGAATCATCGTCAGAGGAAGAAGCGGGGGAAGGGAAAAACTCGTTGATGATTGGAAACGTGCGCGTCGACGTGCGCGATATAAACGAAGGAAAGAAGAAGAAAAACGAGGTGTATTGGAAGTACGACGATTCAGACGACGATGGTATGGATGATGACGAGGAAGACATTGAGTCGTATTCGTCCACCTCTTCTTCCTCTGATGATGGAGAAGACAACATGGAAGAGGAACAACTCTCGGATTCGGCGGAATACGAGCGGCAGTTGAAAGCAATCGCCGGGATGGCGTTGGATGGAGGGTACGGAGGAGGGTACTTGGTTCCAAGCCCGGGGTCGTCGTTTGGCGAGAGCAGCAGTTCGGGCGAAGAGGATGATTGGACGTCGAAGAAAGGACGGCAGAAAGCGTTGGCGAAGAAGCGCAGGGCGAAGCGAGCGGCGCAGGAACAATTGATGGAAGAGGAGGAGCTCGAAACGTACGTAGAATCGGTGTTGGAAACGTTGATGTATTTAGGCGAAGGGAGTTATATAGGATTACCGGCTGGGATGACGAAAATGAAATTAGAGTGCGTGAGGGATATCGTACATCAAAGAAGCGGCGGCTCGTCCGGCGGTTTCGTGTTTGAAACTTTGGGAGGCGGTAAGAGAATCCACGCCGTTATAAGGTTTCAGGGAAACTCGTCCGGGGCGAACAGAAGCGTGTCAACGCATTACGGTAAAGAGATCAAAGATAAAAGTAGAAATAGACGAAATAGACAACAAAGAGGGAGTAATGGTACCAGAAAAAACGCGACGCCGGTGTCGTTTATCAAAGCCGGCGAGGCGGCAGACTTGACCAAAGTAGAGTCCGAAGACGACGATGACAACGACGACGATATCGACGACAACGATGGTGAAAGAAAGATGTACGCGAATAGGGGATTACGACGAGCCGCTGAAGCCGAGGCGAAGGCAAACGCTTTGAGACGGGCGAGAAAGAAAGCGTCAAAAGGCGTTCCGATTGACGCCGGGAGAAACTACGCCGAATTTGAACAACACTCGAACGCTATTGGAAGTAAATTGATGGAAAAAATGGGCTTTACGCACGGCACTGGACTCGGTGCGAAGAGAGACGGGAAAGCAGAGCCAGTTGAGGCGGTGATGCGAAAGAAACGTGCCGGACTAGGCACTTGAGTAATGCAGTAGTACGAGGTAAGGGGTTTTGCTTTTTTGTTTCTCCTCTGTTTCTTTTCTCTCTTCGTTCGCGTGCGCAGTGATGTTCAATTTAGCTTAATCTTTTCTGACTATCCAACGTGAAGATACCAATGACAAATTTACTGAGCGCTTGCATTCGTTTCATTCGTTTGATGTTTTCTGTTCTATCCATCCGACTGGCGTAGCATCTGACGACTTCCCTCTTTTATCTCTCCGTTGAATAAAGAATGATAGTACTTGTGTATCAAAAATGTAAACTAAAATGTAATACTACAACATTATCGCTACAAATCCATCGCTTCAAATGCCTCTTCCTGCGCGGTTTCGTACGACGGGTTTCGCGTCATGTTCTGTTCCTCTCTTTTCACAAAGTCTTCCTCTTTCGTATTCGTCGGGTCGTCGCCGGCGTCGGAAGTGTCGTCGCCGGTATCCTCCGTATCGTCGTCGCTTTCCGCTGGTTTCGCCGCTCGCCCGCATATATACGCAGAATGTTTCTCCAGTTCCTGCATGACTTCCTCTTTTGGACGCGTGATGAGATCGGATATGCGCCAAAATTGGCACGTGGACGCGACATTTGCGCCCGATCCCGAGCTCACTACCGTCCACGGATCGTGAGGGTTCCACTGAAAATCCGTGATAGGGTTCCTGTGCCCCGAGTGCGTGAAGAGAAGTTCATCCGGCGGAGCTTCGCCGAAACGAGACTTCTTCGGTTTGTTCGTATTTCCATCATCGCCTTCGCCGCTGTCGTTTTCGGCACCAGCGGTGGCGCCGTCAGTATTAGGTTTGTCGTTGTCGTTTGCCGTCGTGGTTGCTTCTTCGTCGCTACTATTCGTTCCTTTCTTCCGAGATAAGTCCCACACGTTCAAGCACCCGTCGTCCGAGGCAGATGCAAAGACATTTTCATCGTGCGGCGACCAACTCGCGCGAAGAATTTCGCCTTCGTGCGAGTGACTCATTATCACCATATCTTTTTCCGACGCGGTTTCTCCTTCTTGTTGTTTTTTGCCGCCTTTCCTCGGAGAGGAAAATTCCCCAATCTTTCTCCAATCCCAAACTTTTACAATCTTATCTTTACCACCAGTCGCGATTAAATTCGTATTCAGCGCGTTCCAATCGACCACGTGGACGTCCACTTCGCTCGCTTTCACCGCGTTCACCGGTTTCCCGTGATCGCACCGCGGGTCCCAAAATAATAACCTAGTGTCGTCCGATACCGAACACAAAATGTTCGAATCCGTCGGATGAAACGCCACGTCTTCCACCGTATCCGTGTGCCCTTTGAACGTGCATTGCGCGTTAAGTCGAACACCTTCCACGCCGCTCTCACTCGTCGTCACTTTCCCATTTCTATTACTACTATCCACCGCCGCGTTGGCGCTAAAATCCGGCAAATGCCAAACCAAAACGTTCGTATCTCTCCCGCCACTCGCCACTTTGTACTCCTTCGCGTGACAGTCCAACGCAAACTCGGCAAACTCAGTGTGCCCGCTTAAAATCAAATCCGGCGTGCTCGGTTTATAGTTCGCATCGTCGTTCCTCACGCGACACTCTTTAAACGACCTCCCCGGCTGTCTTTTCACGTCCCACACGTACAACTCCTCCGAATCCGTGTGCGTCACCAACACGTCCGGATTCAAACTCCCAAACGAGCGCATATTATTTACTTCCCCGGGATGTATAATCGCGTGCACTTTCTTAAAGAACCCGAGGTTAATGTTCGACACTCTCGGCCCGCCGCCTCCCGCGTTCTCTCCTCCGTTCGCTATACCGTTCGCGCCAGCCGAAGCGAACCCGCCGCCGTCCGTGCCGTCGTCAAACAGCATGTGTTCCGCCGCCGCCACTCTCGGTTTCGTCACGTCCACGTTGTAGCTTAAAATCGTATTCGCGTCCGCGCCTGGGTGCGCTCCGGTTTGTTCCGTGATGTACACTCTCTGCGAGAACTTGTACTGTTTATCTTCCAGGACCGATCCCCATCGAACGGCTAACGACGGCCAAGGGACGTTGAAGTTATTGAACCAGTCGTACACGAACGGGACTAACGTTTTCCATCGCTGGTAGGATTCGTCCGTTGGAACGTACATTATTCTCGCTTTTTTGAGACGGTAAACCTACTACTCTCTCTCAAAATACTACCACTACTACGCGTTAAACAATGCGTCCCCTACTAAGAAAGAACTCTAGAATTGGATTTGGAATTGGAAAGCAGAGCGTTTGAATGCATACAGAAAGCGCCCCGGCAAAACGTAAAAACCCTGGTCTTTTACTGCAACTGTTGTTCACGCAGTTATAAATTCGCGAGTGCTGTTCTCTCTCCAGTTTTTGCTTAGTGCGTGCTTAGTGTGTGCGTGTGTTTTGAAGTGAAGACTTCAGAACGTATTCAGATTGGTTCTTTGGTTGGTTGCTTCATAACTAATCTACTCTTCGTTCTGTTAAACCTAACACGACAACACTTTTACACTCACGCACTACTCAGAAGAGAAAGAGAGAGAGAGAGAGAGAGAAAGCCACGATGTCTCGTTCTTCTTCTTGGACGAATTCGTCGTTTTTGTTCTCGTTTATGTCGTTTACGATGAGAGCAGTTTTGACGACGCTTTCCCCGTTGGGTTTACTCACGTTCAGCATCGTGGCGAGCACAACATCATCGAATATCTTCTTTACCGTTCGAGCGGAAGGCGAGCTGAAAGTCAGAGACGAAGGGCAACTGATCGCGTCGCAACACTTCCCCGTTTTCGGGTTTATTCCTCTGGAGAGTGTCATCCCACCGCTGGAATCAGCAGGAGAGGTGAAAATCACGTTAACCATATCTGGCGGGTCTGGAAAGCAGAAAGTGAGGACGACGCCGAAGAAAGACGGGACGTTTTGTTTACTCGACGTGCCTCCGGGAGATCACGAGCTACAAATAGTCGCGATTGGGTTTTCGTTTCCACCGATCGTCGTCTCCGTGGACGGGGAGAACGACGGGGAAGTTGTCGCGCGATACAGCGAAGACATGTCGACGATATTGCCGAAAGTGAAGATGCCGGAGAAAACGACGATTCAGACGACGAAGAAGAATGATGAGGAGAACGCGAAAATGGTCGACCGCGTCGTCATCGCGCCGGTATCAAAAGTAGACTACTTTGAACCTTCGAATCGAGTGACTTTGCTCGGGTTGTTGAAAAATCCGATGGTTTTGATGGTGTTGATGACGGTGGTTATGGCGGTGGCGGTGCCTTCGTTGATTAGAAACATGGATCCGGAAGCGCTCGAAGAATTGAAGAAGGAGATGGGTAAGGGTAACGTGTTTCAACAGATGGCAGCCGCGAATAAGGCGATGGATGCGAGCGTCGAGAAACAGGTAAATAGCAAATTTGGCGCGAAGGAGGAAAAAAATAGTGGCGAGAATGGCGGTAGTGCAAAGAAATAGTTGTTGTTATTGTTTTACACCAGACTAAAACTATATTTTCTAAACGCGCTACATTTATGCCTATCCTATCCTTGCAATTTATTACTTTGCCGCCGCTTCGTCGTCAAACATGGATTGCATTTGCTTCGTTTTTGCTTTCAATCCTTCTTTGGCGTCATCCGATGCCGTCGGGTGCGTTTCGCGCAACCGCTTCTTCGTGCCCTCTTCTTCTTCTACTACTTCTTTGTCCTCGTCTCCCTCCGTCCGCGCTCGTTTATTCGCCGCTCTTTTCGCCTCATCTTCGCCGTCCGTTTTTGTATCGTCGCTCATTTTCTTCTCCTCGGTGGTAGTCACCTTCCTCTTTGGCAATTTGCTAATCTCCGTCGGCGCCGGAGCGGTGTTGAAGTACGCGTGCTTCAACGCCTCTTGACACGAAATTCGTTTCTCTGGATCGTATTTCAAAAGCTGTTCCAACAAATCAATCGCTTCCAGGTTCGCGCTGCTCGACTTCCCCCCTAATCCGCTCTTCCCGCCAACTTCCACGCCGAAAATCTTCCTCAAATCCATCTTCTCTTTCCTCGGAAAACTCATCCAATCCGGCAGCGCCGCGCACCCTTCCCACTCCTCCTCCGTCGGCGTCCCTAAAACGTGGTAAATCTTCGTCAACTGATCTATATCCGAATTTCCCGCGCAAAACGGTTTCCTTAGCATCAACTCCGCGAATACCATCCCAACCGCCCACGAATCTACCTTCGGCCCGTACCTTTTGGCGCCCAACAAAAGCTCCGGCGCTCGGTACCATCTCGCAAACACCGCGCGAGTATACTCCCTCCCATTCTCCCGTTCTGGACTCCCAAAAGCTCTCGCTAAGCCAAAATCTGCCAACTTCAGCGCCCCGCTCTCGTGCACTAACAAGTTGTTCGGTTTCACGTCTCGATGTAAGATCCAATTTTGGTGACAAAACGCAATCGCCTCCAAACTCATCCTCAAATACGACTTCACGTCCGCGATGGACAAATCGATGCTCGAATCTTTAATAATCATCTCCAAATCCCCACCCGAGGCGAATTCAAACACCAAGTGTAAGTTCCTCTTCTTGCTAAACACGTCCACCAAAGGAACGACGTGTGGGTGGTGCAGCTCTCTGAGAAGTTTAATCTCCCGAATGGCGGTGAAGTTGATGCCTTCTTTCGCTTTCCCGAGACGGATTTTCTTAATCGCCACGAACTGCTGAGAATACGATTCATCGTTAGCATCATTCGTCATCGAGGCTTTGTAAACGATCCCGAACGTGCCTTCCCCGAGCGTTTCTAGCTTCGTGTATCGGTTTTTTGTCGTCGTCATCTCTCTTTAAACTCGCACGAGTTTGGGTGCTTTTTTTTCTCGCGCGACAGTCGAAAGTGAGAAATTTTGAAACATTTTCGACACAAAAAGAACCAAAGATGTCTCCTCCTCCTCCTCCTTCGGATTCGTCTGCATTAAACGCGGCGGCGAAACTGTTCGTTCCTGGCGTCGGGATGGTCACGCCGCCTCCGAAAGAGAAGAAGAAGAAGACGAACGTTATTGGTAAAGTCGAGGAAAAGGGAGGAGAAGAAATTTCCCCGTTGAATTGGGAGTTGAACGCGCGAAACGAGCGACTTCAATCGCCGTTTACGACGCCGCCGGTTTCGACGATTTCGACGAGCGCTGGTGGCGAAAAAGAAGCGACGAGGGGAGGAGGCATGACAACAAAAGTGATCGCGTTTACGCCGGCGACGGTGAAAGAACGAAAGGACGATCCGTTCGATAAGGAGATTTACTTGCAAAAAGCGGTGACTTTAGTCAAAGAGGAGTTTACTAAAGCTGCTTCTTTGTTGCACGAAAAGGAGGAAACGACGACGACTCGGACGACGGAAATGGCACTCCACGTGGAAGTGGTTCCGGCGGCGTCCTCGGAGGACGAAGAACCGACCCCGAGGGAAAGCAAAATGCTTTCGAAACCGCTTTTATTTAACGAACGACAACACAACGGCGACGACGACGAATGCGGAGGAACTACGAGTGGCGGTGTTCTCGTGGTGAAGGAATACGGGACGCATCAACCGCAAAATGTGGAGACTTTGTTTCCGGAGGAGTCGCGCGTTCCGCTTTTAGCGGTTTCGGCGGAGAAGAAAAGAGAAGAGCAATACGGCGCGAACGAGGAGGACATTCCGGACGAGTTGTTATGGACGAAAGAAACGTTAGCGCCGCTGTTAGGGGGTGGTTTGAATAGCATTAAGACAGTAAATACACGAACAGGAGAAGACGATAAGGAGGAGGAGTTAGCTACGAGCGTAAAATTGACGTTTACCAACTACGGCGCCGACGACGAGAACGTAGTCGCCGATTGGGGCGACGCGAAAGTGCCTCTGTTGTCCGCATCGGCTGGGAATACGCCGAGGTATCTAGACGGGGGTGGAGGGCTGTTGTCTCGGCAAGGCCCGTTTTCGTATGGGACCGCCGCGACTGATGAAGTCGAAGAACGCGTCGCGACTTCTTCCTCGTCGGGAGGCTACTCGTCGGGGTCGGAGTCGGAGTCTTCATCGGGCGATGATGATGAGGAGGAAGAAGATGATGACGGCAAAGAGAATCGACAGCATTCGGCAAAGTTATTGTTGGAGCAGTTCCTCATGAGCGAAAAAAAACAAAAGAAACATCCTATTGGTATGGGTTATAAGCAGAACAAAACAAATGACATAGCATCAACGAGAGCGAGAGAAACGACGGCGCATTCCATTCAGTTCAAACCGCTTCTCAAAACGCCTCCGCGACTGAAGAAAGTCGCTCATCATCTACACGAACAACCGCCGCAACAAAGATCACAAACGACGCAGACTGAAAGAGAATCGAGAAGACAAAGCACTTCATCACCATACACACTGCTCACGACACACACCGCCGAACTACGAAGAAATGCCTTGCGAGATGATCTGTGTTGCGTCTTCCACGCCGTTCTCGTCTCGCGACCGGAGATTTTAGAGAAGCATTTGGCGCTTTCCTCGGCATCACCGTCGTCTTCTTTGCGAAATCGGGTCGCGTCTCTCGAACCGAGGAGATCAACCAGACGTCGTCTCGACCGATTTGAAGCGAACGTGGAAAGTTTTATGGTGTTCGCGTTGGGCGAAGAGGATGATAAAGGGCACCAGCAGCTTGTATCGTTTGACGCGTTCGCTCGCGCGATGCGAGTCGCGGCGACAGCGGCGGCGAGAATGACCACGCTTGAAGGCGTTCGCGATGCGGTGAACATTTTGAGTGACTTTGAGTCGTTGTTCACTCAAGATTGCGTGTACTCTTCCATAGTTCGCGAATGTTTAACTTCTGCCACAAATACGGATCAGATGTATCGCCACAGATGTTCGCGACGACTCCGAGCGTACAAATCCATCGTCTCCATCTTGAACAAAATCAAACGGTACGACCAGATGCGCGCTCAAGAATCCAACATCACCGTCGACCGCGTCTGTTTACTCTTGGCCGCCATAGACAGCACGGACACCGAATCCGAATCGCAAGAAGAATATTCTACGACAACGACGTCGCGGGACGGGGAAAATGACGCCGCCGCTCGATACGTCTATCACCTCGTCTCTTCCGCGAAGCGCAAACTTTCAGCCGAAGTCGAGAGCGGCAATACTTACCAACGCGTCCAAGAGAATAACGGATACAACAAAATTAGTAGCAGTATACACAATAGCAATAGTAGCATACAAAGCATGCCTCTCTCTGAAGTCATCGCGCGACGAAGACAGATGGTCGACGCGTGGTTCGAGACGCAACGGTTTTAATTAATACTTAAAGTGCAGAGAGTTCTAAGAATATCTCGAAGTGAAACGTCATTCAATTTCACCCGCGCGAGCATAAATTCAATCACACTTCAATCATCAATGTCGCGCGCGATTTCCACCACATCGTTTGCGTCTAAACCAACATCATTGAGGCGAACCATGTCGTCGTCGTCGTCGTCGTCATCTCGACGCGCAGCGCGCGGTAAACATCAAATCAAAGCTGGTATTTTCGAAGACGTGTTGGATTCGTTGTTACCGAAACCAATGTCCGATGCGCGGAAACAGATGGAATATTTCGACGGCCCTGGGGGAATGCTGGCGAAAATCAACCCGCTCGCGAAGAAACCGACAATGAAAGCTCCGGAAGTGATGAGCACATCCTCCGCGCAAGTTTTGTTTGATTTTGCGAGCATGAGTCAACAGACTTTTGAAAGTGAGTTCGGTGCTTTGAATGACAACGTCATGGGAGGGCGTTCGGATGCGACGGCCATTCTCGAGAATGGAAAATTTGCGGTGTTGAAAGGGATGACGGAAGACCAGTTTGGTGGTTTTGCGTCTATGAAGAGCAGAGATTTCGATAAGGCGATTAATCTGAAAGAATTTGACGGCATTTCGGTGAGATGCAAAGGCGACGGGCAGCGATACAAGTTGATTTTATACGACACGGACGACTCGTTCAACGTGGCGTTTCATCAGACGTTTGAGTGTCCAAAAGGTGGCGGCAATTTTGAAGACGTGAAGTTGTACTTTAAAGACTTCAAGCCAGTGCAGAGGGGGAGGTTAGTGAAGGAGAACGAGAGCGAGTATCGTTTGTGCGACGGGTCGAAAGTCATGGCGGTGCAGTTGATGTTGAGCAAGTTTTCGTACGGCATGGACGATAAAAACACTAATTACAAACCAGGGACGTTTGATATTGAAGTCGAACGCATGGAAGCGTTTAAGGATTAAAAAACGTGTTGTGGTGTGTGCGTGTCTTTGTATATCTGTAAACTCTAATTCAACTTAGCGCTGCTTTATTTTGCTACATCAGAAAATTAGAATCTGTATCTCCGTGTCTCTGTATCTCTACTTCTTCAAACGCGCCTGTTTTCTATCTATAGGCGCTACCACTTGCTTTGCTTTCTTTGTTTTCTTCGAGCTCCCGTCGGCTCTTTGAACCACCGGTTTTAAATTTGACTTTCGTTTTAAGAACCGGTTCTTTCCTTGCGACGGCAGCGTCTTTGCACACTTTCGCGGTGAGGAAGAAGGAATATGAGCACCTAACCTTTCGCGTTCTCCCCTATGCATCCTATGCACCAACTCGTGATCCTTCCGATTCTCTTCTTGTACCGATAGACAACACTCAGGGCACGTGTACGTATCCTTATTATTCAAATCAAAGTAAACGCCCTGATTCGCGTGAGGAAGATCGCTAGCATTCGCCGCTTTCGGGACGTTGAGCCTTTGATCTTCCGTGATATTTTCAAGCTCCTCGCCTATAAAGCAGGACACTCTGACGCCAAGTCTTCGAACGTCCAAGGGTTTTGTATCCCCATCAAACTCGTGGTATAACTTGTCGAACAAATCTTTGACTGTAGGAATCCAATCTTTGTAGCTTTGCGAAGCGCGCGGCAACCTTCTTTGCCTCGTCACTTGCTGGAAGTTGTGTTGGAACTTCGCGGTAATCATGATCTGTCGAGGTATGAAATTCAGGCGTTTCACCTCTTTGGAGACACCTTGTGCAAAACTTTCGAGAATTTTGAACAAGTATTCGTATTTGCTAATCCCTGGGTACCACGAGCGGTTCATGGAAACACCTCGTCTTCCAGGCGCACCATCTTGTATCGGCGGTGGTACGGTTTCCATCCCGACGCCCATGGCGACTGAGAATAAAAACGTATACGCCGTCGCGTGACACACTTTCGCGAGTTTGGCTTTGTGTGTGATGATATCTCCGCACGTTTTCACATCAAACGCGTTTAAATAGCGCTCCATGGAAGCTCCAATCCCTCCAATCTTCCTAATCGAAAGGGTGTTCAAGAACTTTAAAATGTCTTCGCTGGTAAACGTCAAGATTTTCTGGCCGTTTGGTTTGTTCACGTCTGAACAAATTTTCGCCAAGCGCATGGACGGGCCACCACCGCCGGATACCGTCAGCTTTGCCTTTTCAAAAACTTCTTCTCGTATTTTCTTCATCGTTTTCTCCATTTCGTCGGCCTTTTCTTCCGGGGTCATCTCTCGTTCGTCAAACTTGAAATACTCGGTCATGTTCAAATACACCTCGTCGCTCGACGGCGCGAGGAAGTCTGGATCGTATTTCCTGTACACTTCATGACCAAGTTTGGCGATTTCCGCGTACCGATCAAAATCAACGTCCGTCACTAACAGTTCCTCAAACTCAAACGCTTTATCGTAACGTTTATCACCCAACTCTTTGCGTCTCGCCGTTTCCCACGCTTTCCTCTCTTCGTCGTCGTCTGGAAATCGTTCCCTTAAACCTTCCAGGTACGCCTGCTTCGCCGCTTTCCTCGTCTGTTTATTCACGTGATGTTTATACAACTTCATCGCCGTGTGTGTTGGCATGCCACTTCGAATCCCAAATTGCCTCGCCACGTACGACGCCGTCGTGCACACCGGTGCGCCGACAACAAATGGCATGTCCCTCAACACCGGATTATCCACAATCGCCGCTTGCGCGTAAAACATGTCGTAATCGAAATGGAACCACACGTGCGTCAAGTCCCTTTTCTGTTCCATCAACCTCAAAGTTTCCTCGCACGATTCTTCCAGCTCTTCAATCTCTTTCGCGCTCGTTCGCTTCCATCTCTCCAGGTTCGGAACGATCTGTTTCGTTTTTTGCTTTTCAATTTTCGAGCGTTCGGCGACGCCGGCGGGTGTTTTTTCCGTCAACTTTGCGATGACTTCTTGAACAACCTCGGTGCACGCGACGCCACTTTTTGCGCCGGTAAAGGCCCCTCCAGTCCGACCATCGCGAGGTTCTTGGTTTTCTTGTTTTTGTTCTTCTCGTTCTCGCTCGTCTGGAGGAGCGGTAGTAAAAGGTTCTTCTTCTTCTTCTTCTGGGTCTTCTTCTTCTTCTTCTGGGTGCTCACATTCAAATTTTCGCATCAATCGTCGAATCTCTCGCTCTCGATTCGTCCCGTCGACGAGATGCATCTCGTAATTCTCCGCCAGCTTGAACTCCCCGTGTTCCCCGACAATCATCTCTTCGTCGTCGTCTGAATCGTCTTCGTCTTCTTCGTGTAATCCTTCTCTCTCCTCTCGACGATGACGATGATCTTCGCTCCTCCAAGTCTCCTCCTCCTCCATTCGCGCTCTCGTTTTCTTCCTTCTCTTCATCACCGCTGCTGCTGCTGATGATGATTCGTTCGTGTGAGTATTCCAACAATCGGATCCGTTCCCGAATTTGTGCATCATCGAATGTCCTCCTCCTCCTACTCCTCCGTCTCCGTCTCGTTCGATGTCAGAAGCCTGGCGCAGCCAATCCGGCGACGGCGACGGCATCTTATTTTCCTTCTTAATTTTGTATCTGTCTTTCTTTGTGCGTTTTTTTTTATGCGACAAGTCGATTGCTTTTTTTTCGCCACTTTTTACTGAAAAAATGAATGAAAAAATGAGAGCGGCAGCTTTAGGTGTGGACGAAGCGTTAGAGATGCTGAGGAAAAGAAGAGAAGAGATACGAAGAGCAGACGCAGAGAGAGGAAAAAGAGCAGAGGAGGATTCAGAGGAAGATGGTAACGGAAGTCTTCTCTCGGAAGGAGGCGTGTTAGGCGCAGGTCCGCCAAAGGTGGGATCCTCGCACGAGGTGAAACTCGTTCATCTGAAATTGATGAAAAACAACGACGGAATGGTAACGGTGTTGGAGAAGGAGGAAGAGGACGATGGGAAGAAGACGAAGAAGACAAAGTCGTCGTCGGTGAAGATGATGATGGCGCTGAGATACACGCACGAGCGAGCGCCAGCCGCGGACGCGAGGAAGCCCGTTCGAGTGGTGAGGAGGAAAAATAATACTACTACTAACAACAACGAGCGCGGCGTGGTTGAAATCGAGTTTAGGAACAAAGAGGAAGAGAAGAGCGGGATTCGGTATCGAGGGGTGACGAGTACGAGCGGTGGTGGTGGTGGTGGTGGTCGCGCGACGACGAAGACGAAGAAGAAAAAGAAGAAGAGCGATGGAAAAGAAGATGAAGAAAAGGAAACCGCCGACGATGCGGATGAAGACGAAGATGAAGACGACGAAGACGACGAAGACGATGATAACGTGGAATGTGCAATCTTATTCGATGGAAAAACCATCGAGCTTCGCGTGCTGGACGAAACCGTCGCCGGTTTAAGAGTGCAGCGGAAACGAGAGGACGAAGAGGAGAGCGGGATTGTCTCGAAACGATTGGATATTGGAGACGCCGCGGACGTGAAGAATAAGAGGAAGAAAGTGAATTTGTGATGATGATTTCGCGTAGTATTTTAGAAGATGTATAGAAGTTTATAGGGGCATTATGAAGTAGTATTTAGCGGGTATTTGAAAGAAGAAGAGAGTAAAACGTCGTGCGCTTGCTCGCGTTTTGTAACAACAGCAAATACGAATATTGCATTTACTCTCTCTACTATTAATAACGATAATAATAATAATAATAATAATAATACAACGATACCTAAAACTACTGCTCTACTGCAATTCTCTCTCTCTTTTCATCGTCACGAATTCGTCGGTGGTGCCATCCCCGCCGCCGCCTCCGCGTCTCTCTGATTATGCGGCTTCGGTCCGTTCGCGATTTGTTTCTTCAATTTCTTAAACCTTTTCGTCTTGGTGTGATTCTTCAACGCCAACGCGCTTTCGAAGTGCCTCCCGGTCACTTTGCAATAAAACTTCCCCATCCCCGGCACGTCCTCGTTTAACTCGGTTCGGTTCACCGTCCCAGGTTTCTCCGGTTCGTGATACTCGTCGTATAAAACGTCCACGTGCGTGGCTAAAAACGTCGCTCGGAGTTTCTGTTTGTGCAGGTACTTGTGGCCGTGATTGCCTTTGTGCTTGTGTTGTTTCGTTTTGCTTTTCGGCATTATTCTTATTCTTATTAGTACAACACACACACTCTCTCTCTCTCTCTCTCTCTCTCTCTCTCTCTCTCTCTAGTACCAGTAGTCGTGTGTTTATTATTACGTGCGTGAAACAGTTCTTCTTCTCTTCTTCTTCTCTTTGTGCTGTTAAGGTGTTCTTCCCCCAACAACAACAGGGGCTGCTCTTTTGCTGTTTTTTTGTTTCGACCAATTAAGTTTGAAAAAATTCAAACGTTTCTCTCTCTCTTCTCGCTCGTCAAAAATCATCAGAATAAAGAGAGTATATACTTTCAAGCGCGCGCGTGAGAGAGACGCGC
>ENA-UOXV01005358-UOXV01005358.1-marine-metagenome-genome-assembly--contig:-NODE-5358-length-14126-cov-6.195366_pt1 | contig 14126 bp, 12 predicted proteins | sample MGYA00238165_ERZ766961 | MGnify/ENA primary metagenome ERZ766961 (study PRJEB28924, sample SAMN03173240) | marine metagenome | biome: Marine; feature: Water; material: Subsurface seawater | place: North... | reverse complement strand
TTATGCAACAGGTCGTGAAGACTGAATTTTGGAGACTTGGTATAGCTAAAAATTTTCTGATTATTGATTCCGATTCTTATTTTATTAAGGAGTTTACCCTAAAAGATTTCATGTTTAATCAGGAAACGCCCTATACTATTATGAATGAGGGTCGACATCAGCTCGACTGGGCTGCTCGTGCAGGAAACGAACGATTTATTCGTGATTACCACGATTTAAGGAAAAGCGCCCTTAATCTTTTTGGTCGAAAAGGTCCACATTTTGATTTTGCACCTACTCCAATGATTTGCTCATCTAAAGTTTGGAGAGCAATGTATGAAAAGGTAGCGAAACCTGCTGGAGAAAGTTTCTATGATCAAATTGCTCGTTTCCCATGTGAAACCCAATGGTATGGCGAATTCCTGCTTAATGACCAAACCATTTCAATAATACCAAGAGAACCCCTGTTTAAGGTATGGGGCTTCGAGGATCAATGGAAAGAAGGTATATCTTTGGGAGAAACTGACGATATACTTGCTGAAAATTATCTTGGGGTGATCGATCAGTCCTATTGGAGTAAATCTTTAGATGCTTACACTCAAAAACAAAAAAGAATTATTAAATGGAAGCGAAGATTGAAGAGGTGGGGTCTTATTTAGTTTGCATTTATATTTAGTTCAGTACAGAAGTTTGTTTAAATGAAAGTGGTGATCTTATGTGGCGGAAAAGGCACCCGTTTGCGGGAAGAAACAGAATACAGACCAAAACCAATGGTACCAATTGGTGATTTTCCAATTCTTTGGCATATCATGAAGATTTACTCTCATTTTGGTTTCAAAGATTTTATCCTTTGTGTTGGGTATAAAGGGCATATGATCCGAGAATATTTTAGAAATTATCGCTGGAATACGGGGGATGTCACTCTTCAGTTGGGCCGCGAGTCCAAGGTTGTTTTTCATGATGAACACGACGAGGATGATTGGACAGTTACGATTGCTGAAACGGGCTTAGAGAGTCTTACTGCTTCAAGAATACAGAAGGTTCAAAAGTACTTAAATCCAAATGAGCCATTCATGCTTACCTATGGTGACGGTCTTTCCGATATTGATTTGAATGCTCTTTTAGAGTCTCACCTTAATTCGTCTAAAGTTTGTACCATATCTGCTGTTCATCCAGCAGGTAGGTTTGGTGGGATTTCCATTGAAGATGATGGCATTGTTTCAAATTTTGAGGAAAAACCGCTCAAAGAAAAAGCCTACATCAATGGTGGTTTTATGGTCTGTGCTCCAAAAATATTTGATTATTTGTCCCATTCCAACGAGATGTTTGAAGAAAGGCCAATTAATCAAATTGTATCTGATAATAACCTCAATGCATATTGTCATGAAGGTTGGTGGTGCCCAATGGACACATTCAGAGAGTCAGTCCTTTTGAATGAGATTTGGGGGAAGAACCAAGCTCCATGGAAAGTTTGGTAGTTTAGTTGATGTCAGTTAGGCTTAAAGATACTTTTGAGGGCAAGTCTGTCTTTATTACTGGGCATACTGGCTTTAAGGGAGCCTGGCTTTCATTTTGGCTTTCTGAAATGGGTGCAGAAATCTTTGGTTTCAGTCTGGGTGATACTATGCCTGATAAAAGCTTGTATGCTTCTTTATCTATCAGCAATCGTATTAAGAACGATTATTTTGGAGACATAAGAGATTTTGATTCTCTCAAGAAGGAGATTAACCTAGCCAAACCAGATTTTATCTTTCACTTAGCAGCCCAACCGCTCGTAAGGCATTCCTATAATTTTCCAACTCAAACTTATTCAACCAATGTTACTGGAACGATTAATTTGCTTGAAGCTTTACGAGATTTAGGGCGTCAATGCGTTGTTATTGTTGTTACAACTGATAAGTGTTATGAGAACATGGACGATGGAAGATCATTTATTGAAACAGATGCTCTTGGTGGTCATGATCCATACAGTTCGAGTAAAGCATGTGCTGAGATAGTAGTTTCCTCTTGGAGAAATTCTTTTTTTTACTCAAGCGGGATTTTAGTCGCGTCTGCAAGAGCAGGCAATGTTATCGGTGGGGGAGATTGGTCAGCAGATCGTATTGTCCCTGATGCAGTTCGTAGTTTAATACAAGAGTTGCCAATTGAGGTCCGAAATCCAAAATATGTAAGACCCTGGCAACATGTATTGGATCCTTTGAATGGATATTTACAATTGGCTCATATGATTTTCCAGCAAGCCACAATTAATTTGGAGGGTGCTAGGTCTCTTTGCACTGCATTTAATTTTGGGCCTAAAGAATCATCCAACCAAACTGTTGAAGTTTTGGTGAATGAGATTTTATCTACATGGAATGGAAAATGGGTCGATAAATCTTCTGTATCAGAAGTACATGAAGCCTCGTTGCTGAACCTTGATATTACAAAAGCTAGCGACCTACTTAATTGGTATCCTGTTTGGGAATTTAAAAATGCCGTTTTAGAGACGATAAATTGGTACAAGATGGTTTGCTCTGAAAATAAAAATGCTGAAGAATACGCGAGATTAAGCATTTCTAAATTTGAGGATGCAAAAAAAAATAACAAATTTTCATGACTCCAGATTCAATTAAACAGGAAATTTTGCGACTTACTGGCGAATATAGCAGACTATCTCATAAGGCTAATTTGCCCGGTGCAGATAAAACCATTCCTTTTCTCCCTGGAGAAACATCTATTCCTTACGCGGCTCGCACATTCAAAGAAGATGAAGTGGTAGCAGCCGTATCATCTTTGTTGGATTTCTGGCTTACGCTTGGTTCAGAAGGTGAAAAAATGGAAAGAGAACTTGCTGATTATATTGGCGTAAAGCGCTCTCTTTTAGTTAATTCTGGATCTTCGGCGAACCTTTTGGCTGTATCTGCCCTAACAAGTCACAAAATTCCAAAGGAAAAGAGACTACTTCCAGGAGATGAAGTGATTACCTGTGCTGCTGGTTTTCCCACCACAGTAGCTCCTATTATACAAAATGGTGCAGTTCCTGTCTTTATTGATAATAATACTCAAACATCCAACGCAGACTTAAAGCTACTTAATGAGGCATATTCTCCCGGTAAGACTAAGGCAGTGATGATGGCTCATGCCTTGGGTAACCCTTTTGATATCTCCAAGGTTCAAAAATTCTGCCGCGACCACGGCTTATGGTTAATTGAAGATAATTGCGACGCTTTGGGTTCAGTTTATTCGCTTAATGATGCGTCTTTTCTTTTAAGCGATTCAGGTCACTGCGGTCCTCATTCTGCTCTTACCGGCACTTTTGGCCATATATCAACTCAATCTTTCTATCCCCCGCACCACATAACAATGGGCGAAGGTGGAGCCGTTAATATTGTTGGCGACATGAAATTGAAAATTATCGTAGAATCAATGCGTGATTGGGGAAGAGATTGCTGGTGTGCCTCTGGCAAGGATGATACCTGTAATAAACGCTTTGGTTGGCAACTTGGAGATTTGCCAATGGGGTATGATCACAAGTATACATACAGCCACTTGGGATATAATTTAAAGCCACTTGATACTCAGGCCGCGATTGGGCGTGTTCAAATCCAGAGAATTAATTCTTTTACTCAAGCAAGAATTAATAACTGGAATGTATTAAGAAAGGGATTGGCTGGACTAGATGAGTTCTTTGAGTTTTCACTACCCACGCATGCGACCGAGTGGTCGCCTGATGGTTTCATTTGGGATGATTCGGGTAATCAAACCGTGCCTTCATGGTTCGGGTTTCAGTTGTTGGTTAAACCCACCGCTCCTTTTAGCCGTACTGATTTTGCCCGTTATTTAGATTGCAAGAACATCGGGACACGTATGTTTTTTGGAGGAAATCTTGTCAGGCAACCCGCATTTGTTGAACTAAAAAAACAAAGCCAAAATTCTTTTCGTGTTGTTGGAGATTTGGCAGGAGCTGACAAAATTATGAATTCAGCATTATTTTTAGGAGTTTATCCTGGTCTTACCCCAAAAGAAATCGAATATGTTGTTGATTCCATAATTATGTTTTGTGAACAGCAGTAAGTGTTTATTTGCTGAATTTTGTTAATGAAAGTTTCGGATTACATTGCTACGACTCTAGAAAAAAACGGTGTCTCTGTTGTTTTCGAAATGATTGGAGGCATGATAACCCATATCATCGATTCCCTACACCAAAAAACAAAGATTAATATTGTTAGCTTGCGTCATGAGCAATCAGCAGGTTTCGCCGCCGAGGCGGTGGGTAGATTATCTGGTGTCCCTGGTATTGCACTTGCAACAAGCGGTCCTGGTGCGACAAATTTAGTTACAGCGATAGCGAGTTGTTTTTTTGATTCTACTCCAACCATTTTTATTACTGGTCAGGTAAACATAAGTGAACTTTCCCTTGATTTACCGATTCGCCAACAGGGTTTTCAGGAGACCGATATTGTTTCAATTGCAAAGCCGATTACTAAGTGGGCTACGCTTGTCGAAGATGCAGAGCAAATCCCTTCTGTTTTTGAAAAAGCTTTCAGTCTAGCGACCAGTGGAAGACCTGGACCTGTGCTTATTGATATTCCTATGAATGTTCAACGAATGGACATTAACCCAGTGGTACAAAAAAGCCATTTGCCAAGTTCAGGTTTTGTGGAGAAGGTAGATTTTCATGATCAACTTAAATCGAGTTTGTCTAGAAGTGAGCGACCGCTTTTACTCCTGGGTGGTGGTGTAAGAACCTCTGGATCAATTGAATTTTGTCGAGAGTTAGTAAATGTTTTAGGAATCCCTGTAGTCTACTCCTTACTAGGTGTCGATATTTTGCCGTACAGTCACCCTTTAAGAGTGGGTTTAATTGGTACATATGGAAATCGATGGGCAAATATGGCACTTATGCAGAGCGATTGCTTGCTGGTTTTAGGAAGTCGTTTGGATGTCAGGCAGACCGGAGCAGATGCCGATTCTGTGTCCAAAGATAGAGACATTTTTCATGTAGATTGTGATCATGGGCAACTTAATAACAGGGTTAAGGCGGATTACACACTAGTTTCGCAACTTAAGCCTGCGATAAAAAGTATCATCGAAAGTATTTCTGTGGAAATACGACGCACCCAGTGGCTTAATAAGCTAAATCAGTTAGCTTGTACATACAATGATAAGTCGGAACTGGTAGGATGCGTGGGGATTAATCCAAATCAATTCATTCACTCACTCAGCGAAGCTTCAAAGCCTGCTAAAACATTTTTAGCTGATGTTGGGAAGCATCAAATGTGGACAGCCCAATCCATTGAGTTGTCTCAAGATCAACGGTTACTTCTTTCGGGTGGTTTAGGGGCAATGGGTTTCGCCTTACCTGCATCGATAGGTAGTGCTTTCTCTACTAATCAGCCTGTTGTCTGTATTGTTGGAGACGGTGGATTTCAATGTAATATACAAGAGCTTGAAGCAATTTCTCATCACCAGCTTCCTATTAAAATTGTAATTTTAAATAACAATAGTCTTGGAATGGTCGGCCAATTTCAAGAAGACTACTTTGATTCTAGGATGCAATCTACTGTTTGGGGGTATAGTGCACCTAACTTTAAATCTGTTGGGCAAGCGTACAAAATTGCATCTAAAGAAATAAGCTCAATCGAAGAGATTGATTCAGCATTGGATTGGCTTTGGGAGTACCCAACGAAACCTTGTATTTTAGATGTAAGCATTGATCTTAATACTAAAGTTTTTCCTAAAGCAGCTTATGGTCGAAAAATCGATGATATGGACCCAGTAATTAAGAATATTTGAATAACTTTACTGAAAGTTTAAAATCAAAAAAAATATTTCTTACTGGAGGAACTGGTTTATTCGGAAAGTGGTTATTGACAGCTCTTAAAGATAAATTTGCCGATATAGTTATACTGTCTAGAAACCCAGCACGATTTAAAAAAATATTTCCCTTGGCGAGGACAATGGGGGTGAAGTTTATCCAAGGAGACATTCGTAGTTTTGAATTCCCGAATGACAATTTCGATTACTGTATTCATGGTGCGACACCAGTAGTTTCAGGAGTTCATAACATTGATCAAGAATTAGAGCAGCAGAGTATAATTATAGAAGGGACTAGGAGGGTTTTAGAACTTGCCAAGATATCTAACACAGGACGCCTACTTTATATCAGTTCCGGGGCGGTTTATGGCGTTCAACCTTTTGATATTAAATCATTGCCTGAAACTTTTTCATGTAATCCTGTATCCCTTTATGGCAAAGCGAAATTGCAAGCTGAAAAATTATGCATGGACTCCAATGTAGATTGTGTTATCGCACGCTGTTTTTCCTTCGTTGGTCCTCACATGCCTGTAAATTCGCACTTCGCTGTAGAAAACTTTATACGGGCATGTTTATCTGGCAAGGAGATCGTAATAAGTGGGAATGGGAAGTCACGAAGGTCTTATATGTATTCAAAAGATTTAGCCGTATGGTTAATTCAGATCATGCTGATTGGGCAAACAAAAGAAAAATATAATGTTGGGTCATCATTATCCTTAAGCATCGAAGAAATCGCCAATCTTGTTAAAGACTGTGCGGGTACCGATTCAAATATTAGATTACTCTACGAAAATAATATTCCTGAAAGTAACTATGTGCCCGACAATAGTAAAGCAGAGCGAGAAATTAGCCTAAGTCAGCACTTTTCACTAAAGGATGCTTTAGTAGAAACAATAAAACATTACAAAGGGTTTCGTTGAAAAGTGAAAATTCTAATGGTCGCGATTGCTAGCTATAACAATTCTTATTATCTTTCAAAGTTATTGACTCGCTTTAAATGTGAAGTAACTTTGAATCCAAGATATAGAAATTCTAGTTTCAGATAATGCGTCAACTGACGAAACGAGCATTATAAGTAGAGATTTTAAGCGAAGATTTACTGGTAATTTTTCATATTTTAAAAAAAAAGAGAATTTCTGTGATTCTAACAATTTTGTGAAATCAATTCAGAGATCAGAAGGTAAGTATGTTTGGTTACTTGGGGACGACAATATTCCAAATAAGAATTGCCTGCAAAACCTCCTTGAAGTTTTAGATACAAATACAGATTTATTACATCCTTCCAACAACGAGTACGACATGATTTATAACGATCACACGAACCTTAAAAAGGATAGCGACTATGTAAACGATGCAAGCAACAAGCAAAGCTAACCCCATCTTTTTCTAGCTACGACTTTTATCACAATATGTGTTTTTAAACAAAATGCATTCGATTTTGACATTGTCAAAAATTACAGCAAAACTCTATGCAGTCATTCTTACGCTACTGCATGTAACAAAAATTGGCCAGTTACAATTGAAACTTAAAAAATCAAATTAAACGAAAATAAAGCTCCTTTTTACGATGGAATTGAACCTTTGTTACTAAGATTACATAGAGGTTTCTATTATATGTGGGTGTAAAATATAAAAGCATACGGATTTAATTCTTCGCAATGAATGAGTATTTTAGTTATGAAAGAAGGCTCTACAAAAAGACAATAAAAGCTATCTTAATTAATTTAAATTGAAATATATATCATATTTATCTTCATGTTTTAATGATAACAATTGTTTTAAAGCAAACGCAGTTTACAATCGTGATGGTTGCCTTACTCATCTTATTGAATTAAGGGAATCCTGCAAAAAGCTTGGTTTTTTGATTAATACAAATGATATTACCAATCCAAAAGATTCAGATCTGGTCTTAATAGAAAATGTATTTGGTTCTAATCCATATAAAAGGTTTTCTGAGCTTAAGACACTTTGCAAACCAATGATTTTGATATGCTCTGAATCACCGGCGGTACTAAAAACGAATAACGATATTAGAATATTAAAACTATTCGATAGTGTTTTCTCATATAATGATGAATTATTATCAAGTTCCGAATTAAAAAACATAAATAAATTCAATTACACCTTTGAGTTTCCCCAAAAAGTGCCAAGGGGAAATTTCCTAAACAAGAAACTCTTATGTTTAATATCAGCAAACAAGCGCTCTAAGCATAGTTCTGAACTGTATTCCAAAAGAGTTGAGATAATTAGGTGGTACGAAAAGAATAGTCCGAGGGAATTCGACTTATATGGCACAGGATGGGAAAATGCAAAAAAAGCAATGGCACCATGGTTTCGGAGAAAGATATTGCAACACGGACCTTGGTCAAACTACTTTGCGCCTCCTTTTCAAAGTTACAAGGGGATCGTAGATTCTAAATTGCAAACATTGCAAAATTATAAATTTTCAATCTGCTTTGAGAATGTGAAAGACATAGGAGGTTACATAACTGAAAAGATTTTTGATTCTATGTTTGCTGGTTGCGTACCCATTTATTTGGGTGCAGATAATATTCAAGATTATATCCCTCGAGAATGTTTTATTAATTTCAGAAGATTCAGCTCAATACTTCAAATGCACGAATATTTAACGACTATGGAATCGGGTAAATATGAGGAATATTTAGATGCGATTGATCGTTTTACTAAAAGCGAATTATCTGTTCCATTTAAGCACGAAAGTTTTGTAGATTCTATGACGAAAGTTATACAAAAACATTTACAAATTTAGAATTAGTTAAGATTAATGCATAGAGTCGATATATTTATTCTTAGCTTTAACAGGCAAGATTATATAATTGAGTCTATAGACAGTTTGTATCAACAAACATTTGATGGTTATGATTTATATGTATTGGATAACTGCAGTACAGATTCTACCATAGAAAAAATTAAAAAATATCATCCGGAAGTTAAAATTATTCCGAGTGTTGAAAACCTTGGTTTTCTTGAAAACTTTAAGAGGATTTATGACTATGCAAAAGCTGATTGGGTTATGGCTTTTCACGACGACGATCTAATTCACAAAGATTATATTGCAAAAGCTTTCGAATTAATAAACATAAACCGAAATGTATCCTTGGTGGCCTCAAATTTTTCTGGCTTTGAGAATCTTAGTATCAAAGAATTAAATAAAGAGAGTTTGGATTCTGAATTTATTATTTTTGAGAATCAATCTAGTTTTGCTAATTTCTGCATGACAGATAATAAAATCGGTTTCTCCAGTTGCTTGTACAAGAGAGAATTTTTAAATAAAATCTCTTTTGATTTAACTAAATACGGAAAGATGTTGGATAGACCGCTCATGATTGAAAACTGCGGAACTGGTAAAACTCTCGTTTTTAAAAGTTATTATTTGAGATATCGAGTACACCAAAAACAAGACTCGCAGGACTCTTCCAATGGTCCATTTCTAGAGGAGGGGAAAAATCTTATTAATTATTATAAAAAGATTTCAATCAAGGGTGCTTTCAAAAATAAACTAAGCTTTGCAATAAGTGTTAACAGCTTTATCAAGGAAGTTTATAAATGGTGTAGTGACCGAAATTCAACAACATACCTTAGTTATAAGATCATTTTATTTCGGAGTATAGGACTTCCAGTATCTGTTTTTTTACCACGTCCTATTACCCGTTGGCTAAAAAAGTTTATTAAGTTAACATACAAAAGTTTCTATTAAAATGTGTTTAAAAATATTTTTTAGGAAGCTACCTGCCTAGAAAGATATTTCCTATAAAAATGAAACCCAAGGAGTTTCAGTAAACATTACCTTTAATGATCCTTACGAATCCCAATATGGAATGGACAAATTCATTAACAAAAAATCAATTACAATCAGATTTATGTCACCTGTATTGCCCTAGAAAATAATTATCAGAGCAGGCAAAACTACAAACTTTTTATTAGGAATGGTTGCTAGTTCAAGTTAGTGGTGGGTGATGAGATTTATGTCAAGCAAGGCATTCGCTGACCTCGCTTAAAATCTTTGAAATCCTGCTGTCAAATGAATGGGAAAGCGTGCATTTGTAACCACTCAATCGAACTTCCTGAGAGTGGTCGCTATTTTCAAATATAAACTGTATCTGCTTTTCTAAGTCATCCACAGACGAATAAATCAGAATTTCTTTACCAATATGGAAGTAATCTTCTAATTCTAACGTGTAGTGACTAAGCTGTAGTCCTCCATTAGCTGGTATTTCGAAATTTCTAGCCTTCATCTGCTCATGACTCTTTTGCTTTCTAAGAATAAATTCTTTTGCATGTTTCCAGTAGGTCTTGAGGCATTTCATTTGAAGACGAACAAGGGATACCAGTATCCTTTTGATTAAAAAAGTAAAATATTTTATATCATTTGGAGTGCTATTCGATAAGTTTAGATTGATACATGATTTTAAAAATATTTCGTTCATTTGAATCTGAGAAACTCTTCCATTAGCCCAACCAGAGCCGAAGCAATCCACATGGATACCATTGTTTTTCAAATAGTTGACATACCATTCACGGGCAGGACTTTTACTTCCAACGAAACTTACTTTATAATCTAACTCAGACCCTATTTTACTGAAATCAATCTCGGTTTTTTCGAAATTCCCCCACTGGGTTAAGATAGGAGTACATTTAGTTTGTTTTTTATATTTAGGAATCGCAAACTTGTTTACCGTGAGCACGAAGTCGGACTGACGGGCGATGTGAACGGACCAATTATCAAAACGCCACTGATCGTCAGAAAACCAATTAATTACCTTGCACCCAATTGATCTTAATTCCTTCAATGTTGAAATTCTAACCTCGTCCTGCATGAGTATGAAAAAAGCTAAGACATGTATATTTCGACCTGCAATTTGGATGATTTTTTCTTGTAAACCATCTTTATTATTTTCTAGAAAACCAATCTCCTCTAGCCAAAAGACTTCAGATTCTGGACTATGTTTTTTAATCGCTGGCCAAAAATAAAGTTTTTCCAATGAATCGCCTCGTTCTGGGATCCCGTAGTCATATTTAAGAAAGAAGCAAAGGAGCGGTCTCATACTAATATTTAATGATACAACTTTTAATTGTCTCTATATCTGTATTCGTAAGTTCTGGATAATTTCCGAAATAAAAACTGCATTCATGCAAGAATCGAACATTAGGTATATGAAAGGTTCCTTTAATATATTTTTTGAAAAAAGGTTGCCTAGTAATATCTCCTGCAATCATTGGGCGTATTTCAATCCCTGCTCCTGAAAATTGTTGCATGTAAAATTCCCTTATCTTTCTATTTTCAGCAATGATCGGAAATGAAAAGTTAGAAATCGTCTTGAGGTGATCAACTTTCACATTTTGTAAATCAGGATTTTCTTGATATGTTTCGTAGATTTTGAGGAAATTGGATTCTCTTGCTTTGATATTTTCTTTCAAGAATTGCAGTTGGTAGTTACCAATGAAACCAGTTATTTCAGTTGGTCTTACATTGTAACCTAAGTCGTAAAATGTATATTTTGCATCAAATTCAGAAATGATATTATTCTTTTTTCTGATATTGTGTTGATCAATTGCTGATAAATTTCTATCCCAACCATTTGCTCTGACAATTCTGAGCATTTGTGATAGTTCCATATCGTTCGTGCAAACCATACCCCCTTCTATTGTTGACATATGATGAGCAACGAAGAATGAAAAACTCGACATGTCTCCAAAGGATCCAGTCATTCCTCCATTTAACCTAGTTCCTAATCCTTCACAGTTATCTTCGATAAATACAATGTCTTTTTCTTCACAAAAGATTTTAATTTCATCAAGGTTTCCAGCAAAACCTAGTACATTAGTCCCGAAAAACGCTTTTAGCTTATGTGATTTATGCGTTTTCTTTAAATCATTGACGGTTACATTTAGGTAGTTTGTATCACAATCAACAGGAATTGGATCAAGTCCAAGTTGGATTAATGGCATTACATTTGTTGACCAAGTAAGAGCAGAGAATCCTACTGGATCACCTTTTTTTAGCCTACCCAAGTTCAGAAGAGTTTGAATCATGCAGAGATTAGCGGAACCACCACTATTAAAAAGAACTGCATCTTTTGAACCTTGAAACTTTGCAAATGCTTTCTCAAACTTTCTGCACTGAGGTCCCATGCTTAGTTGTGGAGAATCTAATAAAAACGTACACAATGCTTTTATTGTTTGTTTTTCGTGCAAAAAAGCACTTTTCATTAACGGTATCATGATATGTTTGATTGAAGTTTTCGATATTCCTGAATTGTCTTTAAAATTCCTTCCTCAAGTAAGATTGATGGTTGGAATCCCAGCGAACTCGCTTTGGTAACATCAAGGCATTTTTTAAGCATTCCATTAGGCTTGGTCGAATCCCAGTTAATTATTCCTTTATAATTAGTCAATAAAGCAACCTTTTCAGCTAAATCTTTAATAGAGATATCGTTACCCCAGCCAATATTTAGCATTTCCACTTCAACATCATTTTGCATGAAAAGCAAAACGGCTTTTGCCATGTCATCAACGTGCATGAATTCTCTTTTTGCAATGCCTGTTCCCCAAAGGGTTATGGAAGAAGCACCCTCCGTTACTGCATCAGAGAACTTTTTTACTAGCGAAGATAAAACATGGGCAACCTTAAGATCGAAATGATCATTAGTGCCATATAAATTACATGGAAGTAGAGAAATTGATTTAAAATTAAATTGGCGAGAATAATAGTTGAGCAATTTTATTCCTGCGATTTTAGCAATCGCATATCCTTCATTGGTTGGTTCAAGAGTGCCAGTAAGTAATTGGTCTTCCTTTATGGGTTGATTTGCATTACTGGGATAAATGCAGGAACTCCCGAGAAACAAAAACTTTTTTACATTATATTTAAAAGCTGAAGTGATGACATTATTTTGGATCATGAGGTTTTCCAAAAGGAAATCAACTGGTGCATCAATGTTGGCTTGAATCCCTCCCACCTTAGCAGCAGCTAGAATCACAATTTCTGGCTTATGATTTTTGAAGAAAAGTTCTACAGCAGCAGTATCTTTTAGATCAAGGGTATTCCTGTTTTCAGTAATAACATCTTCGAATCCTTGAGAATTCAAGAGACGAAGGATTGAGGAACCTACCATTCCTCTATGTCCAGCTAGAAAGATTTTTGTACTTAAATTCATTTAATTTATACCTAAGGTATTTTCAGGTTACTTATTACCGCTTCGGCGGCGACTTTGTAGCCTTCACTGCCCCAGTGTATATCGTTCGGAAGATACAGATCGATAGCTCCTTTTTCAAACGAATTAACCATGAATTGCTCAATATTGAGCCAATTTACCGAGTTTTTCTTCGGCATAAAATTGTGACTACTCTCAAATCGCACTTCCGGATTCAGAAGATAATTTCTGTACACCGTTGATTTATCAGGTGCAATCATTGCAATGAAGTTAGTAAATCCATTTGCTTGAATCAAATTTTGCAAAATTGAGAAGCGTTTTTCAATGATCCCCCACTCATTCTTATTGATACTAAGCTTAAGTTTATCCAGATGATAAAATAATGCCGAGTCAGGGTGTTTATTTGAAAATAGACCTTCTTTATCTTCTACTTTTATAGGAAAAGATTTCTTACGACTCCCAAGGCCTTGCTTAATATTCGTCTTGATATAATGAAGGGCAGTGTCCATAGAAAAACCTGTTGCCCTCTCCCTAGAGTAAGATTCGAGGTAATTGTCAAATTTTACAGCTCTGAAATTAAGTTGTGCCTTAGGAGGGTCGATCACATTGTTTTCTTGAGCCAAATCTAATTCAATATCATGCAGGGCAGTCTGTATGCCATGCTCTACAACCTGAGAAATAAAAAGTTTTGGAGGGGATTCGATAAACTGGGGGTGTTTGAGGATTGAGGAGGCGGAAACAGATCTCCTGTGAAAAGTAATAATTGAAGCATTAGAACTGAGGGCTAGGTAGTTTTGCCAGCTTTGTGCTTCATTGACAGAAAAAGAATCGCCGATGGTCACGATATCAAAGTGTTTGTTATAATCTTTGATGCTTGCACCCAAAGTGTAATGACACTTTTTAAATCTTTTCTGAAAACTATTCCATCCGTACTCATTCTCTTTAAATCCACCAATTCTTGCTAAATCTCCGGTGTATGGCTCGAGCCAAAAGACGAAAAATGAAAGAGGTAATGCAATGACAATAAAGCTTATAATCAAAAATTTGTTGTAAGAACTAGCCTTCATATATTCTCTAAAATTGATAATACAGGAACTCGGATAAGCCTGACATATTGAACAGGCATCCAATAAAAAGTATGATGGTTATAACCAACCAAAGTTTTGTGGGTTTCCA
>ENA-UOXV01005353-UOXV01005353.1-marine-metagenome-genome-assembly--contig:-NODE-5353-length-14131-cov-4.795610_pt1 | contig 14131 bp, 12 predicted proteins | sample MGYA00238165_ERZ766961 | MGnify/ENA primary metagenome ERZ766961 (study PRJEB28924, sample SAMN03173240) | marine metagenome | biome: Marine; feature: Water; material: Subsurface seawater | place: North... | reverse complement strand
CATTCTGGAGGTCTTAAAATTAAATTCAGCAGTGGAGAATTAAAAACATTTCACAGTGGTGAAGTCATCTCCTTTAATTGATGAAGCATACTAAGATCGTTCAATGCATTGATATTGGAAACACCCGAACTAGCATTGGGATTTATGAATACGGAACAATTAAAAAGCATACTTACATTCCTACTGAAGACTTAATCAAAAAAAAAGAGTTTGTCCTTCCCCCTCTTCTCAAAAGAAATGTTCCAGTTTCTTATTGCTCTGTTGTACCAAATGCGGAAATTGAGTTAATCAAATTTACTGAAAATAATTTTTTTAAAGTATTTAATTTAAATATTAATACTATAAAAAGTCTACCTATCACATACGAATTTCCAGATCAAATTGGACAAGATCGATTAGCGAATTCATTAGCTGTTTATCTTACGCATCCTTTACCATGCATAGTAATAGATATTGGCACAGCTACCACATTTGATGTTATTACAGAAAATGAAGGCTATGTTGGAGGCGTCATTGTACCAGGACCGCAGGGATACCTTGACTTCTTACATCAAAACACTGCTCTTTTGCCTAAGTTAAAATATTCAAAACAAGATAATAAAATTAAAATTGGGAAATCAACAACAGAAGCAATGCAAATTGGGGCATCAATTGGATATCCTGCAATGATAAGGGGTATTTTGAATGAAATTATAAATGATCTAAATATTTCTAATAATAAACCGAATATCATCTCTACAGGAGGGAATCAAAATATTTTAAAACATAATAATATTATTTGTTTACCAAACCTAACCCTAACTGGACTTGAACTTGCTTTTGCTCAAAATGATTAGTTTAAATATTTTCGACCTATGAAAAGTGATATTAAGCCATTGCCAATTGTGGAAGTATTAAATCTCAAAAAAAAATATGGCAATATCAAGGCGTTAAAGGGAATTAGTTTTTCAATCGGGAAAGGTGAAATTGTTGGATTCCTAGGTCCAAACGGTGCAGGTAAAAGCACTACCCTTCGCATACTTTCGGGTCTGATTAATGCCGATAGTGGAGAAGCGAAGGTTTGCGGCATTGATCTCGCTGAAGAAGAGGGACTTGTGAAGCAGCACATTGGCTATTTACCTGAAAACAACCCTTTGCCCGAAGATCTTCGAGTAATTGAATATCTAAATTTCAGATCGCAACTGAAAGGTCTTCAGGGAAGCAGGCTCAAAGAGAGAACAAAGGTTGTACTGGAAATATGTGATCTTGAAAGAAAAGTTTCAGAAAGAAAAATTGGAAATCTGTCAAAAGGATTCAAACAAAGAGTTGGTATTGCGGATGCTCTACTAGCCGAACCAAGATTAGTAATTCTTGACGAACCAACAATCGGATTAGACCCACATCAATCCGCTATTACTAGGAAAATGATGGAAAGACTAAGGGGAGAGATTACATTTTTGATATCAAGTCATATTTTATCTGAAGTTGAGGCATGTTGCGACAGAATGGTAATACTTAGTCATGGACAAATAGTTGCAGAGGGTACTTTACAAGATTTGCAAAGAACCTTTGTTGACAAAACTATTTTTGAAATTGTAACAAAAGGAAATAAAATCGAGATACAGAAACAAATTCGGAAAATTGACGTTACATGTGAGTTAATATTAGATGATTTGGTTGATATTACTGGTAAAAGAAGATTTGCATTTTCAACACTCAATGGTGAAAAATCGGCTGAAAAGATTATTCGCCACTTATTTACTGCTAAAGAACTAAAAGTTTCCGAATTTCATATATCTAGACCAGATCTTGAAACAATATTCTTGCGAGCAACCAAAAAAAATTGGGAAGAAAAAACAATACTCTAATAAATACCACGAGTTAATTTTTAAAATTATGCGTCCATTTATAGTAATATTTAAGCATGAAATATTCTGCCTATTCATTTCATCCTCTACTTATATTGCATCATTTTATTTTTTAACACTTCTCGGGGTTGGTTTTCATTTTTTCCTTCAAAGTTTTGCCTACACTGATTGGATACTGCCTCCATTATCTTCTTTAGCAATCGGACTATTTTTTGGTGCTCCAGCACTAGTACCTTTCCTTACAATGCGATCCTTTGCAGAAGAAAGAAAGCTTGGAACTTTGGAAACCCTACTGACAACCCCCATTGCCCCTGAAATATTAGTACTAGGAAAATGGAGTGCATGTTTCTTCTTCTTTATAAAGATTTGTGTCCTTGCATTTATATATCCTATAATACTTCTTTTCTTGTACCCCGAACAAGGTTTTAATTTAGGTTTCACATCAATTCACTATTGGATTGGATGCGGTTTGTATCTGCTAATTTACGGAGCTAGTTTTACCGCTATTGGCGTATTCGCAAGCATTATGACAAAAAATCAAATGGTTGCCGGAATGCTGAGTTTCACACTAATAACACTCTACATTTCACTGATGGCATTGTCAACCAGTGCAAAAAAAGCTAATGATGAAAATCCAAAAGCAGGATATGATTTTTTTGAACAATCTCTTGCACCATTTACAAATGGATTTGATAAGTTAGAACAATTTTCAGTAGGATTCATTAATCTATCAACTATATTCCACCAAATTATATTTACAATATTCATTTTGATATTATCTAGCGTACAATTAAACAGATTAAATAAGTGATGGATTTCAAGAATTCAAAAACAAATAATAAAATTGATTTATGGATAACTGTTTCTCTACTATCTATCCTATTTCTTGGCATAAATTTCCTAGTTCATAAAATTAATTTCAATGTAGACATAACTCCAAACTCTATTCATTCACTTTCGTTTGAAACAACCGAAAAACTAAAAGAATTATCGTCTTCAATTAATATTTTTGTGACAATACCACAAAATACGAATCAACCAAAAATAATCCAAAAATTAGTACATGATTTTAAAATAATCGGAGAAGCTTTTCAAAACCTTAACCTAAAGCACAATATCAATGTTCATTATGTTAATATAGACACCATACATAATAGCACCGACATAATAAATAAAAATAAAATTACAGAAAGAAACGCTATTATTGTAACATCCGAAAACGGTGAAAAAAAAATACTATTTAAGTACAACTCACAAGTCGACTTAAATAGTATTGTACCAGGAAGTACATATAGATCAGAAAACTCACTAGCAAGAGAAGCAGTTTGGGAATCCGGGCTTTATGAAGATTGGAAAGAATCAGTTAACGCTATTCTTGAACCAACACAATTCAAAGGTGAGGAACTATTAACAAAATCGATTATTGAAATTGCTACCCCAAGGCATAAAAGGCATGTCGTTTATTTCACAAGGGGACATGGTGAAGCAAGCCCATCGGATGTTGACCCTTTTAATGGATATTCGGAATTAAGAACAATGATGGAGGAAAGTAGTCTTATAGTGTCAACAATTGACCTAGGTACTGTTAAAAAAGTACCAAATGACGCGAAACTACTCGTCATTGCAAGTCCAAAAGGAATATTTCAAGATCAAGAAGTTTCAATAATTCAAGATTTCATAAACAATGGAGAAGGGAGTCTACTTGTAACAATGGATCCAACAGAGGAAATAGCCCTTATAGATAAACCTGCTTTTGGACTTAGAGAAACATTAAGGGGATGGGGAATTAGATGTCACGATATACTTGTCTATGATGCTGATGAAAGAAACTTTGACATATTCAGCGGAGACTATTCATTGCGCACATACTCGAAAGATTCAAAACATAAAATCATCGATAGTTTGCGCGAAGGCGGATACTCAATTCAATCAAACAACCTTAGACCAATAGAATCGATACCTGCAACAGAATCGACATTTAAATCATTGGAGTTAATTTATAGTTCAAGATCTTCCTGGGGTATCACTTCTTGGTCTAACCGGAAACAACCACCAGAAAAAAATGAGCTTCTTGATACAAATGGACCACTTCCAATAATAACAATTTCAGAAAATGAAAATAGTTTAACAAAATCTGACTTCAAAAGTAAAATAGCGGTAGTAGGATCATCTACTATTTTATCCAACAAAAAGCTTAAAAATAGTAGTGGGAATCGAATTTTATCAAGTAAGATTATATACTGGCTCACACAAAAAGAAAGTATGCTAAACATTGAGCCTAAGAGAATACCATTGTATAATTTGACGCTCAATAAACTTGAATCTAATAAACTAATGTATTCCCTCTCAGTCGTACCCATCTTAATTGCATTAATTGGATTATTTGTTGGCTGGCTTCGGAAAGAACTATAATGAAAAACCTCAAAAGTATTCTAATTTTATGCAATTTGATAGTTTTTGCAGTAATCTATCTTTCGATTAAAGACACGGAAAAGTTAAGTTCTAATAAAAGATTTTTAATTGATGATATCAGTAGCCTTCAAGAATTTAAGATTAATTTTAATAATAAAAATATAGCTTTTAAAAAGTTAAACAATGATTGGTTTGTTGACTCACCGATAAAGTGGAAAGCAAACGAAATGGCTATATCAAAATTTATTGCAATTTTCTCACATCTAAAAAAGGAAATTCTATTTACAAAAAAAGAGTTATTACAGAGAGGAGAACTGATATCCGACTATGGAATAGATAATAAGTCAACAAGCATCAAACTTAGAAATTCTAATGTTTCAACTGAAGTTGTACTGGGAAAGAAAACACGCGATGAAAAGTTTTTTTATGCAGATATTAAAACGAATGAGAATAATTCAAATGCAATCTGGAGAATTCCTGTTGAAATTGAAGAACTAACAAATATGACATCAAATAATTGGTTAGACGAAGAACTAATTCAAAAAAATATATACTCAATTGATGAATTATCAGTAAACTTTAAACTTTCAGAGAAAGATCACACTGAAACTATATTAAAAAGGATAGATAATAAATGGGAATTTATAAAACCATTTACTTCTAATGCAAACAAAGAAAAAGTCAGAATTCTATTGAATAATCTGCTTACAAAGAAAATTTACGATTTCAACTTTTACAACCAAGATAATAGCATAAAGGATACACTGACAAGTGATTGGATAATTAAATTAGAAATTAAGGACAATGGTAATACATCTACATTCAAGTTTAGTGAAAAACTCATTGAAAAAAATTTAGAATATAGATACTGCAAAACAAGTTATTCTGAACACATTGTTAAAGTTAATGATCAATTCACAGAATTACTTTCGGATTGGTCTTCAAAACTTAGAGAAAGAAAAATATTTGAATATGGCAAAGATGAAATTAAGCGAATAGATTTCATTAAAGCTGATAATAACTTCACGATTGAACAAACGGATAGTCGCAATTGGAATATCATAAATAGAAATAATTACAATGAGAAGGAAATAGGAGACAAACAAAAAATTGAAAACTTTATTTTATATTTAAATGAGTTAGAAGTAAGAGAGTTTCTTTCATTTGATCCTACAAGTGTAAATAAAGACTATCTTAAAAAAGGAGATTTAGTCTTCAAACTTAAAATATCGATGCAAGATACAACCCAAAGAACAATTATTGTATCTAAAAGTGATAAAGATGCATCTTTATGGAAAACATTATTAAAGGAAGAATCTTTACTTTGCCTTGTCGATAAAAGTTGGAATGAAATTTACAATAAAAAAGCATACGACTATAAAAGTAGAGATCTATTTAATGATAAAATAAAAATTAATGCTATTCAATTCAGTAAAACCGACGATAATAATACCTTAATTAAAATTAATAATGAAAATAATATAGTATTATCTAAACTCATTCAAGAACTGACAGTTTCAAAATATATTAATAAGAAAAGTAAAAAAGAAGGCACATGGAATGGAGGTGACTGGATTCCATGGACTTATAATCTAGATTTATTTAATGAATCTAATGAACAACTTCACGTTTTAAAATTAAGTAATACTATTAATGAGAATTTTTATCTAGGAAATTTAAGCGATAATAATCTTACTTTCGAAATAGATAATTCTAAATTTCATTCAATAATAAATACTATAATTAGTTCGCAGTAAAATCATTTAAATCTTTCAATTGAATCCTAAAAAAGCATATTATTTAAAAAATAGAATTGAAATTACTTCAATTATCTTAATTATTTTTTTAATTTTACAAGGATTTTTTTATTATAATAAAAACAATAATTTCAGACTTCCTAATTTTATTGTGGACATAATTTTAAGTAACTTATTCGCAGAAGGGAAATTAATTGTTCAAGATTTATATCTTCAACTTAATAAAACGATTCTTCTTGATCAAATTCGAATGGAATCAATAGATTTAAAGTACGATATTTCTGAAATTAAAATTAAATACCAAAATTTTTTTAGTCTTAATTTAAATAATATTAAAATTTTAGACATTAAGAAATTGAATATTAATAAATCTGGAAATAAATATACCTTTAAAAATATTTCGATCCAGAGAATTGAAAATAAAATTAAGTTTTATTTTGAACATTTTAATAAATTCAGCATCGTTAAGTTTTCTGGAACAATTGTTGAAGATAAACTCAAATACTTAATTAAATCACTTAATGTAAAAGAAAACGAATCTAATTATTTAACATCAATCTTTGACAAAATAGTGGAAACTCAATCCAAACGAATTCCAATTGATAACAAGAAATTACAGATTTTAGTTAATTGTAATATCGACAATAATATAACACTCAACATACATCAAACAAACTACACTCAAAACGATCTCAAATATCTTACTGGTTTAACAGGAATGATAAAATTTCCCATACATGAACCTCAAAATATAATTTTCTCGCTCAGCATTAAAGATCAAATTATTTATTTTGAGAACTCTTCTTTGAATATTTCAAATCTTATTTTAAAAAGAAAAAAATCTGATAACCATTTTGTTAATAATTTGTACCATAGTTTTATTTCATTTCAAAAATTAATTTTGTCAGACAAAATTATCGGGGATTTACCTGGGTTTAACATGTATGTAAATGAAGATAGTGATACATTTAAAACACTATTCATATCAGATACAAAAGAGTCTACAGTATCAAATGAATTAACTTATAACTCTCGAGAAAAAAAATATAAGCTTAGTGGAACTTCTAGGTTTATACCTAAAAATTTTAATTTATTCTACAACGACAATAATCAATCTGTAAGAATAATTGATGGTGATGAACTTATTATTAACTTAACGAATAATAATAATTTTATTTCACTTATTGACATTAATACAATAAATTTCTCTGTTTTTGATTCACCGCCTGGGGATTTTGAAGGCAAGGGTACATTAGACAATAATTTCTCCTTTAAGTTTTTAAAATCCAAATTTAAAATGGGTAATAGCATTGTTGAAGGAAGTTACGCCCAAGAGTTTTATCCTCTACATTATTCGTTTAATGTTTCAGGAGTTTGTGACCCCAATGACCTTAATAATTGGATGGGGGATTGGTGGAAGACCATTTGGTCTGATTTTCAATTTTATCAAGATTCTCTCCCTTACGGAAATTTTGCAATCGATGGAATTTGGGGTCAAAATGATAAAACAACTCTTATTGGGTCTGTAAAAACAGATGCTTTAACATTTAGAAACTTGAAACTAAAGCAAACTGACATCACTGTCAAATTAGACGAAAACTCGACTGAAATTTCTACACCGAAGATCATACACAATTATGGCATCATCATGGGAAGCATTAAATTTTTGCGAAGGAATGATAAACTAAGTTCACTTACATATTATTTAGATGGTAATTTACCAATAAACGATGGAACCAAAGTGTTTGGTTCAGTAGTTGAAGATTATTTAAATGATTTCAACACTTCTGATATTAACATAATTAGTAGCGGCACAATCCCATTGCAATTAAATGAAGCAAACAAAACTTCCGTCGAAAACTCTTCATACGAGATAAATTTTTCGGCTGAAGAAAATGGCACATGGAATGGAGTATATTATGATACAATTAGAGGTAAGATTATTTCTGTTGATAACAATTTAACAATTCATTTACCTAATATTGTGTCTGAAGGGACCGGATTATCCATAAAAGCGAACTTTACAGAAGCTGAAAGTTACTCCCTATCCTTAAACCTTAAAGATGCCCCTATTCATAAAATTATAAATTCAATTATAGATTATGAGATTTCTAGTGGAAAGTCTATTTCAACAAGCCCCCATGATCTGAATAAAAATCTTACTGGCTCGGTTAATCTGTCCTTCAATGGCAGTGGTATTTTAGAAGATTCCTCATCCTTAAAAGGGAGCGGTAAAATTACTGTTAATGATAAAAACTTAAGGCAAATTCATTTATTAGGAACATTATCTGAAAGTTTGAATATTCTTCCAATCCCATTACCAATCGGGACTCTAAACTTTAATAAATTAAGTGGTCATTTCAATTTAGAAAATGACCACATTTACTTTGACGACTTATCTTTAACAAGTTTATTGTCTAAGCTTTCTAGTTCAGGTTCTATTAATTTTAATAGCGGAACTATAGATTTTACATCGAATTTGAATATTGTAGGAAACCTGTTTCCTATAATCGACAGAATCGACCCCCTATCTATTATATCAGACATCAAACTTTCCGGGCACTGGGAAAATCCGAATTGGAAAATCCAGCTAAGTGAAATTAAATAATAATTGTTCAGTTATTAAAATCAAACATTGCCATAACTCATTATAAAATTTTGTATAAGCTGATTATTAACTTTTAATTGGAGGAAATTATTTTGGACTTAAGCGAACTAAAAGGGATTATTACCCTTATGCAAAAATCAGACTTGACTGATCTTGAAATCGAAACACAAGACCTCAAACTTCGCCTCGGTCGCCCCGGGCAAACTGCGGTAATAAATGCACAACCTGTTGAACAGGTTATGCCAGTTACTCAACCACCTCCATCGATATCTCAATCCAAGGTTCCCGAAGAAGAAGGTATTTATATATTCAAGTCCCCTATGGTTGGAACTTTTTACAGGAAACCCTCCCCAGATGACCCTACGTTTGTCTCTATTGGAGATACAGTCAACAAATCATCCGTGTTATGCATAATCGAAGCAATGAAGGTCATGAACGAAATTCAATCTGACCAAAATGGTGAAGTTATTGAAATTTTTGTTGAGGACAGCGTAAGCGTTGAATACGGACAACCACTTTTTAAAATCCGTACTTAACGAGATTTTATCATGATTAAAAAAATCCTCATTGCTAACCGAGGGGAAATCGCTCTCCGTATTGTCAGAGCATGCCGAGAATTAGGTATACATTCCCTTGCCGTATATTCTGAAGCTGATGAACAGTCACTTCATGTTCAGTTAGCCGATGAAGCAATTTGTATTGGACCAGCTAGTGGGGCTGAAAGTTATCTCCGAACCGATCGGATTCTTAGTGCAGCTGAAGTAGGTGATATTGATGCAATTCATCCTGGGTATGGTTTCCTTTCGGAGAATGCTGAGTTTGCTGAACAATGTGAATCTTGCAATATCCAATTTATTGGGCCAAAAGCTGAGACCATAAAGAAAATGGGCGATAAAGCAATGGCCAGAGAAACTGTCTCCAAAGCTGGCGTACCTATAATTCAAGGAAGTGATGGCCCATTAGATAATGAAGTTGAAGCCACAAAAGTCGCACAGAAAATTGGTTTTCCCGTTATTATCAAAGCGGTCTCCGGCGGGGGAGGGAGAGGTATGAGGATTGCTCATAATGCTGTAACTTTTGCTAAAGAATTTCTCTCTGCTAAAATGGAGGCAGAAAAGGCATTTGGGGATGGATCGTTATATGTCGAAAAGTATCTCGAAAACCCTAGGCATATTGAATTTCAAATTCTTGCTGATAAACATGGTAATATGGTTCACCTTGGGGAACGAGATTGTTCAGTTCAGCGGCGTCACCAGAAAGTTATCGAAGAAGCACCATCTCCATTTTTGGATAAGAGCCTGCGAAATAGAATGGGGAAATCCGCCATCAAGGCAGCGGAAGCCGCTGATTATGTAAACGCAGGCACTATCGAATTCCTGGTAGACTCCAATGGGAAATATTACTTTATTGAAATGAATACAAGGATTCAAGTTGAGCATGCAGTTACTGAAGAAGCAACTGGTATCGACCTGATTAAAGAACAGATTCAAATAGCTTCTGGTAAACGGCTTACTTTTTCACAAAAAGATATCGTCATAAACAAACATGCCATAGAGTGTAGAATATGTGCTGAAAATCCAGCCAAAGGGTTTATTCCATCACCTGGCACTATTGGTCTCTACTATGCACCAGGTGGTCATGGCGTTCGAGTAGATTCCCATGCTTATGGGGGTTATACGGTATCGCCTCATTACGATAGCATGATATCTAAACTCATAACTTACGGACGAACACGTAAAATTGCTTTGGATAGAATGTATCGTGCTCTCAGCGAGTACATCATTCGTGGAATAGACACAAATATAGATTTCCTCAAAGCCGTTATCCTTGATCCCGCATTCCGTCAAGGTGAAGCAACCACTTCCTACATTGAGGAATTCTTATCCCGTGCACCAAAAGATTTACTGGAAAATCCTGTAAAAGAATCAAAAAAATGAGTAAAAAAGAAAAAGAAGAGATAGAAGAAACAATCATTCCTACCATGTCTGAAGAATCGAGTGAGTTAGGTACTATTCGTATAAACCATAGTGTTATCGCAGGAATCGTAAGGCTCGCGACTCAAGCAGTTAAAGGGGTAGTAAATGTAGGTTCTGCAGGGGTAGTTGAAGGTTTAACGGACTTCTTTTCTAAAAAAGAGTCTGAGCGGGGAGTTAAAGTAACTGAGTCAAACGATGGAGGCTATGAAGTTGAGGTGCGAGTTGTACTCGAATTTGGTGTGGATCTTGCAAAAACAGGTGTTCTCATACAAGAAAACATTCGAGACCAAATACTGTCTATGACTGGAAATCACGCAAGTTCCATAGATATAATTATTGACGATATAAAAATGGACTCACAGGAAAAAGACGAAGAAGACACAAAATGGGCAACTGAATCGACAACTTAAAACGCCTTAATGATCGATAGAAAATTGCAAGAAATCTTTAATTGGTCATTCAGTGAAGCGATCAACAATCCCCTGTATCTTTATGCAATAGGTCTATTTTTCTTACTTTGCTTGATCTTGTATATCATCCGTAGATTAAAAAAAGATTTAATTAATATTTTCGAAGATGATAATGGTAATGTTCAAATAACCCATGACGCACTACACGAATTGGTAGGAAAAACCTGCGAAGAAATACCTGGAGTATTTGTTCCTTCCACAACCATATTCACAAAGCGAGGTACTGTACGACTAAGTGTAAGGATACGAATCAAGCAAGATTGCAACATCAAAGAAATTCGTTCGAAAATACAGGATAGCATTGAGAAAACTATGGTACAGAATTTAAGTTTCAATAACTTTCAAGGTTGCGATGTGATAATTAAGGGATTTCAAAAAGATAGTTAAGGAGAAATCTTTTTTTTCATGACTGGTGGTGATAATTTAATTGATACTATTGTCTGTCTAACTCTTGTTTCCCAAGTAGAAACGGCCTCATCTACCAAAAATTGCGACTCTACCCAGGCACTTCCAATCGGTTTTTTAAGAAGAGGTGAATAGCCACCCGACAAAACTCTTCCGACTTCTTTCCCATTGCAATAAACAACTGCATCATCTCTAGGTATTTTTCGATCTTCAACTTCGTAAAAGCATACTTTACCGACAACCCCTTTTTCTCTTTCTGCTAGTAGGGAAGATTTACCGACAAATTCCTTATTCCATTTAATCGCCCAAGAAAGTCCAGCTTGTAGGGGACTAATTGAATCTGATATTTCATGACCATATAATGGAAAGCCAGCCTCGAGTCGCAAACTGTCTCTGGCAGCAAGCCCTGCCCATTGAACTTCTTTTTTAGCCTCATATTCATTGAAAGAATTTGCCCACAAGATCGAATCATTGATATTGCAATAAATTTCAAAGCCATCCTCTCCTGTATATCCAGTCCTGGCAATAAGTGCTTCGCCTAAATTAAATGTACTCCTCAAAAAGGACATCTTAGGCATTTTAGACAAATCTTTGTCAACAATATCGGATAAAACCTTCACGCTCGTTGGTCCCTGTACTGCAATTTGGCCAAAAGCATTTGAAACATTTTCTATGTTACAATCAAATCTTACAACATATTGTGAGAAATGTTGAAAATCCTTTAAAATATTAGATGCGTTCACACACACAAAATACTCTTCATCACTTTTTTTATACGCAATGAGATCGTCAACTGTCGCTCCATTTTCATAACAAAAAGGAGAGTAAATTGCTTTACCAGGTTCAACATTCGAGACTGAGTTGGTAAGAATAAAATCAAGAAACTTACTAGCATCCGGACCATGCACAACGATTTCACCCATGTGAGAGACATCAAACAATGAACAATGCGACCTTGTATGAAGATGCTCTTCAACAGAACTCCCATAAGAAACTGGCATTTCCCAACCAGCAAATTCAGTAAATCTAGCTGATTTTTCTCTGTGAAATTCGTGTAAGTTTAATTTATGGGATTTTGTCATGAAAGAAAAAACATTAACTTGAAGCAATGCTACTTTTAATATTAAATATTCCTTTTGCAAGCTACTGTTAAAATTAACAAAATCTTGATAGGCTTGTAGTGAACCCATTCTATTCCATTTGATTTACGAACTTATTATAGCTGTCTCCCTAACAATTGGGGTTTCCGCACTGTGCTCAACCTTAGAAGCACTAATATTAAGTGTCACATCAGCTGAAATTGAAAATCTTAAACTCTCATCTCCCCGAAAAGGCTCTCTTTTGGAAAAATTTCATGAAGAAATTGAAGAAACAAGTTCAGCAATACTCAGTTTAAACACTATTGCTAACACTTTGGGAGCAACTCTCGTTGGTGGTTTAGCTGAAAATGTTCTGGGAGGTGGATCAAACAACTTATTAATTTTCGCCTGTGGTTTGACACTTGGTATTCTCTTCTTTTCTGAAATTCTTCCCAAAAATTTAGCTTTTTCATACCGATCAGAAATTGTGGGTAAATTTGTATACCCACTCCTAATAGTAAGAATAATCATGTCTCCATTTTCCAAAATCTGTAAGGCTACTGTTAAAGCTGTAGTACCAAACAAGAAAAGGATAGATGGTAGCGACGAAGAGGAAATTATTCTTTTGGCAAAAAAGGGAGCTAAAGAAGGAACACTGTCCAATGCAGAAAGCAAACTTGTTACTAATTCTCTTAAATTAGACCAAGTAATCATTCGAGATATCATGACTCCAAGAACTGTTGTAACTTCCCTGGATGAAAAACTCAGTGTTAACGATGTATTCAAGATTCACCCTAATGTTCCATTTGCACGCCTCCCCATTTTCAAAGATTCTATCGACACTATTTCCGGGATGGTAAGGCGAAGAGACTTACACAATGCGATTGTTAAAAACAATGGGGGGAAAAAACTTCACGAATTAGCAAAAGAAGCGATATTTATTCCTGAAAATGCTTCTGCTGATAAGGCATTACGGCTCTTATTATCAGAACATTGCCAATTAAGTATAATAGTTGATGAATTTGGCTCTGTTGTTGGAGTGCTTGCATTGGAAGACATAATCGAAAGTATACTCGGGCAAGAAATATTTGAACATGATGACCCTGCGGTGGATATGAGGGAACTTGCAAAAAGAAAACATGCGTTCGAAGTCGAAAAAGAAAATACTCATAAATAAATACTTATGATTTCTGAAAATTTAACAAAGTTTTCTACAAGCTATTGGGTTCACAACTTTAGTCCCTTCCTTTGGAAGTTTCCAGCTCCCTATTCAGATTGGGGGCCAGGAGGGATTCGTTGGTACGGAATTTCATACCTCTTGGGCTTCATCGCTGCAGGTATTTTACTAAAAATTGCGTGGAAAAAAGGTAAGAGCCCCTATGATCCAGAACAGATTATGAACCTCCTAACTTTTCAAATACTGGGGGTTTTACTAGGAGGTAGAATAGGATACGCACTCCTTTACCAAGGCGAAAAATTATTAAATGACCCATTATTAATTCTCAGAGTTTGGGAAGGTGGCATGGCAAGCCATGGCGGTTTCATTGGTGTATGCATTGCCACGCTCTGGTATGCTA
>ENA-UOXV01005352-UOXV01005352.1-marine-metagenome-genome-assembly--contig:-NODE-5352-length-14131-cov-5.235152_pt1 | contig 14131 bp, 14 predicted proteins | sample MGYA00238165_ERZ766961 | MGnify/ENA primary metagenome ERZ766961 (study PRJEB28924, sample SAMN03173240) | marine metagenome | biome: Marine; feature: Water; material: Subsurface seawater | place: North... | reverse complement strand
AGCAGCGGGGGCTGCTCCGGTACAAACCAGGCCGCGGGGACCCCACCAAGTCGATGAGCTGCTCCGACAAGGTCCGTCCACCCGGCCGGCGCTGCGCGATGCGCGCTGCGCGCCGCGCGAGCTGAGCGCCGCGGGCGCCGCAGGTGGCGCGTTGGAACGTGCTCGGTCTCCAGGTGTCCCTCCCCTTCCCTTGTTCTCCTCCGTACGAATCGGACACACATCTCTCCCCAACCCCCTACGAATCGGACACACATCTCTCCCCAACCCCCTACAAATCGGACGCACATCTCTCCCTCCTTCTCTCCCCCTCCGCTTCTCGCCTGCCAGCCCGCAGTCTGGCCAGCGCGCGCTGGGCGCGGGGCGTGCCCGAGGTCCGGCGCCCTGATCGGCCCGCGGGCGCAGGGGGCGTCGCTCGCGGCGCGGATCCTGCCCATCTACCTCTCGTCTCTTGTGATCGGGGGCTCGGGCCTCCCAGCGGCCCTGCCCGCGGCCGCGGCGACCGAGTCCGCGGCCGCGGCGCCGCTGGACCCGGCTGCGATGGAGCACGCGCTCGCGGGGCGCGTAGGGGCGCTCGCGCTTCCCGCGGGGTTTCGCGTGAACCGCGAAATGCGCGTGCTGCCCACGAGCGTGAGGTGCGTGCCCACGGCGCCGTGCCCGCCCCCTGCGCGGCGTGGCAGCGCATCTTTGGGCGCAGCAGCGCCGCGGACCGCGGGCGCGGCGCTGAGATCTTCGGGCGCAGGTTCGCGAGCGGGCGCGAAGCGGTGGAGGAGCGCAGTATCGCGGCGCACTTGGCTGCGGAGGCGGGCGCGGCGGGCGCGGCGGGTGCGGCGGCGGGCGCGGCGGGTGCGGCGCCCGCAGACGGGCCGGACGCGGGCGGCGGGAAACGCGGGTGGGGCGGACGCCCCGCGCGCGTCGCGTGCAACCCGGCGGGCTCTTCGCTGAACTGGGCGGCGGGCGACGAGCGGCCCGAGGTCACCATCGGCGCCTCGGGGCTGCGCATGGGTGCGGCGCCCCCGGCGGCCCTCCAAACCTCAACATCAAAAGAAGGCGGAGGGGTCACGTGACCTCGATTGCCGTGGCAATCGACGGGGTGCCGCGGACGGGTGGTATGCCGGACGGGGCCCGCGCGCCGCTTACGCGCGCGCGGGCGCGCGCAGGTACGACGCGCAAGAACGAGTTTGGGGAGCGCTCGCTCTCGCGCCTCTGCAAGCTCGCGCGCCTCCGCAGCCACCGCGCCCGCTTCCCGGCGGCGGGCGGCGTGCGGTACTGTGACCTCAAGGTTGGCCTTTGTGCCCCCGCCTGCCTGGTGCAAACAGAAAAATAGAAAATAATAACAGTTGGAGCTCTCCCTCCTTCAGGAGGATGTTGGAACCCGTGCCTCGCCTGCTGCGGTGGCTGATCGGACCCGCCCGCGCCCCCCGCCGCCCACAACAGGTGTCGAGCCCTGCCTACGCGCGCGCGCGCGCGGCGCTGCTGTCGGAGACGGGCCCCTTCGCGGCGTGGGCTGTGAACGGCCGCGAGTACGAGTCCTTTGGGGACGATGGGGAGCCGCAGGGAGCCGCGCATTGAGCGGGTACGAGTCCTTTGGGGACGATGGGGAGCCGCGCATTGAGCGCGCGGGGGCGCCGCCGCGCCTCGCGAGCGCGGCGCACGCGTTGTTCAATGTACTCTGTCGTCAGTCAGCCACCGCGTGGGGCACAGCATAGACAGACGTCGCACTTAGGCCGATGCGCCCGACTTGCCCGTCTTGGAGGGGTCGACGATGATGTTGCCGTCGGTGACCTGGACGCGCCCACCCAGCATCGGCGCGCAGGTGCTGCGTGGGGTGGGGTGAGCGGGGCACAGTCTGCTGAGCAGCAGAACCCCTCGGCGCTCGGGAATGGGGGTTATTGGGCCACCTGGACGTCGAAGACAGTGGCGGGGGAGTTCTTGGCGCCGCCGACGTTGCCGACGATGTTGCCGAGGAACTTCGTGCCGGGGATGCCCATCACCGACTCGGACCACTCGACGCAGGAGCCGTCCTCGAGCTTGAACTTGGAGCCGTGGAACTTGCAGGTGATGCACGGGCCCGAGCCATCGTCCTGCGCGTGGATGCAGGAATAAGGCGCCACGTGCTGGGCGTCTGGGCAAGCAAACAAACAAGATTCGTGGGCTCATCGCGCACAGTGATCTCGCCGGTCTTCATCGGAAGGCCCAGGTGGGGGCACTTCGGCGAGAGCGCATAGATCGTGTTCTTGTTGTTGACAACCATCACATCCTGGTCGCCAACCTGCGATCGCAGAGCCGCTCTCAGTTGTTGGGCTCTATCTCGAGGGCCACTATGCGCTGTCGCTCGAGTGGGTGGGGCGACGCCAACCTTGGTGACAGTGCGCTCACCAGCCGGGAGGCCCGAAGTGGTGCCAACCTGCCGCATCCATGTGACGTATCAGCTAAGGTAAGCTAACTGCTGCCGCGGAACCGTCTCGTCCGATGAGCCCCCTCAACGGCATGGTGGGTCGTCTCGCTTCCGCGAATTGGACCGGGGCGGCCCGTACCTGGCTCCCAGCCATGCGGAGCGAAAGAGCCGCGCGGTTAGCGGGTGCCGCGCCAGGAAAGGCAGGCGCAAAGGCCGCAGCGGTCGAGATGCCGAGAGCGAACGTATAGAGAGTCTTCCCCATGTCTTGCTTGAGTGGTCGAGGCCGGAAGGTTCCGCCCCATTCTTCCGCACCCCCCTTTTCCGCACCCAAAACGCTTTTGGAAAATTGCCCCCTGGGAGCTTGTCGGCTAGGCGCTGCATGTTCGAGGCCATGGTGAACCAAAAGCTCATCAGTGCCGACGTGTGCGGCACCGTCATGGATTCTCTTTCCATCCAGATGGCGAAGATGGCGGAGGCGCACGCCAAGACCCCCATGCAGGTGCGTTGATGCCCCCAGTGCTCCTGCAACCGGACAGAGAACGGAGCTTACCCCCGGGCGGGCTGTTGAGCGCCGGAGCGCTCTACGCGCTGGCCAGCGTGGGAAGCTGCATTGTGGCTGCGCCATTTGCAGCTGGCTTTGTCCCCGTGTTGCTTCTTTCGCGGCCCCTGCCCGCGGTCGGGCACACATGTATTCCTGTGGCGTGACGAGGCGTCACCTGGGCCGAGCCGCTGCTGTGGCCAGCAACCAATCGTAGCGGGTAGGTCCATGTGCGCGATGGCCGGCTGGCTGGCTCGTGATGGGACCCAAGTGGGCAACCACAGTGCCTGGTGTGTTCGAATGGTACACACTTGCGCTGCGCTGCAGTGTTCCGGCCCGCTCTCTCTCTGACGGTTTGTCTCCTGTGGCAGATGATGGCGGCGAAGCAGCAGCTCATGGCGGCTAAGAGCCGGCAAGTTGCTGAGCGCATGCAGTTTAACTGCTTTTAGGTACTAGTTGTGGCTTTGAGCAAAATGTTCGATGCAAAACCCAAAGCGTCTGCAGGCCCCGCACACCTCTTCAGCAGCTCATCACTCGCGCAGAGCAGCAGCAGCACAGACGACATCACAACTTCTACAAACAGCTTCCTCGTCACCATTCACTCATTGACGCCCACAATCCCCTGCGCGCGCCGCAATGCTACCCCTCACTGGCTGAACATCCCAGCAATGTTGTGCGCCATGTCCCCAGCGAGAGTCGCGATCGACGCCCTCCGCCTCCCCTGCCCCCGCGCCTCTGCACCCCACTGCGCCCGCCCCACCGCTGCGAGCACACCGGGCTCCGAAGCCAGCGGCCGCGCGGGCACGCTCTCGCCGCGCTCCCCCGTCGCGGGCTGCCCGTCGACGAGCGCGGGCGGCGGCGGCGGCGGCGGCGCGACGCCCTGCGAGCAGAGCCCCGACTTGAGCCGCGCGACGGTGCACAGCACCTTTTCCGAGTCCGCGAGCGTCGCCGCGGGGTCACCGCGCCGCTCGTCGGCCTCCACCGCGGCGGCGGCCGCCTCGTGTAGCAGGGGCCGCCCGCGGAACGCGCGGCGGATGTCGCGGTTCGCCTGCGACGACAGCTCCCCCAGCGTCGCAAGCCCCTTCGCCTCCCCCCGTGCCGCCCCGGCAGCCGGCGCCGGCCCCGCAGGCCCCGCCAGCTGCCGCAGCCCCTGCACCGTCTTCGCTTTGCGCGCCGGCTGCGCCGCCGCGGCCGGCGGCGCGGCGGCGGGGCCGGCCCCGCCCGCGTCGGCCCCGGCATCGCCCCGCACGGCGTCCCCCACCGCGCGCGCCACGCGGCTGTAGCGCCCCGGCTTCGGCGCCGCCGGGGCGGGTCCGTCCGACGCGATTTGCGCGAACTGCTGGTCGAGCGCCGCCTGCAGCGCTGCGCGCTCCGACGCCTTGTCGTGCGGGCGCGCGGGGGCGCTCGCCGCGGTCTGCGGCGGGTGCTGGAAGAGCGCCGACTGCCGCACTTTGGCCATAACGGCCTGCACCAGCGGGTCCTGCTTCTGCTGCGAAGCGCCCGCGGGCGGGACGAGCTCCTGCGCCGCCATCTCCTGGTCCTGCACCGCCTGCAGGAAGTTCTGCTGCGCCGCAAGGATCTTCGCCTGCGTCGAGCCCGTGGCGGGCCCGACGACGGCCGCGGCGTCCTGCGCGGGCCCCTTGCCGCCCGCGACGAGCGCGAGCCCCGTGTGGACGTCCTCCATCGACTGGAGGAACTCGTCCTGCAGCTGCGTCTGCCGCCGCGCAAGCTCGCGCGTGAAGGCGAGCTTCTTCGCCGCCAGCTTCGCCTGCGCGTCCGTGATGGCCTTCTCCAGCCGCTCCAGCTGCCCGGAGCCGGCGCCCCCCTTGTGTGCCGGCTCGCTGCCGGCCGACTTCGCCGCGGTCGCCAGGTCGCGCAGCGCAGCTAGGTTTCCAACCGCTGCCCCCTTGCTCGCCTCCGTGGCGTGCAGCGCGGGGGGCTCGCTCGCCCCCGCGGCGTGGGCCACGGGGGCCTTGCGCGCCTCCGCGGCGTGGGGCGAGGATGCCTTGCGCGCGGAGGTCTCTGCCTGGGCACCGGGCGGCTTCTCTCGTGCAGCTGGCGCAGCTACCCTTTTCGCCTTCTCCGCGCCGCCGTGCGCCGGCGACTTGTGGGCCGCGGGCACACCCTTGGCCACCTCGGCCGGGCTCTGACGCGCGGTGTGCGCCGCCCCAGCACTGGCAGCCGGCACGCCCAATGCGCCCTTGGAGCGCTTGGCTGCGCCTTCGCGGCGTGCCAGGCGCTCGCGGCGCTCCATCCGCGCCGCGGCGCCCACGAGGTGCTCGGTGCGCGGGTCCTCCCGGTCCTCCCGCGCCGCGCGCATGCGCGCCATCGCGTGCGGGATCACGTGGAAGCGGGCGTGCCGCGGCCGGGTGGCGATGGCGAATGCCGGCGCGCCAGAGCCGTCGACCCGGTCTTGCCTGCCCTCGAGACCAGCCGGCCACGCCCCGGGCGCGCCATGGTCGAGCGGGCCGCCGTACGGCGAGCCTTGCGTCGCAGTCTCGCGCGGACCGAAGCAGAGGCACTTGGCTGGCTTGGGCTGCGCGCGAGCGGCGCCGTCCGGCGGGCCCGTGCGCACCATCCCGTTCTCCGCGCCGGCCGTCCAGGCCGAGCGGATGTCCTGGCGCGCCGCAGAGTCCGCGCCCTCCTCCTCCTCGTCCTCTTCCAGCACCGCGCCGGGCTCCTCGCACGAGCACTTCCGCTGGTTGTTGTGCGGAGGTTCCACGTCCCACTTGTTGCCCCCCTCGTCGTCGACGACCAGCTGCTGCCGCCGCGCGTGCCCGCCCGCCGCACGCAGCCCCGAGATGTGGACCCCCGCCTTGCGTACCTTGCGGTGCAGCTCGCCGGTAAGCGACGCGATGCGTTTCTTCTCCTGCCGGAGACGCTCGAGGTACTCCTTGCCGATCATCGCGTCCGCGATGAGCTGCGAGCGCGCTGAGTTCTCCTTGCTTGCAGCCGGCGCCTCGCTCGGATCTTGCGGGGGGCTCTCTGCGATCTGCCGATTGATTGCGTCCTGTGTCAGCTGCTTGATCGCCGATGCCCGCCGACCGCAGAGCTCTGCGTCTTCAACTGTGAGCGAACCATCCTCACAGTTCTCGAAGAGGTCCGCAGTGTGCGTGTTGGGTCCTGAGGGGTTCGGAAGGAAAAGTGCGTTGTTCAGGTCGCGCTCGTCCTGCTCGCCGAGCTGACCCACCACGTCTCCTGCCCCGTGGATGTGGTCCTTCGGGAAATGTGCCTCGGAGCGCATCTGCTTCTGAACCTTGAGGATGGCCAGCTCCTGGTCCATGGTGCGATAGTGCTTCTGCCCAGCGGCAGCCCGCCGCGCAGCGGCAGCGGCACGTTGCGGTCTGACCATGCGCGTCAGCGAACGGAGCCCATCTTTGATCGCGCGCCCCTGGTCCTCCAACCCCGAGACGCCTGAGCCCTTCAGGTGCGAGAGCGATGACGTGAGCGCGTTCGTTCGGCGTATCAGCGCCTGCTGCTGCCTGTTCCACGCGCCCCAGGAGAACAATTCCACGCTCCTCCACGCTTGTTCATCGCGCGACCCAAGCAAGGTTTGCGCGGCCAAGCCGCAAAACCCCACCGCAGCCAGAACAAGACAAGGGACCAGGACCCGGGAGATCCTCAACTGCCCCATCCTGTCCATCCTCCGCCTCCCACCCCGCGAAGGTGCACGTCAACACGAAAAGGCAGGTTGGCTGTCAATTTCACAGCCCACTCCAAAAGTTAATTATCACAAAATTTGGTCGCAGCATTCGAGGGAGAGGATGCACATGCGAACTCCCGCGAGCGTCCCAGCTGCGGCCGTAATTTTGGCGCTCCTGTCCTGCTTCGCGGCCAGCACACGAAGGTCAATATCTGTGAATGCCGAGAACCCGAGAACGGTTGGATCGACAGGGTCGTGCGATTCTGTAAATGAAACGTTTAGGGCAGAGATCCGGCTAGAGTTCCGGAACACCTTCATCGAAGAGCTTGAAGGAGACGAGGATCTCGAAAGCGCGGCGAAACCGCGAGAGGTGACATTCCAGCAGCCGAATGTCGCGAGCGACGCGGCACCAGCGGTGCACAAAAATCTCACGCCGCGTGCCTTGCAGATCCTCAAGAAGTTCTGGGCTGTCGCCAGCCTGGATCCGCTGCAGCCCAGTGCCGACCTACTGGCCTTTAGCGAGGATGCAGGCAAGCTACTTGGGATCAGTGGTGCGGCGACGCGTGATGAAGTTTTTAGAAAGTTTGCCTCTGGCGAGCATCTCCTTCCTGGCTCGCGGCCATATGCGATGGCGTACGGCGGACACCAGTTCGGGAACTGGGCGGGGCAGCTTGGAGACGGGCGGGCTACGAATCTCGGCGAAATAGTCGGGCCAGATGGCCGGTATCTTTTGCTTCCTGGATTCCCCAGTATCCCGTCGAATGACGCGTTGCCGGTTCCTTACCGGCCGCTCGCCTTCGCAGGACGTGGGAGGCCCAATTGAAGGGCGCGGGAAGAACTGCCTTTTCCCGCAAGGTCGGGCCGAGCCAAGTCATATGATCAGCTTCATGCGGCTCTCGCTGCGCGGCTGGGCCGTTGTGCTCCAGTGCGCAGAGGCCCGGTCGAGGACACACGGCGCGCTAACTGTGCCGCTCTGGCAGGGGGACGGGCGCGCGGTGCTGCGCTCATCAGTCCGAGAGTTTCTCGCGAGGTGGACCGAGCCCCGGCCCCGCGAGACACGCGCAGCGCCGCACCAGCAAGGCCCTCACGCCCCGGCGCGCGCGCCACAAGCGTTTCACTTAATGTCAAATGTTGACAGCGAGTTCTTCGGCGCGCTGGGGCTGCCGTCGTCGCGGGCGCTCTCGATCGTGTACTCGCGCGGACACGGCGTCGTGCGGGACCAGTTCTACGACGGCAACACCCGGCGGGAGCCCGGCGCGGTGGTGCTGCGCCTCGCGCCGACGTGGGTGCGCTTTGGCTCCTTCGAGCTCTTGGCCGCCCGCGGGGACGCCTCCGGGCTCCGCAAGCTTGCCGACTGGACCATCCGGTCAGCCACGCCGCGCCGTCACTCGCGGCCTCGCGTACCCGCGCAGAGCCTCTGCGCCGCGCGCGCGCGCTGGCGTGTGGCGGGTCAGATCAGTCAGAGGCGGGTTGCTGCCCTGCCGCGTGGTCACTGCGCATCGGGCCGCAGGCACCACTTTCCAGCGCTCGTCGACGGGGCCGGCGGGCAACCAGATTACGTTGGCTTCCTTCGTCGGGCCCAACTCCGACTCTCTTGAGTGTTTGAACGCTCCGGGGCTGTTGAGACACTGTGCTTCCTTTGGAACGCTCTGTTTTCTTTTTGCCGCGCGGCGCGCATGCCTGGGCGCACCCTCCCCGCCTCTGTCCCCACTCTGCATCGCGACCTGTGCCAGCTGAAGCGGGCGCCGCGGCAGACGAGGTGGCGACCCGCACGGGGCGGCTTTTCGCGCTGTGGCAGGCTCTGGGCTTCGTGCACGGTAGCCTTTGGCGCCATGCGCGGCACCACGCCGTTGAATGAGACACTGTGGCCATTTGTGAGGCGGGCCTGTGATGGTGCGCGGCGACCCGCAGGAGTGCTCAACACGGACAACTTGTCCATTCTGGGGGTGACCATCGACTTTGGCCCGTACGCATTCATCGACAGGTGCCGCGGCGCCTGGCGCGGGAGCGCCTGTTTCTGCCACGGGGCTGCATGGCACCGTGCGCGATGCCCAGGCGCGGTGGTGCGGTCAGGCCGCGAGGACGGGTCGGCAGCACGCACAGCGGGCCAGGCGAGGCCGCAGGCGAGGCGCCGACGCGCGCGCGCGGCCGCAGGTTCGACGCGGAGTTCGTGCCCAACACCTCCGACGACGAGGCGCGGTACGCGTACAGCGCGCAGGTGCCCGCCGCGGGCCGGGCGGCAACTCTTGGACACGCAGCGCTCCGTGGCGGATGGCGGAAGTGGTTTGGAAAGGCCTCCGTGCGCGGGGCAGCGGCGCTGACCCCCGCGCCCCAGCGCAGCCGCGGATCGGCGCCTGGAATGTGCTGCGGCTCGTCGACGCGCTCGCGCCGCTCGCTGATGAGCCCGCCGCGCGCTTCCGCTGGCTGGTGCGCCGCCCGCCGCAGAGCCGGAGCAGCCTCCCGGGGAGGCCGCACCGCACCGCAGGCTGTCGCGCGGTGGATGCACGTGCGCACGTGGTCATGCTTGTCAATCCAATATCAGGGGAAAATATCCATAATAGTTACGCTGGACAATCCAATATCAGGGGGACCGGGTCGAGGCGTCGTACTGGGATGCGTTCCACCCGCACCGGCGGCGCTGCTTCCTTGAGCGCCTCGGGGTGCGGGGCTCCGCGGGCGCGGTGGCAGCGGGGCGCGAGGAGCAGCTGCGGCGTGAGGAGGCAGCCGACGAGCTGATTCGGCGGGTGAGCGCTTTGTGCGTAAGGTGGCTGCTGCTGCTTGCGCACGCCGTGGGAGGCGCGTGCCACCGGCGCGCAACTGAAGAGGGCCCCGCGCTGCGGCAGGTCACAGAATGGATGCACGAGTGGGGCGCAGACATGACGCTGACCCTCACGACCATGACCGAGTTCAACACGGAGCAGTCTGCGTCCTCCTCAGCGGTCGTGCACCCTCTCCTCGGCGCGCGCTGTCCGCAAGTGCCCGCTGAGCGGCTGTCCCCATGCACTTCGCAGAGTCTCCAAGATTGGGCGGGCAGGGTCGTGGCAGAATCGGGCGCGGATGCGGCGGGGAGGAAGCAGCTCGAGGGCATTCTGCACGATATGTCCGAGTTTTCGCGCGGATATGCGACCGGGTGAACGCCCCGCACATTTTTCACGCCAAGGCAGGTGGCCGTCTCAGCATCACGGGCGTCGGTGACAGTCCCCAATCGTGGTTTGTCGCAGGCCTGAATTGTGCTTTCCGGCCGGCCCGCCTCTTTACGTTCCGCGCAACTATCTCATGCACGGTACGTTACCTCATCTCCGTTTCCTCTCTGTTCTCTATGAACAGGATAGTGGAGGAACTGACGCCGCCTTGCAGATGTCATCAGGGCCGCCGACGCCGGCGAAGCAAAACCAATGCAAGAGCTGTTTGAGGTGTTGTTGCGCTCATCGCATCGTCAGACTGACCCGGCGCGACATGCAAAGTATCGCGCGCCACCGCCGCAGGAGGCCTTGGTGAGAGGAATTGCCCAAAATTCCTGCTCGAGCTAGGTGCAGGGCGGAGGGGTGGGCCTGCGAATGGGCAAGGCGCAATGTTGAGAGGAGTAATTCTGTAAATTCCGGCAACCTTTCCTCCCAGTGTGGCACAGGAGAAAGATACGTTTAATGACAGTGACGAGTGCTGTGAAAAAGATACGTTTAATGACGATGAGCGGGAAAAACGGGAATAAAACAGTGCTTAGAGGGCGGGCAAGGAGAGAAGCACGCGAGTGCTTGCCCATCTTGAGAACAAACTGAGAAAACTAGACTTTTGATGGTCAAAGTCAATTCTAGTTAGTCAACCCGGAGTTGTCTTTTCGCTCACAGCACCGCACCGGGTATGTCGCTATCCTCCATGGGCGGCCGCTTTGCGATCTCAGGGACATGTACGCAGCGTGAGCACGACTAAGTCAGGATCCTGTTGTGTTTCGGTGCTGTGATTTGTCTCCCAGGCGGTTCGCACGGTTATTTCTCTGCAGGATTTCGCGCTCATTCAGCCGGTCCTTGGGGGCGAGGGCGTTTTTGGGAGCAGGCTCGCGTTCCTCGAGCGGGTGCTTAGGATTGCGCCGAGACTAGGTTCACTGATCTGCAAATAGGCCAACACTGCCAGCTGACCCGCGATGACCACCCCTTTCAGGTAAAGATGGCCAACGTAGCTGTTCCCCAAACGGGGAAGGCTGTGAAGCTGTTCGTGGCTGGGCTCGCGGCGATCGCGGCTGTGTGCTGTGCTGCTGCGATCGTTACGTTCGGAGCGAGCTCATACGGTCCAGTGTCTCTCATGGCGCTCAAGCCCGTGTGGGTGAAGGGGAAGGAGTACGTGCCTGTTAAGGTCGTCGAGCACAAGGGCACCACGACGCAGGCTGCCGAGAAGTTCCTGGAGAAAGAGATGGGCCACAAATTCACGTTGGCGGCGAAGCCGCTCAAGATCGTGCACAAGAGGTTCATGCATAAGGGCTACAAGCACCCGCTCAAGACGAAGGAGCACAAGATCTTCGTGGCGCAGGCCGTGCCGATCCCTGGGACTGCCCACAAGCAGGCGCACAAGCAGGCTGCTCGCAAGGCGCAGCACCTGTCGCACCTGGAGGCTGTCGGGAAGTACGGCCACATGGCCGAAGCGATTTTGACGACAAAGCATGGGGCGGTGCCGATCCAGCGCGGGCATATTCTCCGGGGCGCTGCGCCGCAGGTGTCGAGCGCCGCGAGCCAGGGGCACAAGAAGAGCCGTGCGGAGGTGGGGTTCGAGGCGTCGACGCTCGCAGACGCGCTCAGGGACTGCTCAACGGACGCGGGAGACGATTGCAACAACTTCCTGCACCCCGACGGCAAGTCGCTGCACGCGTTTGAGCAGAACCAGGACGCAGCTGACGCGGGCCTCTTCTCAACCTTCCAGGCCGCGCAGTCCATCCCTGACGCCCGCGGCGCTCTACCGGGCATGGTGCACGGCGGCATGCTGGCGCAGAAGCCTTCGGTGGACTTCTACGGAATCCCCAATGGCGGTTCGCTCCCTGGGGATGACGTGTAAGGCACAGAGGGGCAAGTGTGGAGTGAAGAGCTCTCATGCAAATATCGGCCGCTGGCGTGCGCCATGCAGACAAGCCCCCCTTTCCCCTCATGGCAGATACTGTGCAGAGACATCAGGCCAATCGCATGGTAGAGCTTTCACTTGCTCAAAATCGCCCATAAACAGATCTTCCTCTACAGCTCCATGCTGATCAGAACGCGCCATAGCCCCCAGGCTGAGTCGCCTCCGCAAGAGAGTTGTCGAAGCGAGGCGTGTCGTCAGCCCCGTAGGGGTTGTAGGTCCCCTTGGTCACAACGTACCGGTCGATCCCCTGCTTGTACGCCGCAGTCAGCGGCTGCTGGTAGTACCCAATTCCGGGCTCCGCCTCGTACGACGAGCGTGCGTCGGCCCTCGAGTAGCTGTGCCCCGCGGGGTTCGGGAACTCGGGGTAGTTGTCGAACGAGTAGTCCTCCGGCGAGACATAGACCGCGTCGGGGTCGCCGTACTGGTACACCCCGGTTTCCTTGAGGAAGGTTGGCGGCTCGGCCGGGCAGTTGATGCCCGCGCGCGACGACCACCGCGAGTACATGGCAACGTTGCAAGCGGGGCTGCATCCGTTGCTTACGAAGCACTTGCAGACCTGCTTCTGGCGCAGCCCGACGCCCCGGTAGGCAGAAATCGAGTACATACGCCTCGATGCGTACTCGCCAGCGTCGATGCACGACTCAACCGCGCCGAGACACACACGTCCCCTGGCCTTCCCCCCGCACTCGAACTCAACATCCTCTGGCATGATGCCGAGCGCCATGTCTGTCTGGTTCAAGCATGCCGGAAGGTGAGGCCACGTCCCGCACGGCAGGGTCTCGCCGTCACTTTCCTCTGCAGCCGCATCTGCGAGCTTCGCAGTGTGCAGCTTCGCATACCGCAGCCGTGCGCCGTGCGAAGTTGCCGCCGCCCCAGCCCGCTGCTGCCCATGCAGGATCCGCGTCTGCAGCCTCGCCGCGGGGCGCGGCTGCCCAATAGTTCCAACTACAAGCAGCAGCGCTGCACACAGCACCCCACAAGCCACAGCCAGCGCTGCAGCCTGCTGGCGGAGCGCCGCTGAAGCCATCCCCCTTGACTCTTGGAGGCGGTGGTTTACTGAAACATAAGTGGATCTCTCGATCCACTTTCGCATTGAACAGAAATGGATTGCGGATTGCCCTCAATCAATACCCCGAACGAAGTCTGAAGCAGGCCCTGTCTCGACGGACGTTCGTGGCAACCTGGGCCCTGGAGCTGGAGAGGCTGATATGCCGATCGGGCAGCCAGCTGATGGCATCGAAGCTGGTGGCTGCTCTTCTCACCCAAAGGATGTAGCTGAAGCGAGGAAACTTGAGTTTCCGCAGGCTGATGCGGCTTCCCACACATTGCGCGAAGCTGACGACGTCTCAACACCATCGACAGCGCAGCCGCAGCTGTTCCAGGACCCGCCCGTCGTACGTGTAGATTCATCCCCCAAACCTGCGAGGGTGTCGGGCGAAGTCCTCGGGCTCGCGGACACAGGGCACGGAAGCCCGTTCGCCGCATTGCACTCTAGCTTCCGGGACAGCGTCGAGCAAGTTCGCGAGTTCACCAACTCCACTGTGCAGCACTCCCAGAGCTTGGTGGAAAATACCGTGCAGCACTCGCAGAAGATTGTCGAGGACACCGTCCACCACTCGCAGAAGATTGTCGAGGACACCGTCCAGCACTCGCAGAAGATTGTCGAGGACACCGTCCAGCACTCGCAGAGCCTGGTCGACAAGGTCGCGCCGCCCCCATCATCCTCCCCGAACCCTCACTGCCGCCCCTCGCTGGAGTAAATCCCCCGCCCCTCGGCGTCCCGCGCGCCCCCCGCAGCACACAAGCTCACTGGTCCTCGCCGTGCAGCTCTCGGCAGGAGTCGAGGACATTATCCCGAACCGCATCCCTGGAGAGGCAGGGCCGGCGCCCGCAACCTTCGCGGCCCACTGCCCATGGTACACTCGCCCTAGACCCGCCTGCTGCAGCGCCCAGCGCCCGCACCGGCCGTGTCGTCACCGCGCGGCGTGCTCCGCCCGAACCGCGCATCCGAGGCCGCCGCGGCGCTCAGCGCGGGCGCGCGCAGGTGCGGCGCGCGCGCCGAGCACGCTGTGGAGGGCGAGGGTTGGGGGCGCAAGCCCGTGCGGCGGTGCGCGGCGTGCGGGGGGCGGACGTGCGCGTGCGACCGCTGGGAGGCGTGCAGGCGCGCGGCGGAGGCGCACGAGTTCTGGGACCACGCGCTATGCCCGCCGTGCGACAAGGCCCGCCGCCGCCCCCGCCTCTCGCGTACTTGAGCCATTTTTCTCGCGCACGCCGCCGCACCCGGCCGCGCCGCGCCGCGCCGCGCCGCGCGGAGAGAGGAAGGTGGGCGTGCGCTGAGGCGCGGGCGCGGCGCAGGCCGACAAGGCGCGGGCGGACGAGTGGGCGGCGGGGGTGCTGCGGCACCTCCCGCCAGGCCTGCTCCCGCAGCCTGCGGCGGGCCAACCCGCACCGG
>ENA-UOXV01005348-UOXV01005348.1-marine-metagenome-genome-assembly--contig:-NODE-5348-length-14139-cov-7.885189_pt1 | contig 14139 bp, 14 predicted proteins | sample MGYA00238165_ERZ766961 | MGnify/ENA primary metagenome ERZ766961 (study PRJEB28924, sample SAMN03173240) | marine metagenome | biome: Marine; feature: Water; material: Subsurface seawater | place: North... | reverse complement strand
CTGAATGGAATGGATTATCTATTGGCGATGAAAGTAGAAGAGATGTTTATATTAATCATAAACAACATAAAGAATTGGGTTTTTTAAGTCATAAACAAACTTTGAGTATTCTTGATAAATCAGAAATAGCTGTGGTACCATCAAGATGGGAAGAGCCATTTGGAAGAGTTTCGTTAGAAGCCGCTGGATGTGGTTGTGCCACAATTACTTCCAGTACAGGTGGATTATCTGAAACCACAAATCACTCTATTAAAATTAAAAATCTAAATTCACTTAATCTATATAAAATTATAGAAAACTTAATAAAAAATAAGAAAAAAAGAACTAGAATTCAAAATTTATCAAGAAAATATATTAATCATATAATATCAAAAAATACTAAAATCATTGATAAAATGAGAGCTAATAGTTTGGCTTTATACAAATTAAATATCCAAAAAAATAGATTAAAAATTATAAATCTTTTCAATCAAGGTCAAAAATCAAATTATAGACTTTATAATATTTCTTTAGGAAAAAAATTTACAAATGGATTCATAAGAAATAACCATGATGTACTAGAAATTAGTGATAGAGATTTTATAAAAAATAACCGTTCGATAATTAATCTTGAATCAAATAAAAATCTTTTTCAAAAACATTTAATTGAAGTTTTTAAAAACTATAATCCTGATTTGTTCTTTTTTGGTCACAGTAATAATGTTGATATATCTACAATTGACGAATTAAGATCGATTAATAAAAATTTGATTATTTCACATTGGAATGAAGATCCTCTTATGCCAAGTCTTAAATTTAGCCAAAAAAATATTGAAAATATTAAACCTTATGTTCCAATTGTAGATCATAATTTTATAACTACACACCCTTCAATTTTAAAAAATATATATAAAAATCAGAAATTTAATTTTTTATTTATACCTGTTGATAGAAATATTGAATGCTTTGAAGTTTACAATTTGCCTGCAAATAATGACATTTTTTATGCAATGAGTCATGGTGTAAATAGAGGTGTTTTAAAGCAAGGGTTTGAAGATAACCGAATTAAATTTCTGGAAAAACTAGTTAAAAAGATTCCTAAAATAAAATATGACTTTAGGGGATTTAAAAATATACAGCCAATTTGGGGTAATGATTTTAATAATGCCTTAATTAATTCTAAAATGGGGTTAAATTTGAGTAGAGGGACTCCTACAAAATATTACTCAAGTAACAGAATAGCTTCCTTATTAGGCAATGGATTACTTACATTTGTTGATATAAAAACTGAGTTAAATGATTTTTTCAATAATGAAGAGATTATTTTTTATGATAATATTGATGATCTTGCCTCTAAAATTAAATTTTATTCTAAAAATGAAAGATTAAGAAAAAAAATAGCAAAAAAGGGCAAGGCTAAATATTTCAAGCTCTTTGATGGAAATAAAATTGCCAAATATATTGTGGATGTGTCTTTAGGTAATAATAATAATTTATTTTAATGAAACTTTGTTTTTTAGACAATTCATTAATTCCTTACACATACAATGATTTAAATTCGGTAAATATTAGAGGTGGAGAAAATGCTATAATTAATTTATCTAATGAATTATCAAAATTAGGAAATAATATAGATATATATAATAACTGTAAAAATACTCACATTAAAAATAATGTAAAATGGCAAAATATCAATCATAGTAATAAAGATATAATTTATGATATAGCATTTACAAATAATGATATAAGACTTTTTAATAAAATAATTGCTAAAAAATATGTAGCATTTTCTCACAGCATACAATCGATAGAAAAATTTATTCGTAAAGGACAGTTAATTAGTTATTTGAAATATAAACCTAAAATTGTTATTTTGGGAAATTATCATAACAAAAACCGAAATTTTTTTTTAAAAATGTTTGGTAAAGTTAATTTACAATGGGCAGTAGATCCTCTTTTTTTAGAAATGAAATTAGATGAAAAAACTATTGAAAATAGAGCAATATTCACATCAAGAAGAGATAGAAACTTAGAATTATTGATTAACATTTGGAAAAAAAAAATATTTCCTAAGAATCAAATGATAAAATTATTCACTACACCCAGTGATCACATAGATAATAATTATAATATTTTTGCTCGAAACTTTGGTGATAAAATATCAATGGCTAAAGATCTTCTAAGATCAAAAGTCATGTTGGTTCCTGGCCATAAAGGTGAGCTCTATTGTATTGCCGCTGAAGAGGCTAGGGAATTATGTATACCAATAATTACTTTGGGTATAGGCTCTCTTTCTGAAAGAGTTGAACACGGTGTAACAGGTTTTATAGCTAATAATAATGAAGAATTTGCTTATTATACTTTAAAAATATTTAATGATATTAATTTATGGAAAAAATTACGTAATAATTTAATAAATTTAAGAGGCAGCAAAAAATGGTCAACAATAGCATCTAATCTTTTAAATCAATTATAATTGAAATGAAAAGTGTTACTCTAGTTATTTTAGCAGGTGGTAGAGGTAGTAGAATTAAAAATTTTACAAATTTATTACCCAAACCTTTAATAAAATTTTCAAAAATATCTCTTTTAAGATATATAATTAATAATTTTTCTAAATATAGTATAGACAAAATTTATATTTTGTGTGGATATAAAGGTAAATTAATTCATAGAGAATTTCATAAAAAAATTATAAATCTTGTTGAAATAAATTGTATAATTGAAAAAAGACCAATGGGTACTGGCGGTTCTCTTTATTCACTAAAAAAAATTATTAAAAATGATTTTATATTAATAAATGGTGATACTGTCTTTGATATTGACTTTAATAAATTTATTAAATCAAAAAATAAAAAATCTATTGGTTCTATTGCGTTAATCAAAAATAAAAATTATAAATCAAATAAAAAATTAGTAGGTATAGGTCTTAATAAAAAAAAAGATATTATTTTTAAAAATAATTCTAAATTAATGAATGGTGGAATTTATTATTTAAATAAAAGAATTTTTAAATATATTAAGAATATAAATTCTTCTTTAGAAAATGACATAATACCCAATCTAATAAATAAATCTCAATTTAATGGAATGGTTTTTGATAACTTCTTTTTAGATATTGGAACTCCCAAAAATTTAAAAAGTGCAAATTTTTTAATTCCTAATTATTTTAAAAAACCAGCCGTGTTTCTTGATAGAGACGGTGTTATTAATTATGACAAAGGATATACGTATAAGATTAAAGATTTTAAATTCAGACCAGGAGTTGTTAAAGCAATAAGGTACCTTAATCTTAAAAATTACTATGTTTTTATTGTTACTAATCAAGCCGGTATAGCTAAAGGTTTTTATACCATAAATGATTTTTTTAAATTGCAAAAATATATTAAAAATTTTCTTATTAAAAAAAATATATTTATTAATGATATTAAATTTTCTCCATATCATCCAAAAGGTAAAATAAAAAAATATTCAATAAAAAGTAATTTTAGAAAACCTGGAAATCTTATGATTGAAAGTCTTTTTACTCAATGGAACCTGGATAGAAAAAAAAGCTTGATGATAGGTGACAAAATTACAGATATGAAAGCTGCAAAGAAATCAAATATTAAGTTTTTTTATGTTGAAAAAAATCTTTTAAAACAAGTAAAAAAAATATAATTATTTTTTTATTTTAAGATCTTTTAATTTTTTATTTGTAATACCGGTTATAGATATAGTGTATCTATTAACAATACCAGAATTGGAGGCTAAATGGTATTTTTGAAAATCCCATGTATAACAATCACCTGATTTCCAATGTGTAATAACATTATTTCCAACTTGAGAAAAATGTCCCCAATGCCAAGGTTTTACAAAAACTAAAAATCTTATAATTTTTTCGTTTTTTAAAAGTTTATATTTATTTTTAATCTTTTGATAAGAGTCAAAATGCCATGGATTAATAGATCCAGGAGGATTCATATTAATTGATAGGTAAGCTTTTTTAAGGGAACTTTTTTTAATTATTTTTTTTACCCATATCGGCATTTTATTTTGGTCATTAAAAATTATTTGTTTCATTTGAGTGTTTGATGAATTGTACCCTCTTTGTAAACTATCCATTTTTGTCCATGCTATAATTGCTTTTTTGTAATCTTTTTCATCTTCTTTAAATATTGATATGCAACTTTGGAGCTTTATATGATTAACACTTTTTTTAATCTTATTAATTGTGTCTTTTGTAAAATTAAATCTTCCAACATAAAAAACATCTTTACTTTTTTTTTGAGGATTAAAATGCCATTTTTTATTTTTTTTCATCACACTTAATAGACTTTTGTAATTTTTAATTTTTTTCATTTTAAATTTTTATACTATTAAGAATATTACAAATTTTTTGAATTTTAGTAAATTTTAAAGATGGATAGTTTCCAATGTAGTATCCAAAATTATGAATATGATTAGTATTTTTAAATGATGCAATATCTTTTTTTTTAATATATTTCTTTAGGTAGGGTTGCAGTAATTGGTTTCCTCCACCTGCATTTCCTCTTCTAAATTCAATTTTATTTTTTTTCATTAGCAATTCAAGTTTATCTCTGTTTTTAAAACTTGGTTTATTCAGTATAAGTGGAAAAGCGTAATTAGAACTTCCAGTTAATTCAAAATCATTTCTATATATTTGTGAATTTATATTTTTTAGAAAAAAACTAAAATTTTTTGATCTAATTTTGATATTTTTATCTAATGACTTTATTTGGTTCAGACCAATTAATGCTCCAATTTCGTTATTTCTCATATTAAATCCTGGATATAAAAAAATAAACTCATTATTTAGTTCTGGAAATTTTTTATAAATTGAGTTTTTGGTTTTTTTAGAAGAAATTTCTCTAGCCAAACCATGAGATCTTAAAGATCTTGTAATTTCATAAATATTTTTATCATTTGTGGAAATCATACCACCTTCTATAGTTGACATATGATGTGCGTAGTAAAAAGAAAAATTTGACATTAGACCATATGATCCTAGTTTTTTTCCATTAAATTTTGCACCATGAGATTCACATACATCCTCAATCAAATGAATTTTTTTTTTCTTTAATATATTTATTAATTCAGAGCTTAATCCATTAAATCCTTGAATGTGAGACATAAATACTGCCTTAGTGTTTTTAGTTATTTTTTTTATAATTTCATCACTAGACATAGATAGAGTTCTTGGATTTATATCCACAAAAATTGGTTTGAAACCGTTTAAAATAACTGAACTGATGTCTGATACCCATGTTAATGGAGGGACAATTATTTCCCCTGGTCCACAAAATTGTTTTAATGCCAATATACTTAGAAAATTTGCCGAAGAGCCTGAATTTACAAATGTACTATATTTTACTCCAAGCCAAGATGACCATTTCTTTTCAAACAATTTTACATTCTTTGATTGAGTTAAAATTGGATTCTTTGTTTTTAAAAGTTTAATAACATTTTTAAAATCTTCTTTTTTAAAATTATTATCCATTAATGGATGAAAAAATTTCATAAATTATTTTTCATTATAATAATCACCATATTCAACAAGTATCGTTGTTTTACCATCTATCCTTGAGTAAGCTTTTTTGTAAGATGTAAAAATATCTTCTGGTTCTTTAAGTTTAATAATATCAATATTTTTAGACATTTGTCTTATTGAATCTGTATAATCTCCAATATGCTGGAATTGTGGATGCAAGGGTCTTTCAGAACCAATTGAAGTTCTAATTATTATTTTACCATTAAAATTATTACCATTCATTATTTTGTATTTATCAATATGGTTAATTAATTGGTTGATTGCATATAACATAAAATTCCATCTAGGAAAAATACTTACAATATTTGAACCATCCATAGCCATACCCAATGTCATTCCCATTTGCATTTCTTCAGCAACAGGTAGTTCTATTTTTTGATTTGGAGAAATTTCTTTCAATGTATTTGTCATTGCTGTTCCAGCATATTCAACAGCCTGTCCAATAAAAAAAGTTTTATTGTCAACACCCAAAAATTCCATACTTTTTTTTAATTCATCAAAATATTTCATATATTAAAACTGTACTCTTTTTCCAGCGCCAGCGTGGGGATACTTTGTTTCATATGAGTAGTATGTAACATAATCATCTGATACATTTTCAAAAGTTAATTTTTTTTGTTTCCATACATCTCTAGTTATTGAGCAAACTGATTTTCCATTATCCTCAACAATAAAATGTATTGGCAACTTATAATTTCTACTATATTTTATGCATTCGTGAGCAATACCAGACTCTGATGTCATATCACCCATAAAGCAATATACCTTATTTTTTGAATTTGATAATTGAATAGATTTAGCAACACCTACTGCTATTGGGATGTTGCCACCGACAATGGCAGAGGAATAAATCTTATAATCTGGAAAACATAATGAAATTGATTTTCCATCTATAATCTCTTGTTCTAATAAAGTTTCAGGAACACCTTTTAATAGACATTGATAATGAGATCTCCATGAACAAAAAATCCAATCTTGATCATTAATTTGTTCAAACACTTTTATTATATTACTTTCATTTCCATAATATAAATGAATAGGTGCTTTTATTTTTCCTGAATTAAAATGATCTGCTATTTTGTTCTCAAATTCGATTAATTTTTTTTCATTAAGTTTATTCATAATTTTAGTTTTCTAAAAATGAATTGTATCTTTTCTCATGATTGTTATTATTACTTTTAAACCATTCAATAGTTTTTCTAATTCCTTGATTTATATCAACTTTAGAAACAAAACCTAATTTTTTAATCTTATCAATATTCATCAATCTTATCTTATCTCCAGATGGCTTAGACGTATCCCAATTAATTTCAAGTTTTTTTTCTGGTAAATTTTCAACAATAACTTCAACAATTTTTTTAATGCTGACACCAGTACCAGATCCAATATTGATAGGGTAGGTTATGTTTTTTTTTAAGATGAGTTTCATAGCATCTGCACAGTCATCAGCAAATAAAAAATCTCTAATAGGTGATCCATCTCCCCACACATCTAAAATTCCTTTTGAATTAATTGCTTTATTAATTAACGATGGAATTACCATTGCATTATTTGGGTCAAAATTATCATGTGGACCATATATATTTGCTGGTCTTACTATTGAAATTTTTGAATAACCATCTTCAATTGAATATGCTTCAGCTTGTAATTCACCCATTCTTTTAGCCCATCCAGCAAATCTATCATTTTCAGATGGAAAAGTTTTCCAAACGTCTTCTTCAATAAAATTTTTTGATGGAGAATAAACACCTATACTACTTGTATACAATACATTTTCAACATTACACCTTCTGGATGCTTCTAAGATATTTGTGTTGAAAGTAATAGTTGGAACAAAAAAACTAGCAGGTTTTTTTTTTGTCATATCTGGGGATCCTTTGACACCAGCTAAATGAAAAACAATATCTTTATTTTTACATAAATTTATACAATTAGAAAATTCTCTTAAATCTGATTTAATAAATCTTAATTCTTTGTTATCGGATCTAAAATCATCTAAAGAAACAATTGTCACATCAGCACCATCATTTAGCAAAGATTTTACTAATGATCTTCCAATCATTCCAGTACCACCAGTAACCAAAATTTTTTTATTTTTATAAAAATTCATTTAAAGTTTAATATTGCCCTTAACCCAATTAAGAGTCATTTTTATACCATCATCCAAGTGAATCATTTTTTTCCACTTTAATAATCTATATGCTTTTTGACAATTAACTGATAAATAAGTTGGTATTGTAGGTTTTGTTATATCATATACAATATTAATTTTTTTGTTTGAGAGTTTAATCATTTTTTTTATTAAATTTGATATGGATATACTGCTTCCATAACCACAATTAAAAATTTCAAAATTTGATTTTTGTTTCAAAAAAGATTTTTCTACAAAATTCATTAAATCATTAACATGTAATAAATCTCTTTCTTCTTTTCCGTTGCCCCAAACTGTAATTTCGTTCTTAGCCTCAAGTATTTTTCTAATTGACGCTCCAAAAACATGACTTTTAAGCAAGTCAAATTTATCATGCTGACCATATATATTTGAATGTCTAATGACTGTAAACTTACATTTAGAAATTTGTGAAAAAAATTCACACATTTTTTCTATATAAAGTTTTGTATTAGCAACTCCAAAATATTTTTTTTCTAATTTTTTTAAAGGGTCATAGTCATTTTCTTTTAATGGTTTTTTAGATGAGTGATACATGGTAGTACAACTAAAAAAAATAAAATGCTTAATTTTGTTCTTGAAACAAGAACGTAATATATGAGAATTCATTATAATATTATCTGTAACATGAATATAAGGTCTATTAACTATGTCGTTCGATCCCGATGTTGTTGCTGCAGCTTGTATAACTAAGTCAAAATTTCTTACTACCTTATCAACAAATTGTTCTTTCGTGAGGTCACCCTTAATATATTTAATATTGTGAATTTTTTTTGGTTTTGTCTTATTGTAAACAGCAGTTATTGAATATTTTTTTTTATTAGAAAAATAAATCAATAGATTTTTTCCAATAAAACCATTACAACCTAAAATAAGTACTTTATTTTTCATATCAAAAAAACAAATAAACAATATAGACAACTTAAGCAATGATAATTTGTAAAACTCCTTTCAGAATATCATATTTTGGTGGTGGTACAGATATACCAATTTGGTATCAAAAAAATAATGGCTTAACTATTTCAACAACGATTAATAAATATTGTTTAGTGGTATTAAGAAAAAACCCAGATTTTATTCACCATAAATATGTTGTTAGATATTTTAAAAATGAATACCATAATAAAATTGATCAAATAGAACATCCTGTTGTTAAACAAGTTTTAAAAAAATATAATAAACAAAGAGATGGAATAGAAATTGTTCATTTTGCTGATTTACCTGGACGTTCTGGCCTAGGTTCAAGTTCTGCTTTTACAGTTTCAATGATTCATTTAATCAATAGATATAATAATAAAATAATTTCTAAAAGCGAATTAGCAAAACTTTCTATTAACATGGAGCAAAATATTCTTAAAGAAAAAGTTGGCTCTCAAGATCAATATGCTTGTAGTTTTGGAGGATTTAATTCAATCAAATATAGTAAAAATAAAAAAATTACTGTTAATAGAATTAAAATTAACAATGATAAAAAAAAAATACTAAGAAATAATACTTTAATTTTTTTTACAGGATTTCAACGTTTGGCACATGATATTGAAAAAAGTAAAATTGCAGATATGAAAAATAAATATTATTACTATAACAATATTTATTCTTTAGCTAAAGAAGCTAAAAAAATTCTAGAGTCAAACAATAAAAACTTTCTAAATGATATAGGTAATTTGTTAAATGAAAGTTGGCTATATAAAAAAGAATTGTCTAATAAAGTTAGTAATAAAAATATTGATGATTTATACGACTATGGTATTAAAAATGGAGCTATTGGCGGAAAACTTCTTGGAGCAGGTGCGGGTGGTTTTTTTATGTTTTTAACAAAAAATAAATTGGATAAAAGAAAACTTATATATAAATTAAATAGAATTAATCATATTCCATTTGACTTTGATGAATTAGGAAGTCAAATTATTTACAAAAATATAGATTAATTTTGATAATGATATTTTGATAAATAGAAACTTTAAAAATTGTCTGATTACGGGCTCAACGGGTTCTGGTGGAAGTTATCTATGTGAACACATTATTAAAAGAAATAATAAAATTAAGCTTCATGGAACCTATAGATCTAATGGTTACTTAAATTATCTAAAGAATAATTATAAAAACAAAATTAAATTTCATAAACTTGATTTGAACTCTTTCAACAAAGTAAAAAAATTAATTAAAAAAATTAAACCAGAATTAATATTTCACATAGCTTCAAATGCAGATGTTAGATCTTCATTTGATAATCCTTTTGAAATAATTAATAACAATAACAATATTACACTGAACTTATTAGAGGCTGTAAGAATTGAGAATAAGAATTCACTTATAATAATATGTAGTACTTCAGAAGTTTATGGAAATGTTTCTAAAAAAGATATTCCTATAAGTGAACAACAAAAAATCAATCCAGTTAATCCATATTCATTATCAAAAACCTTCCAAGATTTAACTTCTCAAATTTATTACAAAAACTATAAATTAAATATTATTATCACTAGAATGTTTTCATATACAAATGCACGACGTTACAACTTATTTCAAACAGCCTTTGCTAATCAAATAGCTAAAATTGAACAAGGTAAACAGAAAATTCTTCTTCATGGTAATTTGAAAAGTGTAAGAACATTTATGGATATAGAAGATGCTATGGAAGCCTATTGGCTAACTGCAAAAAAAGGAAAAATTGGTGAGATTTATAATATGGGTGGAAATAAAATAATATCAGTAGGGGAATACCTTAGTGAATTAAAAAAAATCTCTTTTACTACAATAAAATCAAAAATAAACCCTAAATTATTAAGACCTATAGATGTTACATTACAAATACCGAATGATAAAAAATTTAGAAAACATACTGGCTGGAGACCCAAAATATCCTTTAAAAAATCTATAAATAAATTATTACAAGAGTGTAGAAATAAAATATGACAAAAAATATATTAATAACTGGTGGCGCAGGTTACATAGGTTCAATGTTAATAACAAATCTTTTAGATTTTGGTCACAAAGTAACATTAATTGACAACCTTGCTTATCCTAAAGATGCAATAAATCATTTATTTGTTAATAAGAATTTCAATTTTATTAAAGAGGATGCATGTAAAGATAAAGTAATTAAAAAGTGTATGACAAACAAAGATTACATAATACCTTTGGCCGCATTAGTTGGTGCTCCATTGTGTGAAAAAAACAAAAGGAAAGCTATAAAAACTAATATAGGATCTATAAAAACAATTTTAAAATATAAAAAAAAAAGTCAAAAAATAATATATCTAACAACAAATTCTGGATATGGTATTGGGGAAAAAAATAAATATTGTGATGAAAATTCAGAACTGAGACCTGTTTCATTGTATGGAAAAACAAAAAATCTATCTGAAGAACTAGTTAGAAAAAAAGATAATTATATTTGTTTTAGGCTCGCAACTGTTTTTGGATACTCATATAGAATGAGAACTGATCTAATAGTAAATAATTTTGTTTTAACTGCAATGAATAAAAAAAAATTAGTCATTTTCGAACCTCATTTTAGAAGAAATTTTATACATATTAAAGATGTTGTTAGAGCGGTAATTTTTTCAATGAACAATTTTAATAAAATGAAAAATAATGTTTATAATTTGGGATTATCTAATGCAAATATAACAAAAATTAATCTTGCCAAAAAAATTAAAAAAAAACTAAAATATTTAAAAATAGAAATTAAACATAATATGAAAGATCCTGATCAAAGAGACTATTTTGTGAGCAATAAAAAAATAGAAAAAAAAGGTTTCAAAGCAATATATAATTTAGATGATGGAATTAGTGAATTAATTAAAGTTTATTCAGATAATAACAAAAAATACTTGAATAATTATTAAAAAAAATACTTATATAATTATTAAAAAATGATTTTTATAACAGGTGGTTTTGGCAAAATAGGTTCCTCTCTTCTTAATAAAATTAAAAATAAAAGAAAAATCTTAATTAAAAGATCAAAAAAATTTATTAAGATTAATGCCAATACATATGGACTTGATCTTGAAAATAAAAAACATTTAAGAAAAATTGCCAAAAAATATGATTTTAAATATTTAATACATCTTGCTGTTACTAGAAACCCTCTAAAAATAAAAAAAATTAGAAATTACGATACATTGAAAAAAGACACCTTAATTTTGTTAAATTTATTAGATAGTTTAAAAAAATTAAAAAGAATAATTTTTATATCTTCAGCATCTGTTTATAAAATAGGAGCAGTAGATGATAAAATTGACAGAAATCTTATATCTAGAGATATAGTAAAATTTTTAAATAAAGAAAAACCAAAAAGAATTAATATAAAAACTTATCAAAATTTAAATCGAAAGAAACTAATTATTGACCCTTTATATCATAAGAATGAAAATAAAAGACTTAATGGATCAAATAAATTAATAAATGAAATTTTATTAATAAATTTTTGTCACGAAAATGATATAAGACTTTTTATTGCAAGACCATTTAGAATAAGTGAAACTAATAAGGAAAAAGAGATAATTTTTAAAAAAATTTTAAAGTTAGATAAAAATTGATCTTAATAAAGATTTTTTAAATATCTAATTTTTAACAGTAATTTTTTTAGATTCTGCAAAAAGTTTTTTTTTATTTATGATATAAATTTCATTATCTTTATTATGACTTGATTGAGTTCTAAAAAAAGTTTTATCGTTTTCTCTTATCATTTGTTCTCGTTTAATATTTTTAATCTTCACTTTATTCGTTACTAAAAAGTTATTATTTAATTTAGATATATCACAATTCCATTTATCACCAAAAAAATGATTAAATTCAGGATATAGATAATATGTTAAATCTTCATACCATTTTCTATTAATAATGGGAAAATCGCAATGTAAGTATTTATATTTATTAATATCTACATCTGGCCAAATGCAAAAACCTTCATCATTACTAAATTTATTTGCTTCATTATTTAATGCGTTGTCCCAATTATTAGTTGATATGTGCATATCATCATTTGTGTTAAAAAGTATGTTGCCCTTAGATTTGCTAGCTAGAAAATTTACTCTTTCCGTATTTTTTTTAAAATCCTTAATAAATAATTTTATTAAAAATTTTTTTTTATATTTGTTTATTAATTCAATATATTCATTTTTCATTGGTTCGTCGTCGTCAATTAATATTAATAATTCTATATTGTTTGGATATTTTGTTTTTTCTTTAATACTTATTAGTAATGATTCAAATTTTTTTACTCTTTCTCTTGAAATGCATAATAATGATATAAAATTATTTCTTTTATATTTTTTTGCTAAATAAGTTCTATAAAAATAATTAATTTTAGTTTTATTAAACCAATAAATTTTATTAAATGTATTAATTAACTCTTTAGATAATCTTTCGATTATTTTTTTTTTCTTTTTTTTTGGTAAATTAAAAAATTCTTTTTTGCTATCTTCCATAATTTTTTTATATTTTAATTCTATTTAGCGCATTATTTTTAAATAAATTTGCTTCTTTAATATACCTTCTAACCATTTCTGTTGATTTGTGACCAGTCATTGCCATTATACTTCTTTCTTCAGCACCAGATTCTGCCGCTGATGTTGCAAAACCTGATCTTAAACTATGACCAGAATAATTCTTACTATCTATACCTGCTAATTTAAGATATTTTTTAATTAGAAGAGCAACAGTTTGATCGGTTAATCTGTTTTTTGTTAATTTAGACCCTTTAGAAAATCTTCTAAACAAAGGCCCTGAATCGATATTCGAAACTTCAATCCATTTTTTAAGAGATAAAACTGGGCAATAACGTGAATTATCAAAATAGGGAAGCCCTTTAACCGAACCTTCACCAAATTGATCAGTTTTTGACCTTTTTAAGTTAATTTTAAGTCCCTCTGATACAAAATCTAAATCATCAAAATCTAGAGAAACTAGTTCATTTCTTCTAAAACCCCCTGAAAATCCAATTAGAATTATTGATCTATTTCTTAATCTCACCACTTCATCGTGATGATCTTCATCTATTACATTAATTAATAATTTTAAATTGCTGATTAATAATGGTTTTTTACCTTTTTGAATACTTCCTTTTCTTCTTTTTATGCCCATTATATTTTCTATTATTGATGGATGTTTCGTATCAAGATAATGTCCTTTTAACCTATGAATGACCCCAATTGACACTAATCTTCTTTTAATAGTGCTAATTTTAGCATCTTTAGATGATAAATGAGTTAAGTATAATGATATAATTTTAGGTTTTGATGGTAGTGATTTAAATCCATTTTGAGCACAAAATAACCCAAAATCATTAAAATCAGACTTGTAAGCTCTTATAGTATTATTTGCTTTAGAACTTTGTAAATTTAATAAAGTTTCTTCTTGTAATGCTTTTATATCCGTAATTATATTATTCATAATTATTAGTATTGATAACCATTAATTATCGTTAGTAATA